>Ga0123334_1005990_pt1 | contig 11444 bp, 8 predicted proteins | sample BiotimSIPDNA_FD_89706 | JGI IMG/M metagenome (GOLD analysis project Ga0123334, IMG submission 89706) | Anaerobic biogas reactor microbial communites from Washington, USA - Biogas_R1 time_0 SIP DNA | ecosystem: Engineered > Bioreactor > Anaerobic > Unclassified | place: Washington, USA | collected... | reverse complement strand
TAACAAATACAAGGTCTTTCCAATATTTCTTGTCTATTGTCATCGATTAGATATTTTATGTTTCGCATGCGTAAAGTGGCACATAACGTTTTGGCGGTATGTTTTTGTTGCCGATTTCGAAGCACTGTTCTGTCAAGTTAAACGAAAGTTTATTAGATGCAGAAACGCTGAAATACCCACTATCTCGGCAATAAAATATACCGCCTGTTACCGCCTGGTGTTCTGTCTTCCAGTCTTGTAAACCATTGTCATTATTCAGTTTCCGTGTTATTGTCATTTTACTTTCTTTCCTTTCTGTCGGCACGTGTGTCAGCATTTTTTATTTTTTAAAGTGTCGGCAAATTTTTAAAACAACTTCTCTCGGTGCGTTAGCTTTGCAAGCTCTTTGACAAAGCTTTGGTTAAAGCGTTGGCTCATGGGGCTTTGGCAATGTGCTTGCAAATGCGTTGGCATAATTATGTTTTAACTTTACTTTTTAATTCATCTAATGGATTTTCAAATGTTTTTTTTGCTTTCGCCCAAAGGTCAGTATTACCCCAATCTCCTTTAAAAGTTCCTTTTGAATTATATATTATTTTGTTTTCATCTTTAAATAATCTTGAGTATTCTATTTCTCCGCAAATAATTATCTTCTCTCCTTCACTCCATAAATCATTATAGTTTATTAATATTGAATAATAAATAAGTTTAATTCTCAATGGAAAAACTGTATTAAGTGCAATATTTGAATTTTCAATTTCTGCTGTATTTGACTTCAAAAATTCTGTTTGCAATTCTTCAAGAAGCTGCTCAGGTGTTTTGCCGTTTAAGGAATTTATGAATAATTTAAATTCAGGTTTTCTAATATTACGTTTCCAATCTGAAAAATCATATCGTTTGTGATAATATGAAGTGTCTTTCCAAAAATCTCCGTAATGTAATAATATAGTTTTCAGAATTGAAGAGCCATTTTTTGTTTTATTTGGGAATAATTGTTCGAAAGTGTCTTTAACATACTGGAGATTTACCAATGAAGTAGAGGCATTTAAATTAATTAGATGCGTAATGTTAATATTGCCAACATCACTGCCATCAATATTTAATGGATGATCTTCAATTTGCCATATCAATTCTTCAATTTTCAATAATTCATCAACCTTTGTATTTTGAAGTAAAGAAATTTTTGCTATTTCTTCTGTTGTACGAAAATTTGAATCTGTTTCTTCTTCAGGAAACAGCTCTCCTCTTTCAATAAAATGATTAGTAGAATTCCAAATACCATTTGTGATAAATTCTTCAATTGTATATTTTAATGTTGAAACGGATCTATTATTATTAAAATATCGAATATAAAAGAATCTTAAAAGTCTATAAAGTTTTTTAATTTCAATTTTGGTATTACTATTTTCGTTGGCTTTCTTTATATAATATAACCACGACCATAAAAACACCATCTTTTTGCGTTCTGTTGATTTGTTTTTATCTTGATAATCTGAAAACCAATCCGTTTTGTTCTCATTAAATATGAACCAAATTTCCTTTAAGCATTTGTCAATCCATTCTGAATATGTATAATCTTTGGAAAATTCATTTTTGCTTTCAATAAGAAACTTAAATGCACTATAATATTCTTCAACCTTATTTAAAGTTAAAAGTTTTTGTATATCCCTTTCTGCCTTTTCACCTTCTTTGTCTTTAAGATAAAATTCTAAACCTGCAATACAAGATAGAAAGCCATTAAATCCTTTATCTGCACTTTGGTTTGCATCAGTTCTATTTCTGTTTTTCCAAAAAAACTGTTGCCATTCTTCCCATTTTTTACCCCATTCATAGAGTTCAGAGCCACTAACCATCAATGCAGCTTTAGTTACTTCATTATCTGCCAACTCTTCACCTCTTGCGTTCATTGTAATATAAAGTTCTTCGCCTTGTGAGGTAGCTTCCGTTTTAAAATGCCAAAATACAATGTAATTAATCAGATGATTATAATATCGAGTATTGTCCGAATAAATTGTTTGAATATAACCCAATGCCTTTTGCATTGATTTAATACTCACATCATTCTTATAGTCTTTAAGGAACCAAGTTTGCTTATTAATTTCTTTTAACTGCTCTGTATTTTCAACTTTCTCAATTAATTCTAATAAGAATCTTTTTGTCAAATCTCTTACTCTGAAATCTAAACACATTTTAAGTTTCTCTTCAAAACGTATTAGTGTCAGAAATTCGTCCTTGCGATTTTTCCCATCTTTTTTTACTTCATTTAGGGAACAATAGAACAATAAAAGGAAAAGTGTTGTAAATCGTTGCTGTCCATCAATAAGATTCTCATCTAAAAACCTTTCGTGTTCAATTTTCACATAATCAGGCTTATAAGAATAGAGAAAACCAATGTTTATTTTGTTTTCCGTTACAGGCAAATTGCAAGTAGTACAGCATATTCCGATTTTACTTTTTATATCTTTTAAAAAGTCTGTAATTACTTTTTCATTTTCTCCCCAAACATATTCTCTTTGAATCTCAGGCACAATAAAATTATTCTGAGAAAATAATGTAAGCAGATTTTCTTCTTTTAAGAATGCAGCTTTCTTTTTATTCATTAGACTCCAGATTACATTTATGGTTAAAAAATAACTTTATTTTATTGTGAATCATATCTGCATTATTGGTAATGTCAACCATTGTCCAATCGTTTAAATCATTACTTTCAGTTTGCTTTACAAAAACTTTTAATGTGTGCGACCTTACATATTCTCCATTTTCAGTGTTATTGATTACAATCATTCTTTTATCTTGATAATAATCATTTCCAAATCCACGATTGATACTTAAGTGTAATAATACCAAATTTCCGATTGAATTGATTGGTCGTTTATGATGAATTTCTTGCTTTAAGGAAAGTAATTTATTACTCTTTTCTTCATCAGAATATGATTCCCAATCATTAGTTGAAAATTTCCAGTAGATTAATTTATCATCCGCATATCCATTGTTCAATCTAGCGACATAATTCGAAAAACTTAGTTCTGGGTCAGTCAGGATTGAAATAGCTTTTATATCTTTAGGAGTGCCTGGATAAATGTGTTCTTTATCTTCTTTGTGGTTTTTAAAATAGCGAGGTTTTAAGAATGGCATAGGAATCCCTTTTTCTTTTTCTTGTGAATGTTCAATAATATCAAGAGTTAGAAGAATTTTTTCTAATTGTGGTGTTTCATACCAGTTGGTTGGGTTTTCAGAATTATAGTCCTTTATTTTATCCAACCAAAATTGAATACCTGTATCCTCTAGTTCTCCATTAGGTTCTTTACCAAAAACACATTTCTGCAATTCATTTTTCAAAAAGCATATAAATTGACTTCTATTATTTTTTTCATTATTCCATTCTTTCCAAATAGTATTAAATGATATGTGCTTTTGTGAAAACAAAAAACCTAAATAATGATAAATTGTTCTATCTTCAAACCAATCTTTTAAAGTGCGATGAAGTAATATAATAGATGTATATAAATCTAACGCATTAGTGTTTTTAGTTTCAAAATAACTTAATCTTAAATCTATGTATAGCTGCTTACCTTCTTTGTCCGTAAATGACTCAGCCCAAATTTTATAAAGCAAATTGATTGGGTGCTTCTTTTCGTCAAATTTGATAGTTTCCTTTTCTCCTGTATTAAGATTTGTGAAAACAGAATAATAGTTTAATACATTTTCTTTGCTCCACCAAGCATTTAGCTCATCTAATTCCCACCCAATTCTTATTCTTCTTTCATTAAGACGAACTACATCTTTAACTTCAGAAGAATCAAACTCCTCCATTTCTTGTTTTGCTACCCGTGTAATCATAATTGCCCTGACTAAATCAGAGCCGTCTAATTGCACTTTCCCAGCATTGAGGTTCATAAATAATTCTTGTTCTGCGACACCCTCTATTCTATTGATAATCACCTTAACATTTTTTAAAATTTTATGTTTAAATAAATCTCGACTTAAAGGGTTTGATTCTTTCTCTTTTATTTTAAACCATTCATCAATTGTTTTGATTGCACAATACATAAAATAAACATCCTGATAGTCGTAATCTTTATTGGATTTTGAAACAAAACTATCAAAATCATCACTTTCCATAATGTTATTAATGATTCCAGATTCATTAGCGATAACACATTGTAAAAAATCGTTGGAAGGTTTTCTTACTGCGTAGTGCAGTTTGCATTTTATTCTTTCTGTTTCTTTTAAATAAGCCAAAATCAAAGAAATTGTTGTTAGTCGTTGCTGACCGTCTACTACATTCAATTTATTTTCAGTTTCAAAAGGAACAAGTGTAATATTTTGAAGACAATAAAAAAGTTCGTCATCACCTCCAGTATCAAATTCATTTATATCATCAAGCAACTGATTTATTTGTTGATTACTCCACTTATAGCCACGCTGATATTCTGGGATATTGTATAACTGCTCGTTTGTTAGATAATTTCCAAAAACTCTTTCAATACTATATATCAAATCTGCCATTATATTAGGGGATTAAGCGATTTCTTTGTGAATTCAATATGAATTGCATTACAAACATTCAATATTCTCAATAACGCCATATTTTTCTGCTTTTTCTAGTTTGTCAAATTTTGCTTTTAGTTTTGAAAGTTCCGAATTTGAATCTGCAATTTGGTCTCTCGAAACAGTATAATGCTTTAAAACCTCATAAATACTATTTTGTGATTTGTATTCTTCAATGACTTTAAAATCATTGTGCTCAATAATTTTTTTTGCTTTATGAAGTTCATTAGAGCTTAAATTTTTAAAAGCATTCCACCAATCTTCTGTTATTCCTTCTTTTTCAAAAAAGAATCTAAAAAGCAAGTATGTTTCGGGCATATAAAGTAACTTATTGAATTCCTCTTCATCTGTGCCAAAAGCTTTATAAAAGAAACTTTTACCTTTTCCGATTTTACCTTTAGTTGCATTTAATATAACCTGAACAGCTCTAATGAATTTTCTGTTCCAATGAGTCCCAATAAAATCTCTATTCAAATGATAGTCTCCGAAAATCGGGTGAAATTTCATTGGGAAAGAATAAATATCAATTTTATACTTATCGCATAATTCAACATTTATCTTTAATCTTTGATATAACTCAACTGGCTTATCTTCAAAGTTATAAAGCAAGTAATTTGAGTAATGCTTAATTCCATGTTTCTTTGCTCTTAGAATTGCATTTAAATAGTATTCCTCGTAATCCATACTATCAAAAGCAATACGTAATGGCCTAATTGGTATCTTGCTTAAAAGTTTTGCTTTCTCATCAGTCAATAAACGAGCATCCACGCCTTGATTAAAATCAACATATCTTTGTTTTGGAACTTTATTTCGATATTTCTCAAATACTGGTAGTAAATCAGGAACAATTTTCAATATTGTACTTTTGGTTGCAGTTTCTGGCTTATTTAAGTTATTTTCCAAAATTAAATTATAAATCTCTTGTTTTTGAGCACCCTTTAACTTGTCTATCAATTCATTAAGTAATACAACTGTTTTTCTGATATAACCAATGTCATTGATACCGGTTTTTAAGTTATTAAGTGAAATTTCAAGTTGATTAGGCTCAATAAACTTGGTTTTATTGTCAAAGCCATTTGCTTGGATTTCACTAATTATTTCAGAAAAACTTGGAGAAGCAAGTACATTATTGTCTAAAAGTAATAGATTCCGTTTTTCTCCATAAATTTTATTTACACCATCTATCTTTGATGATAATTCGACTTTTTTAACAAACTTTGGTTCAATTATAGGAACAGCACAAAACTCGCATTTCCTTACACATCCTCTTGTTGTATAGCCATAGTAAGCATTATTTTCAGGATACTTATACTCAATTTCTTCTAAAATTGAATAATCTAAAGGCAATTCGTCAATAATAATATCATTATTGTCTAAAACACCCTTTTTGTTGAGTAACCCAGTATGAACATTTTTAATTCCAGTAATCTTTTTAATTTCATCAGGTATTACGGAAGCCATTACACCACCAACCCATATTTCATTTTCATTTTTAACAAGATCTTTAGAAAATTGAATTGTCTTAATTGTAATATCCCAATAAAAAGTAAATAAAGATGTTATACAAATTCTATCCCAGTGCTTTTCATTCAAATATTCTTTTTTCCAGTAAAAATCTTTGTAATAGTTTAGTGCATTAAGTAGTAATAATTCATACTTTGATTCTGAGATTTTTAAATCTTCAACTAGTGATTTATTACGTTTTCTAATATATTCCTGTATTAGTAAAAAATCAGATTTCCAATTAATAGACTTGTCAATTTTTTCAAGTTTTGCAACGCATTTATTTGCTATATGGTTAATTAAAAAATCTTTAAGTTCTCCCTTATAAAACACAACATTATCCCCTAACATTTTGTGATATGTTGCAAGTTTCATTAATCCAATTGGCGGATATTTGTTTTTGTAATTTGGTTCTATTAATAAAACATTTCTCATTTTAACTCGTCTTCAATCTTGTTAATTACATTTTCTGCCACATTTGGGTCTAAAGCATCTCTAATTATCGAAAAGATTTTTCCTACTAATTTTCTTTGTTCTTTATTTAAACAACTCAGTCTATCGGTTCTAAATTTTGGTTTACAGTCTTCTTCATTCTCAATAGAAATTTCATCTATCCCATTTTTACTTTCGGGTTGTACAACTCTATCAAGTATTTTCTTTACTGGAGAAGATTCATGGTTATTAAAATCTTGTTCAATTTTTTCAATTTTCTTTTGAGCTTTTATTGCTTCTTCTTTTTTTCGTTCAAATCTTTCTTTAAACTCTTGATGTTCTTTTTTATCAGTAAAACCGTTTGATTGCTTTTGCTTATACTCTTCTTCAAATGCTTTTAGATCTTCGATTTTCTTAATTGAACTATTTATTTCGGAAGCGGTGTAACACAATTTATAGATATTAGAATGAAAGAAATTCTTTAACTTCTGCTCAAACTCAAAATAAATTGTGTTTTCTGTAAAATAGTCACGCCTTGAATTTGGAATTAAATCTGGATGCGAAGCGTGTATCTCTCCAAAAAAGTAAAAATGAAATCTTCTATCACGTTGAAGCTTTAATAAGGTATATTCATCTCCAATTTGAATGTTTGATTTTCTCAAACGAAATCCTCTTGTATAATTTATTTGGTTTAAAGATTGATTCTTTTCAGATACACTATGCCAACCCCAATACAATAAGTTACCGTCAGAAGCATATTCTTTAAAAAAAACTACATCTATTATTTCATCTTCTTTCTTTTTGTCATTCTCATCCCCTTTGTAAATATAAGTTGAGTATCCTTTGAATAATTGTTCTGAATTAAGATAAATCTTGTATTCGTCTACAGTTATGCTATCCTTTTTAAATTCATCAAATATTTTGGATTTATAAATAAATCTTGTTGGGAATGGTAAAGGTGCAACCATTGAAAGATACTTTTCAATTTCTCGTTTATCTAGCAAATCATCATTTGTTACGTTTTCTAGTATAACTTTAAAATAATGTGATTCAGGATTTTCTTTTTGAGTGGAAAAGTCTGTAACTTGCTTAATTACTGAGATTGCATCTTCTTTGTCTTTCCTATTATTTATAATATCTTTTAGTTTGGCAGCATCCCATTTCAAAATTGACTTTTTGGCTTCATTAAAAAATGATGTTTCAAAAATTAAATTCTCACAATATGCTAAACCGCCAAGTCTCCCAATACCACGAAAACCTTTATCTACTCCTCTTTGCTTTGTAGATTGTGCAATATTCTGTAAAATTGGTTGTACTTGTTCAAAAGCAATACCTGTAGCATTATCTTCAATAATAATTTTTCTTCTTTCTGCATCAATTGTGATATGAATTTCACCTTGATTTTTTTCTAATAAACCTTCTCTTACAGCTTTGTCAATTTGATCTGCTGAATTCTGAATGTATTCTCTAAAAATAAATCGGGAATCCTCATACATTCCAATTGTAAGAGATTCAATAACATCTTTTCCAATAACTGGTGTAAACTTATTATCCATTCTTAAACTGTTTATAAATTGGTCTTGGGAATTTAATATTTAATAATGAGCGGAACACGGGATTTTGAACAACGTATTCGCCCTGTTTTAATCTTGTAAGCATAGACTTGTAAACTGGTGGCACATATTGATAATCTGGTTTTGAGATTTCAATTGCATTTGTTCTGCCGTATGCGTGTGTTGCACAATTTCCTTTTACTCTGTCATGAATATCACTTTTGAATTGTTCTGCTGAAAATAATATTATACCCAACGAACGACCTCTTTCTGTTATATCTAATAATTGTCTTAAAATTGGAGAACTCTTCGGCACTTCTTTGGAAGCATATTTATTTAATTCATCAATAAATATCACAATCTTTGATGGAATATCTGCTTCGTTCCTATCATAAGCTTGACCAAGTTTTAACTCATAGATAGAACGCATAACATCCCCAAAAACAAATCCTTGTGTTTCTTCATCTAATTTTGCTACATCAATTACAAAAACATCATTTTTCTTAATGTTTAAGATTGCCTCCTTTAGTCTTGTTTCATTGTCTTTGGGCTTGCTACTTATCGAATTTGAAAATATTGTAGTTTTTTCAATAGTTTTCCTGAATAGTCGATAAAATTTACGCCAACTTAAAACTGTAATTTCTTTGTCTTTACCTGAAGCCCCTGCTTTTGTATGCTCATAAACTTCGTTAAGTAATTCATTCCAATTTGTGATGCCGTTAAAACCACCTTGACCAGTTGCTATGTAATTAACAATGGATTCCATCGTTTGGTTTGGGTCATCTACATTTGAGAAAAGCAAATCAATACTCTCTTTATCATCTTCAAATATGTATTTATATAAATATGCTTTATTTAGTTCCATTTGACTTTTAACATCCCTACCATATGTTGATGAAACAATATCCTTTGAATATGGATAAAAGTATTTTACATTCTGAAATGGAACCGTACTCAAATCAAGCATTTTGTAGATACTCTTGTCGTCAGAAGTTAATTCGTCATTTATTTCATCAATAGCAAGCAAATCTCTACCTTTTACATTTAGCAATACAAAAGCAACTGATTCACCTTTTGATTTTTCTATATATTGGTCTTGTATTGCTTTTAGTAGAAACATTGCGTATGAAGTTTTAGATGCTAAGCCTGAAATACCAGAAATATTTAAGTGAGCCCCTTCAGGTCCAATTAAAAAGTGGGAGTTAAAATGAACCGGAATTGTAACGCTATCAGGTTGTTCATACATTTCAATATATCCGCAAGGCAAAGGATTTTTTATGTCTTTTAATCCTAACGCCTCTCTTATGTCATCTTCACTTGCAAGACTAACAAAAGAACCGTCTAATACAGGCGTATAAATTCCTTGTGAGTTGCCAACAACTTTTGCTCTAACGTAATTCATCCCGATACGCTGAGTGTATTGCTGATAATTAACATCACCAAAATCGCTTGAAATATAGCCTGCAAGAAAACTTGAATTATCCGTTAAATGAGATATTTCTTCAACAACACCAAAAGTAATTGAACTTTTAATATGGTTAACCTTTACAACATCAAAAGGCTTTATTATTAATTCTTTGTCTGTCCAAAAAAAGAATTCATCAACCGTGGTTGGAACTTTTTCTGTTGCAATAATTTTTCCGATTTGCTTCATGTTAAAATAAATTTAGAAAGTGAATATCACTTAAATACTTGCTTTTTAAAAATAACTCTGTTAAATAAACTGGATATAAATGATTTGCCCATCTGCTATCTTTACCATAACACACAGGATTTCTTTCGTTAATAATATTTGCAGTAATTACATCAATTAAATCACTTTCCAGTCCATTTTCATTTTCATTTTCTGTGATTAATATTTTTTCGATTTTTACTATACCTGCAAAGGGGCTTTCGGTATGTTTTGCGTCTCTAATCCTGACATACCAAACGCTATATTTATAATCACCGAGATAAGACCATTTTTCTCTTTCATGTTGAAACATATATGCAGGCGTCCTATGATACAAAGGAAGTTTCGCAAGTAAAGCAGCGTTACTTTTACCACTTCTGTCCTTGCTAAATTCAGGATTAAAAAGTTTTGAAACTCCAATAACACAACGATAATTATTTTTAATTTTTGATAATTCCTTATACTCACCTGTTTTCATTGGTTTGTATTGCAGTGAGCCATCTTTAAGTAAATAACTATCTTCGTTTAATAGATTTTTTGCAGTAAGATTAGCAACAATTTTTTTTTCGCTATCTACCATTTCGTCTTGTATTGCAGCAATACCTAAATGTTCATATTTTAATTCTTTTGAATCAACATTTGCTTTTGATGAATAGCTTAATATGTTTGAAAATTTTAATCCAATCTTCTGAACCCTTGGTGTATTATTGATTTTTTCTTTCAGATTATTAAAAAACAACTCAGTATTTCTTGTTTCTGGATTAGCTTCTACTGGTAATGACAAAACCAAATTACTTTCCAGTTCTTTGCATTTAAAATTATTTGGATTTTTTCTTTCACAGCAAGCAACACCAATCTGTCCTGCCATAATTGGAAAAATTCTTTTATTAATTTCAATATCGTCAACCTTATAGGTGCGTCTTGAACCATCTAGAAAATATTTAAACAATGGTTCTGAGTTAGATAATTGTTTTGCTTTTTTTGTTAAATCTTTTGTCTGTTTCAGGGATGTATCTGTTTCTCCATACCTATCTTTCAGTAATGTAAATGATTGAGTTTCTTCATAATTAATCGTTGGCACTTTTAATTCTTCGTCTGCACAGTATCTGTATGAATCATAGCAGATTCCATTTGTTGCATCTTCAAGTATTTTTCTAATATTTTTCATTCTAATTATAAAACTCAAAGTTAGTATTTTTCTCTTGGTGCGGTGGCAAAATTGCACTCTTTGGCAAAGCTTTGGTTTCAGCGTTGGCTCGTGGGGCTTTGGCAATGTGTGCAATGTGGGTCGGCAATTGTTTTAAAAAATGTGCGGTGGGCAAAAAATAAAAAACATCGGGTCGGCTTGAGTGTCGGCTTTCTTGTCTTGTCAATATTTCTTTTTTCTGTCCTTTCACAATGGTTTACTTTTCAATGTTTCTATGTCGTTGTCTGTCTCTTACACTTGGCGGTAACGGTTAGTATATGAAAAGTAGGCGATTTCGAAGTGCCAAATTTTCGGTTAAGCACAAAGTATAATACGAGCCAAAAGCCTTGAATTTACTACTGTTTCGCCTATTTTTTATATACATTGTTAGCGGGTCGTTGTTTTTGTTTATCAGTCATTTATGTGTTTTTCTATTCCATCAATAATTGATTTCCAATCATCAACGTGTAATTCGTGTCCTGTACCTTCAAGGGTGATTAGATTTGAACCTTTTATTTTTTCTAGTAAAAAACCTGCATTCTTATAATGCCAAATTTTGTCGTCTGTT
>Ga0123334_1005989_pt1 | contig 11445 bp, 9 predicted proteins | sample BiotimSIPDNA_FD_89706 | JGI IMG/M metagenome (GOLD analysis project Ga0123334, IMG submission 89706) | Anaerobic biogas reactor microbial communites from Washington, USA - Biogas_R1 time_0 SIP DNA | ecosystem: Engineered > Bioreactor > Anaerobic > Unclassified | place: Washington, USA | collected... | reverse complement strand
CGCACCTGCCAATACATCGCGGACAAACAAAGTAAGCGGTTGTATTGACTCGATCATTTTGTTCTTAAAATGGTCAAATTGATCCTGGGTTCGCGGCTCGGTTCCGGAGGCAAACCACAAATCGGGATCGCCATTTTCAATGATGTATTTGTCGTTGGGCGAGCGGCCGGTAAAAGGTGAGGTGTTTACCACCAATGCGCCAGTATCCGCAAGCTTGGTTTCACACCGGCAGACTGATTCGGTCACAAGTTCCGGGATATTGAGGTTATATCTGACCTCTTTGACCTCTCCTAAACCCAATTTGGTTAGCTCTGATCTCAACACTTCCATTGCGTTATCCATATCTTTGTTTTGCTATCTCCTTCTATTGATTGTGAAAAAGTTGATATGCCGGTTTCCCGTAAATCGATGATGAAAAATCAGACAATTTGATCCAAGGGAAAAAACCTCTTGTAGCGATGCCACTTATCCAATCCCGCCCTGTCGAGGCTTCAAGATAGGAAGCATACCACTGAGTTTGAACCTGTATATTAACGTTAGAGCTATTATACCGGGAATCAGTTGCGCTTATTGGGTCGCTGATTGTGTCAGACTCCAGAGCTGCGGTTCGAATTGAAGGTGCATTAAGACCTATATAAAGAGGTCTCTGTTCTTCATAGAGCGCATAAACCACACTATCCAGATATTGTCCGACGCTTGCAGAAGATATTTCTTCGCCCCAGTCTGAATCAACCAACAAGTAAAGACCATCCACAAGTGAGTAGAAAGAATATGTTTGTGCTCCAATTTTATTCAACGAATGAGCTAAAAGGATTTGACCTTCAAAAAATTGATCAGTCTTTTCGAGCAAATTCTCCCAGATCTCTTCACTTGATTTAGGAGTGCCATAATTTTGAGAAACTGTCTCAATTGCTCCTGGATAGCTTGCCCAAACATCAGGTCCGCCAAGAATCAGTTGATCGGCTTGCAAATCAGTTCCAAGTTTAATCAGATGAGTTACAACCCGTTCATACTCAGCAAACCATTGCTGCCACCACAGAGAATCTTTTGGTGTATTTCGCCACCAGTTTGTATCCAGTTTTTCAAAATTAAGATGTGGATAAAGGGCCACCTTAAAGCCGGATTGTCTTGCTTGAAATGCAATAATTTCAAGTTCTTGAGAGGGAATTGTGAATTCTGGATGCATATCTATAAATGGCAGACCATTTGATTCAGTGACTTTCCACGATTGTCGTAAAATCAGCCAGTTAAATCCATTTTCTGCTAAGTCAGTGATTATTGTTTCATGCGAATCGTGATATTGTGACGAATAGACATAATCAAACTCTACACCGATAGAAGCTTCTTCCATAAAACTTACCGGGTTGTAACCGGAGGTATCGAGATTATCCGATCCGTTCATTCTCCAGCCAAAAATTTCGTCATGGATGTCATTTTGAGCAGAAATCATAAAGCTTCTTGAATCACCATTCTGGATGATTTCAGCTCCAATCTCACAGTCAGAAAATCGGCAATATCGATATTCGACCTGCGTTGGCTCAGAGGAAGAAGGATAATAGACGAGCATCCATTGACCGTTTTGCATTTGCCACATTGGGATCGGCGAGCTCCAGTAACCTTGATTGAACTGGATGTAGAGGTGATCTTCAGGCATCGTATCAGATGGTGCCTGGACATAAAACGTGGTTGGCGACCCTTCAGCAGCACGCCAGCCAATGACAGTGTCTTTCACGACGACATCCTTGGCCGGCACGATAAATTGGCGTGTTTGTCTTGCCCCGTTTTCATCCCGCTCGACGTTTAAGACAGCATTCCCAAGGGTGTAGGAATAACGAAAGAAGCTGCCCGCATATGCTTTAACTTCGGCAGTATAGGTGCCATCCTTATTAAGATTCATTAAAGGCATGTTGATCGACTGAACCCCAGTTCCACGGATTTGATCATACAGGGTCATGCCGAACTGACTGGTATTTCCTGCAATCCGCACCGGTGCGCCGTCGATTTCTTCTGGGGCTTTCATCACAAATGTAATTGTGACTTCAGGATTGAAAGTCATACGGATTATCGCAAGAGTTGATAGTCCTTCGACCAGGTTTACTTCCTGTTGAAAACTTTGATGACTTCCGTCAATAGTAGTGGCAACAAGATTATGCTTCCCAACCGGCAAATCACGCAGATAGAAGCGGCCGTTCATATCAGTCATTGCAGTTTTACCAGCCACATTGATCATTACATCAGGTATTGGTTCTTCTGTAAGAGCATCAGCAACTGCACCATGCAGACTTGCCAATTCGCCAGTGTACAGATTGTTAGTCCATCCTGCAATTGTGTCGGAGATGACCAGGTTTTTCCTTACAACAATTTGTCTGAAAGGTACCTCATCGCCTCCTGGCAGCGCTTCGTTAACTTGCATTGGTTGGAGCATGCTGTATCGGTAAGCTATTGTCGCCCCTTCTGGTAGGGGTACAGAAATCACGAGGTCATTATTCAAATCAGGAGTAATGGAATAGCGTTCAAGGTTGTACTGAAAACCACTTACCAGGTCCAGTATGTCAAGAGAAAGCAAATCTTCGTCAGAAAATTTCGTAGATGGAAAAACTTGAAATTGCACATCAACCAGGTCTGGTTGTTCGATCTTTTCCGGATAATTTGAATTGACTCTGGATGTATCGGTATCCTTTGATTCAAAACTCAGAGCACATGATGAAATTATCAGGCTAAAAACAATAACTATCGCGAAAAACAGCCACCCTGATTTTCTCATCGTAATCAATCCGCCACGGTTTTATGATTATTTCGTATCTCGTCGAGATTCTCAGCCAGGCTTCCCAACACTCCATTGATGAATCTCGGGGTAGAATCGGTCCCAAACAATTTACCAAGTTCAACGGCTTCGTTGATGCCAACTTTTACCGGAGTTTTCCCATAAAAAGCCACTTCCCACAAAGCCAGCCTCAAAATATTCCGGTCTATTACCGCAACCTGGTCGAGAGGCCATTCAGGGGCATGTGCACCAATCAATTGATCTAAAAGTGCCGAGTTTTCATGAACACCCTTGATTAAAACTAAAGCAAAGTCGCGTTGAGAATCATTCAACTGGTTATCAATTGATCGTAATTCCAACACTTCGCCTAACGGGTGGTTAGTCAGATCTAATTCGAATAACGCTTGTAAGGCTGCAACCCTTGCTTTTGTTCTTGATTTCATGATTTCCTAAGCTTCAACATCCACATCAGCAATATGAACATTGATCTTAGCAACTTCCATGCCAACCATTTCGGTTATCGCCCGGTTTACTCTTGTTTGAATCTCTTCAGCGACTAATCTTGCGTTTTGATCGCTGCTGATAATCACAAAAAGGTCAAAGATGATCGAATCACCCTTGATTTCAATTCTCACTCCATCCTGCTCTGATTTGCTCTCAGCAAGCCGGCTGACACCGGGAACAGCCAAAGTAGTTAGCCTGGCGATCGTGTTTAACACTGATGGGGCAATAGTAGTCTTCCCTATAGATTTGTTCATTTTAATCCTCAATCTCTCCAGGTAAGAATCCGGTTTTCAGTATGATATATAAAACGATTTGATCATCGCTCATTTCGAGTTTATCGTCTTCTTTTCGAACTGTATCAATCACCTTCTGGTAATTAATGTCTTTTGGCCATCCAACATTGAGAGCGTTCATCGGGTCAGAATAATTCGGAGCTTGGTCAGAAATCTCAAAATTCAATTCTTTTATCGCTGTATTAAAAATGTTGTCGTGCTTTTCAAAAAGCGACATCCAGATTCGCAAGATCAGACCGACAAACATTGGGTCAGTTTCAAAGAGCTTGTCAGATTCCCTGACCAACAATCTCTTTGGCGCGGTCAAAGGGTTACGAAAGCCACTTACTTTAACTTCTGCTTTAATGGTTTCGACCAGTTCTTTCCGTATATTATCTGGGTGGACGGAAAGATCCAGGATAATTGCCTTGATAATCTCTTCGCGATACCAGGGTTCAATAAACACATTAATCGTGTGAAGAGGTTTTAGTTCACTCATTTTTCACATCGCTTTCCAAGTCAATTTGACTCAATATTCATCATCGTCGAGTTCGTCTTCTTCTTCTTCGACTTCCCAAAGACTTTCAGTATCTTCACCTTCTTCTGCGTCCCATTCGTCATCGTCCCAATCGGTGATGTCTACTTCATCTTCAACCGGAGAATAGGTGAGGCAGCCTTCCGGTTTAATGTCAACAGCCGCAGCTGCGCAATACCGATCGTCAAGGAACTGGCAGTCGAGGTAGTAGCAGCGAATTTTTGTCATTGTTATCTCCAAAAAATTTCCGATTTATTCGAAGGCATTTTACCTTAGACCAGCATAACCGTAAAGATGAACCCTTTGTCATCCGGGTTTGATTCGGGCTGCTTCCATAACGTTTGGCAGGTTTTCAAGCCTTGCCAATACGCGGCTGAGCTCACTAATACCGGCAACTTCGAGGACGAGGTTAACCTTTACAATATGCTGCCGGGCAGTCAGGGAGAGATCGATTAATCTCACTGGTTCACTGGAAATGACGCCCGAAATATCCGCCATCAGCCCCTGTCGGTCGTATGCGGTTAACTGAATAGGAACCGGATATGTTTGTTCTGCTATACCCCAGTCTACTTTGATAAGTCTCTCATTGTCTTTCATGCGCAAAGTGTTAGGGCAGTCCATTCTGTGAATTGTTACCCCACGACCCCGCGTAATATATCCAATAATTGGGTCACCAGGCATGGGATTGCAACAGCGGGCAAAGTTATGCATCATGCTGGTCAAACCCATTATGGTGACATTGTCTCCGGCTTTTTGTTTTGCCGGAGCTTCCGGGATTAATTGATCTTCATCTTTGAGACTGTCAGCGTTTTGTTCAGCAACCCTGTTAACAAATTTTCCGATCGAGATATCAGCGCAGCCAACGCCAACGTACAAATCATCGACCGTTTTTAAATTGAAAGTGGGTAACAATTGGGTTAAATCAACATTAGTCAATCCCAGGCGTTTCAATTCTTTTTCTACCAGGATCTTGCCATGTTCGAGGTTTTGCTCCCGGTCTTGCTGCTTAAACCACTGTTTAATCTTAGACCTCGAGCGCGAAGATCTCACCAGACCCAGGTTAGGGTTCAACCAGTCGCGGCTCGGACCGCCTCGATTTACAGTAAGAATTTCAACCTGGTCGCCTGTATTCAGACAGTAGTCAAGTGTTACCAATTTTCCATTGATTTTTGCTCCACGGCAGCGATGTCCAATATTGGTGTGGACCTGGTAGGCAAAATCAATTGGGGTCGAACCTTGTGGCAGGTCAATGACATCACCTTTAGGAGTTATCACATACACCCGGTCTTTGAACAAATCGGTGCGCATACCTTCAACAAGTTCAAGGTTGTCTTCAATTTCGAGACTCCAGGTCAGTAAGTTTCGCATCGCACTTACTTTTTGTTCATATTTCCCTGAAAAGTATTGTTTATTTTCTTTATATCGCCAATGAGCAGCAATCCCATATTCTGCATTTTGATGCATTTCCAAGGTGCGAATCTGCACTTCCAAAGGCTTTCCATCTGTATAAATTACTGCCGTATGCAGTGATTGGTAGTTATTTGGTTTTTTGGCTGCAATGTAGTCATCAAATTCGCCAGGGATGGGGGAGTAATGCATATGAATAATTCCCAAAACCTTATAACAGGTCTCAACATCATCAACAATAATCCTTACTGCTCGTAAATCACGGATCCCATCAAATGCTTTTTCCTTGCTCTGCATCTTTCGATAGATTGAGTAAATATGTTTGGGACGACCAGTGATTTTGGCTTTGACCTCTGCCTTTTCAAGCATATTACCCAATTCAACGATGATTTGGTCGACCTCTTCGAGCCGTTTCGTTCTCCTGAGCGTAAGATTCTCAGCAATTTCCTTATACTTTTGTGGGTCAGTATATCGAAATCCGAGGTCTTCCAGCTCCCATTTGAACTGCCAGATACCTAATCTGTTCGCGATTGGCGCAAATATGTCCAGGGTTTCCTGGGCGATTTTGCGTTGTCGGTCAGAAGGCAGAGCATTAAGTGTGCGCATATTATGAAGGCGGTCTGCAAGCATAATAACAACCACGCGCACATCATCACCAATCGCCAGCAGCATTTTTCTGATTGTCTCAGCTAAATCGTCTTTGAATTTGTTTCCATCGCCAGGGGTAACGTCCTTAAGAGGTTTACGCTCGTTTTCCTGCTGATCTGCCCTGGAAAGATATGGCAAACTGGTAATGCGCGTGAGATCCTCGACAAAACGGGTAATAGTCTCTCCAAATTCCTGCTTCAGCAATTTTGGTGAAACTTGACAATCTATGATGACATCTTCTAATAAGGAAGCTGCCACAATTTCTGCTGTGGCTTCCATATCGAGCAAAATATAAGCAACACCAACCAAGTGTGAAAAATAAGGTTGCCCGTTTGCTCTGGTCTGTCCCTTATGAGCGTTCTCCGCAAAGATATAAGCCTTCTCGATCTGTTCTCGTTCGGAACGTGAGTAGGCTTCCGGAAGTTTGTTAAGGAATTGCTCGATTTCCATGGTTCTCGCTAATTGTAAGCGATATCAGCCTGCCTAATGTTTAAACACTATGTGGGTCAACTGGTTTTCTTTTTTCAAAATTTCCTGTAAAACTTATATCCTCATGAAAAACAGTGTTTACTTTAGCAGCTCTTTAGTGTCAAAGGCACGGTTAAATCGCATTCTGAACAAGCATTCTGTTTCAATACTGTTCAGGTTTCCGGTCACAGTGTTTGACAGCAATTTTCCAACCCCTGGTCCGAGCATGAAGCCCTGCCCACAGGTCCCAGCTGCGATTAGATAACCGTCAAGACCATCAACACCACCGATAATTGGATTGCCATCCGGGGTCATTGGATAGGTGCCGCGCCAGGTTCGCCGGATGCGAATGTTTCCCAGGATAGGCATCAACTCAACTAATCTTTTACAGGATTGCGGTAAAAAAGAGCTGGTATTTTGTGCTAAATTTCCCCAGATCTGCGGTTCAGGGGTGAGACAGAATATTATCTTTCCGGTCGGATGTTGATAAAAATAGAAATTGTTGGAACCGGGACATTCGCGAATATCAACGATCATTGCATCAAACATTGGTTGAACCGGTTCGGTGATCCCCGCTTCGTGTGCGTCTGGTTCGATTGGAATATCTACTCCCACCATTTGAGAAATCTGACGTGCCCATCCTCCAGCGGCATTTATAAAGGTATTACAGGAATAGGTGCCCTTGTTTGTCCTGACATTTTGTACTCTGTTTTCAGAAATTGCAATATCGGTGACACTTTCATTAAAATGGAATTCCACGCCAGCATGCAGGGCATGTTTCCAAAAGGCGAAAGAAGATTTCAAAGGTGATGCACTGCCATCTCCCGGTGAAAACGTGCCTCCAAGCAGACCCTTCGGGTTAAGTTGAGGGGCAACCTCAAGGTTTTCTTTGGGTCCAATCCAACCAATGTTCAGGCCAAATGCTTGTTGTTGGTTAAGCAGGTTCTTAAGAGTTGTTTCGATCTGGTCGGTATAAGCGACGAAATTATAGCCGCCAGATCTCCAGTCAATGTCATCGCCATAGGTTTCTTTCCAGGTTGAAAAAACCTCAATGGAGTTGCTGCAAATGTAAATTTTCGATGGGTCAGAATGGGTTGCCCTGATCCCTCCGATAGCATGCTTATTGGAAGCCTGACCTGGGCTGGGAAGTGCTTCGATTACCAGAACCCGTAGACCGGCTTGTGCCAGATACATTGCGGTGGGGGTCCCAATGGAACCTGCGCCGGCAATGATGACATCATAGGTTTTTAATTGATTCATCGATTGTTTCCTGCTTCCTCGTTTGTAAACTCAATAAAATCTTTGACTGGCACTTCGACAAAAGCCGGACGAACAGGTGGGTCGGTGACTTCTGCAAGCGCGATTCCTTCTGCAGCAAACATACGCCTTATCAGGTTCAGGCAGGTCTTCCCGCCACAAGAACCCATGCTGGCATGGGTGACTGCTTTGATTTGGTTGATGTCCTTCACACCCATACGAATCAATTGTTTGATTTCGCCAGCCGTAATCCGCTCGCAGCGGCATACGTATGCATCATCATCCAGATTATCAAAAAAATCAGATTCTGGTTCAAAGGCTTTGACCTGGCTGGGCTGGATAACTCTAAAGCCAGCAAATTGTTTGGCTATCACGGTTGGAACTTCCACGCTTAACAAGCGAGTGCCATCCTTGTAACCTGCAACTGTCTTGATCCTTTCGATATTGAATTTCCCAAGGACGCCACCGTCTGTATCGGTTACTTCTATTTCGCTGCCAATTGCAATGCCAGTATAGTTTTGCTCTACCGGCAGGCTTACCAGGGCAGTTTGGCTGCGTTTGCGAAAATCAACAAGGCTGATCGCGAGACCTGGACAAACTGCCACGCAGCGACCACACGCTATGCATTCATCAGCCCGTTCTTCATCAAAGTGGGGTAGGTTACGTATATCAGCTTCGTCAATGAATATAAGGTCTTTTGGACAAACATTAGAACAGGGATTACAAGGAATTTCCTGCGTACAATGAAATACCGGAAAGACACCGTCGAGCTTGTCGATATATTGTTCAGGAACGACCTTGCCAGGTCTCGATTTCAGAATTTCTTCGGTCTCCAACCAGGAGGAAGGAATATCGGGAAGGTTCTTTCCCAATTTTTTTGCAATTTCATTTCCGACAATTTTTCCTGAAAAGATCGCAGCCGAAGCCTCGGCAATTTCATTTGCATCTCCCGCTGCAAATACATCGATACCGACTTCCCTGGAAACCCGCAAAAATTCATCAACAGGTTCCAACCCGACGGCGATCAATAGCGTGTCGCAATCGTAAACTTGTTCACTTCCGAGAATTGGCTGAAACTTATCATCAACTTTGGCAATCACGACGGACTCGACTTTGTTATCACCCCTGGCTTCAATTACTGTATGGGAGGTGTAAATTGGAACACCAGAGCGTACCAGTTTGTCTTTGTGCACCTTGTATCCACCGCATTGCGGTGCAGCTTCAACCAAACCTGCAACGTGAATTCCTGCCTGGATAGCGTGGTAACCGGCAATAAGCCCGACATTACCACCGCCAATAATGAACAAATTTTCGCATGGTTTGACCAAATCTCGATTTACGAGAGTTTGGAATGCACCAGCACCGTAAACTCCAGGCAGCGTGTTACCTGCAAACGACAGGCTACGTTCCCGGGCACCAGTCGCAACTAAAAGGACTTCCGGTTTAACGTGAACAATTTCTTTTTGATCCCGGTAGACATCCACAACTTTATCTTCATAAACACCAATCGCTGTTGAATTCGTCCAGATTTCCACACTGCTGAGTTGTTCAACTTGATCTGCGAGAATTTTTGCAATTTCGTTTCCCCTGGTACCGGCATAAACTGCATTGGTCGAGCCAAAAAAACGATGGGTCTGCAAAACAAGTTTTCCGCCCAGATGGTTTTTGTCATCGATGAGGAGAACTTTTATGCCAATATTACCAAGTTCGATCGCAGCGGAAAGTCCTGCCGGACCAGCACCGATTACCAATACCTCACATTCCTGGTAACGAGAAAAGGAGTCTGATTCGGGCAAAGGACCAATTGTTTCTGGCAAAACTGGCAAACCATCTGCAGGCTGCACCCTCATTCCTTCGTGAACCGATGTCATACACGCTTTTACTGGCAATCCATCAGCGATCACCATGCACTGTGAGCACTGACCATTGGCACAAAATATACCCTGGGGGCTGTGATCCTTGACATGATGTCGAAAAACCTGGACACCCTGTGCGATCAGGGCGGAGGAGATCATTTCATTTGGTTTTGCGTAAAAGAGTTTGTCTTGCCAGTAGAAAGGTATTGTTGCTTTACTTTCATCGATCAGAATAGGGTGAGATTTGATTCGATAATCGGTCATAAACTCCTCAAAAGGACTTTTTAGAATGTTTAGTAATATTACCACTATAGAGACTAATTGAACCGAATTTTATTAAATTGGTTAAATTATCTTGGCTAAGGAAAGACCGTGTTGTTGGCAAGATCATTCGGAAAGATAACAATCAATCATCAAAAATTTCCTGGTACTTCTTATCCAGCTCATCATCTGCAAGATGGGAATAACGCTGCGTGACTGCGATATTGGTATGCCGGGCCAAAACCTGGGCAAGTTTAAGGTTGCCGGTTCTACCAAGAATTGTGGTTACAAAATAGTGCCTGAAGGAGTGGGGCGTAATTGTACCAACGGCTTCCTGACCAAGACACTCTCTGACACGTTCATTCACAATTGCTCTTCCAGTAGTGGTCGAAATTGGTTTGATCTTTTTGCCGGCGGCTTTGTCATGCCTGGCAAAAACCGGAAGCGAAGCGAGTGCTTTTCCACCAACACCATCCATCTCAGCTCGACCCTGGAGATATTCTTTCATCGCACTGAGACTTCGTTTTGAGAAACGTAATACCGCTTCTTTATTGCCTTTTCCGATGATTACAGCCCGGCTTTCGTGCCAATCGATATCACCGCGGCGCAGTTTACAAGCTTCATGAACACGCAAACCAGTATCAGCTAAGGTAATCAAAAAAGCCCGGTCCCGCAGGTTGATTAAACGCTCTTCGGTGCTTTCGGCAGGTTTTTTATTCAACCCTTCGGCATATTCTAAAATCTTTTCAATATCGCTTTTAGGGAACTGGGGCAGACGTACTCCTGGTCGGCGTGTACGCTGTTTGATGAGCAAACGCACACGAGGTAGGTTAATCTGAGCCAGGTTTTCTGCTGCAATGAATTCATAAAGTCCAACTGTGGTAGTAATGTAAACTTGTTCAGTGGCAGAGGAAAAATTCTTAAGGGCAGAAGCCATCCAGATAACTGCGTCCTCGTTCAATTCACTGATTTCACTTTTTTCTATATCAATTTCGTTCTCAGTCAAAACTTCTGTGAACAAACGCATCGCGTTTGCATAAGTCCGGTAGGTGTTCGCACTGCGAGAAAGTTTGACTGAATTCAGATATCGTTCGATACATTCTTTAATCTTCATTCTAAACCCTTTATTATAATGAATAATTGCGCATAGTATATTAAATAATTAACTTAACGCAACCAAATTATACCTTTTTCTTTACATAATTGGTCAGGCGGGTTGGTTATATAATAATGGTTCGATTGTCAGCAGAAAGGTTGTGTTATGGAAGAGGTTGAATGCTCATTTGTTTCTGGGACTAATTGGTTTCGTCTTCGGGCTTGTGCAATTCTGATTCACAATGGAAAAATCCTGATGGCGAGGAATAATCGAGATCCGTATTATTATTCCGTAGGCGGTGGCGTCAGACACGGTGAGAGCCTGGAAGAAGCTGTAAAAAGGGAGGTTTTGGAGGAAACCGGATGCAACCTGGAAAT
>Ga0123334_1005985_pt1 | contig 11452 bp, 16 predicted proteins | sample BiotimSIPDNA_FD_89706 | JGI IMG/M metagenome (GOLD analysis project Ga0123334, IMG submission 89706) | Anaerobic biogas reactor microbial communites from Washington, USA - Biogas_R1 time_0 SIP DNA | ecosystem: Engineered > Bioreactor > Anaerobic > Unclassified | place: Washington, USA... | reverse complement strand
TAGACAGCCCGCCTTCATTGAGTTTCCTCAGTGTAAACGCGATAATTGCGGCTGACTGTTTAATAATACCTTTGCAGTGCGAGTATTTTGCACTTGAATCACTTGGTCAGTTTTTTACTGTTTTTAAGGGTTTGATGAAAAAATTTAAGGCTAAAACAGAGATAGGCGGGATATTGCTTAATATGTTCGACCCTCATGAAGCACTTTCTGCAAGGATAGCAGGGGAGGTAAGGAAAAGTTTTAATGGCATGGTATACAGGAGTGTAATTCCAAGGTACCGCAGCAATAAGGAATCTGCCTGTTACGGAAAATCAATAATCCTTACTGATATCTTATCCGATGGGTCAAAAGGTTTTATTTCCCTTGCAAGGGAGATAATAGGTTCCATGTGTTGTAATGAGGAGTAAGATATGAAAATAACAAATTCTGAGATAATCAAAAATGGTGAGCAGGAGTTGATGGATGCTATTACAGCGGACCTTGACTGGGGTGCAATCGAGAAGATTATCATGAAGGAGCATAACCTCCATATTGAGGAGGATATAGAATACAGGAGCGGCGATATAGTTGCTGTGGATAATCAGATTGCCTATAAGCTTTCATTTGAGGTTAAGGTAAATCTTTCAGTGCTGCTTGACAGGAACGGCGATTATCTTTCAGTAAATATCGATAACAGAAAAGAGTTCACCGGTGAAAAACCATACCCATCTTCTGATAAAGATAAGGATATCCTTGATGATCCTGCTCCTGATCCTGCTGATGATATGGGTAAAAAGGTAGATAATATCCTGGACAATATAAAAAGTGCTGCATAAGATCCACCTGAAGAGGATAAAGGATAAACAGGAATAATTATGGGAAATGATACTTTACAGGAAGGCGCCGTAAAAAATCAGAATGGAGCGAATCAGGAACAGCCGGGCGGACAGGCGGCTGGTTCGGGCAATATGCCCCTGATAAAGGAATTCAATGATATACTGGGCATTCATATTGAACATCTGCTTGGCACAAGGTATGGAATAGATGAACTGGAACTTAATATATTTTCTGTCTCATGCGTTGTGCTGCTTGCTACACGGGAGACTGAAATAGAGACCTTCCCGGCCCTGCCCCCGCCGCGCTATACAGTTTCCACTCTTACCGAAGAGCTGGCTGAGATGAGTATTGAGCCGGAAAGCGATATTATTAATGTCATAGAGGATATGAAAAAAAAGAATTACCTGAAGATCACCGATGAGCGTATGTTCTGCAATAAACCCATGATCAGCATGGCACAGCTTTTTGATCGTATATTTCCCAACATGCCGGGCCTTAACCTGGTTGCATATCTGGGGCAAATGATAGACGAGGTGACAGCAGGTAGAAAATCACAGACAGATGCATCAAAACAGTTTCACCAGATGCTCGATATCCAGGGTGTGTCTGTTAATGAAGCGGCAGCTAAATCCGCATCTGCAAAAAAAAGGTTCTCTCATCTGAGGATCGGGGATGACACCCCTGCCGAAAAAAAAGAAAAGAGGCCGGTTGTTATCCCTGTAAAACCGGTCAATATCTTCAGCCAGCTGAAGACAGACAAGGTAATTAAACCCTCTTCAATCATTAAAGGTATTCAACAGCAACCAGAGGTTTCCCGGCCGGCTGTAACGCAGGATTTATCTGTCTCCAGTGCTTCAAACATAGCTCAGGGAGCGGAAACAGTTGGTTTACCTGAAACTGGCAGACAAACAACAGATATCAATCCTCCCCAGGATATCCATGACCCTGAAGCTGAACCCCATGAGGATGAGAGAGATATTCAGGATGCAGCCTCTGAAGAGTTTGAACCTCTTGATGACAGGGAAATAGAGGACAGGATTCTTGAATTTGAGGCACAGCTCGGCCTCAAATGCCCGCTGTGCGGTACTGGCAGTATCAAAACTAGTGAGACAGCAAAGGGAAAGTCCTATTATCACTGCTCAAGCAGCGGCTGTACTTTCATAAGCTGGGGAAAGCCCTATTATATTGACTGCCCGAAATGCGCAAGCAACTTCCTGATTGAGGTTACAGACAGCAGCGGAAAAAATTTTCTGAAATGCCCGAAGGCAACATGCTCACACTGGCAGAAATTCCCCTGGGAGATGTCAGGTTCTGATGCAGATGATACTGTGACGGTTTCCGATTCAGGAGATACAAGCGCACCGAAAAGAGTGGTGCGCAGGAAAAGAAGGGTTATAAGAAGAAAGAGATAACCATCGCAGGATTATTTCATATAGCAGGTTTATACTGTTCAGGCTTGTCTTCCAATAGGCCTTACAGACATTACCGAACAACCTGCCTTGCGTATGACTCTTTCTGTGGTTGCCCCAACAAACAGTGATTCTACAAGGCTGTGCCCCCTTACGCCCATGATCACGAGATCAATATCCTCTACGTTGGCAAATTTAACAAGCTCTTCATGGGCAATACCGGAAAGAAGGCGTGTCTTGGGTTTGCACCAGTTATGCGCCTCCTCGGGCACAAGGGCTTCGAGCTGGTCTTTGAGCTGCTTGTGCAGGCTCTTTCTGATCTCCTCGCGTGCCCCCTGAACAGATGTAGGGATATCCTTATAACGGGGGGTTTCAAGTACATGAACAATATAGAGGTCTGACTGGTATTCCTGGGCCAGGGCCAGGCCATATTCAAGGGCGAGGTTTGAATCATCTGAAAAATCAGAACCGACAAGTATACGGTTGAACTTGATTTCCTTATCTTTGGTAAGCGCAGGGTCATTTTCCGGGCCATGAACAGTAAGAAGCGGGCATGGAAGGCTGTGCATCAAATGTTCTGTAACAGAGCCCAGTACAAGCCTTTTAAGGCCTGCCCTGCCTCTAGTTGCTGTAATGGCCATGTCAACCCGGTTTTCCTGTGCAAGGCGGGTTATTTCATCTGCGGCATTACCAATAGTAACAAGCGGTTCCCAGTTGATGCTGTATTTCTCCATTATACGCTTCAAGCGTTTGTGGGCATAATCTTCCATATGCGTAAGCTGGGATTCAAATGCGTATGTGGCCTCACCGTACATGGTGGCGGAAGAGAGGTCAATCACGTGGCACAAATAGAGTTTCGCGTTATACTCCCTGGCAAGAGAGACCCCATAAAAGACCGCATGATTGGATAACTCTGAGAAATCGGCAGCGCACATGATATTGTCCAGTTTTACACGCATTTTTATGACCCTCCATAGATTTTTTTATTAATAAGTATCAAAGGTCGCCGATTTAAGCAATAGAGAATTAGAAATATGGAATAGATATCAAGTTAAATATTTTACAAAATCAGATAAATTCAGTATAAATCAATATCAAACAAACATGAGTATAGGTAATGGCTGATAATCGTAGGAAAAACATTAAAGCAGTATTAGAAGAATGTTTCTGGGGGGAATATACTATTACAGTAGAGGATACTATTAACCGGCTTGATAAAAAAGACACTGACTTTATAAAATTTCTGTTTTCAAAAATAATTGAAAACAGCAGATATCCTTCTCGTCATATTAAGAATCTTTTTTCGCCAGCCATTTATAATTCTCTTATTAAAGAATATCAAAAAAAAGCAGGGGATAAAAAACGATTCAGGCTTATCTACGCTAATCCTACCGGAAACTACGATAATGTCCCGGAGTATCAATAGAGGCGTTAGAATATAGTAATATATATATATTACAGGACAAGGTGCTGGAGGCGATTTTCTCTGTAGAAACCTCCTTGTATCTCACCGGAGGGACATGCCTTTAATAAATTTATAAGCGATATGAAAAATAATTACACTGGCATGGTAAAGCATATCACAGGATTATTGGCATAGTGGCCATCCAGAAAGAGACAAATTCTGGATGAGGCTTTCAGCAGTCAGCTAACTCTTTGGTTTGAAAGTCTTTTGGTGAAAGCTGAACGCTAATGGCTGACTGCTTGAATCCAAAAACGACAGTTTTTGGATGGACACTGGCATAATATTTTTCTTCTTACCTTGTGCACCTTGTCCCGCCATAGTGCATTGTCGTCAAGCTAAGGCGAAAAGCAAAAGCCTGCAATATCTCACACAGAGGCGCAAAGAACACTAAGAAAATCAAATGTTTTTTACATAATATTTTTTTGTTTCTTAACTTTGTGAGCTTTGTGACTTTGTGTGAGACATGGTTTTTCGTCTTGAATTATGAATAGCTGTTTTTCTCAGGGATCTTTATCTTATATCCCTTACCAGTAATATGTTTTGGGTACTATATTTTTGTTAACTTGACGCGAATACGCCATAGCTTTAACGACACAGATGCTCCTTGCACCTCTTTCTCGCTGTATCCTCTGTCGAAGGTGAACACCCCTTGCGCCTTGTGCCCTTTTTTATCATTGACATCCACATTCTATTGCTCTATCATGAGTAGCATTTCTACTCGTAATAGGAGTGAATTTGAACGACCTTTTTTCAGGATTAATCGCATCAAAGACAAGGATAAAGCTTCTTGTAAGGCTCTTTTTTAACCCTGATGCCAGATCATACCTGAGAGAGCTGGCAAATGAATTCAATGTTTCAACCAATGCAGTCCGCGAAGAGCTGAACCAGCTTACAGATACAAAATTTCTCGAATCCGAAAAGGATGGCAGGCAGGTCTATTACAAAGCCAACAAAAAACACCCCCTTTTTCCTGAATTAAGGTCAATGGTAAACAAGGTAATGGGTCTTGACCAGGTTATAGACAGTATAGTGACAAGGTTAGGGGACCTTGAACTTGCCTTTCTGCTGGATGATTACGCAAATGGAAAGGATACCGGGATCATGGACCTGCTCCTGGTGGGAAATATTGATGAATATCACCTTAATGATTTGAGTAGAAAAACCGAAAGATATATCAAGAGAAAGATACGGCCACTGGTCCTGACCAGGGAAGAATATGAGGATCTTAAGCCAAAGCTGGAAAACCGGCCAAGGCTATTGATCTGGGAAGCCCCGCGGAAATAGAAATATTTTTATTCTATTGGCCATCGGTATATATTTTGCAGAATGTCTTGAGAAATGTAACTCAAAGGGCGGAGCTGTATAAAAATAGAATATTGAATTTAGGAAATAGTAAAGAGTAAATAAATATAAACACCTTGATTATAGCCATACAGATAGCTATAATAGTAAAAAATGATTTATGAGGTTAATAATGCAGGATCAGATCTCTATTGCTGAGGCAAAAAATAAATTACCGATGATAATACACTATGTAGAGAAAGGCCCAAACATTCAGCTTACAAGACGCGGAAAGCCGGTAGCTGTATTATTGTCTATCAGAGAATATGAACGGCTAAGTCAGAAATCCACTGATTTCAGAGATGCCCTGTTGAAATTCAGAGAGGGTATAAATATGGATGATACAGATATTACCGATGTCGACTTTGAAGATTTAAGAGATACTGACTCAGGGCGAAAGGTTGAGTCGTAAAAATGAAGTATCTCCTGGATACGAATATTCTTTCAGAGGCGGTTAAAACACATCCTGATAAATCAGTTATGGATATGCTGCAAAAAAATGCCAGTGAGATTGCTACAGCATCACTTGTATGGCATGAACTCCAATACGGATACAGGCGTCTCCCTGAATCCAGAAAAAGAGATATTATTGCAGCCTTTTTAAATGATGTTGTTTTACCTGCAATCCCAATTTTACCCTATGATGAAAAAGCGGCTGAATTGCATGCCGAAGAGCGTGCAAGAATGTCATCAAGTGGGGTTACCCCGCCCTTTGTTGATGGTCAAATCGCATCAATAGCTGTGGTCAATAATTTAATACTTGTTACAAGAAACATCTCTGATTTTAAAGGATTTAAAAATATAAAACTCGAAAACTGGCATAATACATCTGCTGCATCACCAAAACCGGTAACCGGGAGTTAGCTTACAACTAACAATTATCTCAAAAAATTATATGAAAAATAAAATAAACATACTGGTTGTTGGAGGGGCTGGCTATATTGGCTCCCATATGTGTAAATACCTTTTTCAAAAAGGGTATACCCCTGTTGTGCTGGATAATCTTGTTTATGGGCACCGTGAGGCAGTAAAGTGGGGTCCCTTTATTGAAGGACCTATGGAAGATGAATTGCTGTTAAGTAAGATTTTTAAAGACTATAGCATACAGGCTGTAATGCATTTTGCCGCCTTTGCCTATGTTGGGGAGTCAGTCACTGACCCTGGCAAATATTATCTTAATAATGTATCAGCATCCATTTCTTTATTGGAATCAATGCGAAGGCATAATATCAATAATTTTTTATTCTCTTCCAGTTGCGCCACATATGGTGAGCCACTGGAAATACCTATAACAGAGAGCCACCCACAAAACCCCATAAACCCATACGGCAGGACTAAACTGATGGTGGAGCAGATCCTGATGGATTATAAGCTTGCTTATGGGATCAACTACACATCACTGAGATATTTTAATGCAGCAGGGGCAGACCCTGATGCAGAAATTGGCGAAGATCACAACCCTGTAACCCATATAATACCGCTGGTTCTTCAGACTGCCCTTGGCCAGAGAAATGAGATAAGCATCTTCGGGGATGATTACCCTACTGAAGATGGCACATGCATACGGGATTATATTCATGTAACAGACCTTGCACAGGCGCACCTGCTTGCACTGGAAAGCATGCTGAATAATAATACCGGTGGCATCTATAATCTGGGAAATGGTGAAGGCTGTTCAGTAAAGCAGGTGATCGAGACCGCTAGAAAAGTTACCGGAAAAGATATAAGAACATCTGTAACAGGCAGAAGGGCCGGGGACCCGGCTGTATTAATAGGCTCATCTGCAAAGGCAGTGAACAACTTAGGCTGGAAACCTCAATATGGAGATATCAAAAGCATATTAGAAACCGCATGGAGATGGCATGAGAAACACCCGACTGGATATAAATAACAGGGTATAACTTTTAAGCAATCTATTTTTTTACAGGAACAATCTACCCGGAACAGGTTTAAATATCTCTTCGTAATCCATTAGAAAGATGGTACACTTAATACAAAATTCAGATTAATATTTTAATGAGGTTTATATAAATGGGCATCAATAAAAATCCTATTTCCCATTGTGTGTCATGTAATACGAACGACCTCCTCAACTATTTTCACGAGCACATATCATCCGATGGGATAGAGGAATAAAATGGATACAAAAAATGCCCCTAAGAAAAAAATTAAAAAGCGTGATTATAAAACCTTATATGAATTAAAGAAGCGTCTAAATGATAATATCCCTCTGCTTAATATCAAGCTCTTTGGTTCGAGGGCAAGAGGTGACGCGGGGAAATATTCCGATATGGATGTCTTTATTGAAACAGAAAAGATTGATAGAGAGATAAAAGAGATCATAAAAACCATTGTATGGGAAGTATCTCTTGAAAATTCTGTTATTATTTCGCCTTTAATTTTTTCAAAAGATGAATTGACAAACTCTCCTTTAGCCCATGCGCCTATCGTGAAAAATATTTTTGAAGAGGGCGTAAATATATGAGTAATATGCAAATCCTTTATCAATACCGATTGGATCAGGCAGAAACAACTCTCAGCGACGCCAAAAAAATGTATGAGGCAAAGGTTAGTCCTCGCTCAGTGATTAACAGGGCATATTATGCCATGTTTTACAGCCTTTTAGCCCTTTATATTAGGGTTAATTTAAATATTAAGACTTCCAAACACAGTGGAGTAATCAGTATTTTTGATAAAGAGTTTATTCTCCCAGGAAAGATAGATAAAAAATATTCAAGAATGTTGCACTCTGTTTTTGATGATAGGCAGGAGTTTGATTATAAGGAATTGGTTGAAGTTACTTTAGATGATTCAGTTAATGCAATTAGTAATGCTGAAGAGTTTATTGACGCAATAAAAAATTACATCACTTCATTGTGATGCACATCAAATAGAAAATATAAAAATTATTACCCTTGATGAATTTCTATAATGCCTAATCATAATGATTCACAATATAGGGGCTCAATAACCATCTACACCCCTGAATCCTCATTGAGGAATCCTCTCCGCCTTCTACATGATATGTTCCGCGATCTCATTAATGGCCGTGAGCTTGCGTGGAGGCTTGCTGTAAGGGATATAAGCGCGCAGTACAGGCAGACAGCTCTCGGGCTTCTATGGGCATTTATATTGCCCCTTGCGCATACCGCCACATGGATATTCCTGAATGGCTCCGGAATTGTCAGTATTAGAGACACAAACCTGCCCTATCCGGTTTATGTTTTTACCGGAACAATGCTCTGGGCCATATTCATGGATGCCGTAAACGCGCCGCTTCAGCAGACCACAAATGCCAAACAGATGCTGGCAAAGAATAATTTCCCGCGTGAAGCGCTTGTTGTTTCAGGCATCTATCAGACACTGTTCAATGGGGCAATTAAGATATTATTAATGCTCATAGTCATTATTATTTCGGGCATCTATCCTGGATGGAGTCTGATATGGTTTCTACTGGCAATCCTGTCGCTTATTCTCACAGGCACAGCACTGGGTCTGCTTATTACACCTGTAGGGCTGTTATATACTGATGTAGGAAAATCACTGCCTCTTCTCATGCAGTTCTTAATGTACCTGACACCTGTGGTATTTCCCATGCCTAAAGGCGGATTAGCAGCAATAATCTACAACCTGAACCCACTTACACCGCTGATAACCACAGCCCGAAACTGGTTAACTGGCGCCTCATCTGAATTTTTTAGCTATTATCTTCTTGTTAATGGTTTTGTGCTTTTCCTGCTCCTGATGGTCTGGGTCATCTACCGGGCTGCAATGCCGATTTTGATAGAGAGGATGAGCGCGTAAAAATGACAAGAGTCCAGAGTCTAACGACAAGGGTCAATAGATTAAAAATAGGAGAATAATTCAGCATGGAAGAGAAACCTGAGTTTAGATTTGAAAAGCTTGATGTGTGGCAAAAGTCTATAGAATGGGTCGATGAGATTTATAGTGCGGCAAAATTATTTCCCCCTGATGAGAGATTTGGACTGACATCACAATTAAAAAGGTCATCAATATCTGTTGCCTCAAATATTGCAGAAGGCTCTGGCAGGTCTTCAGATAAAGATTTCGCGAGATTTATTGAAATAGCATACGGGTCTTTAATGGAAGCTGTTTGCCAATGCATGATAGCAAAAAGACAAAAATTCATATCTGGTGAAGATTATAAATAAATTTATTCAGGTGCACAGGAATTGGCAAAAATGTTGAGCGGATTAAGAGCTTATTTAATAAAGGCCAGAGATTAGAGACCAGAGATTAGAGACCAAAGAACAGTGACAAGAGACATGAGACAAGAAACTAGAGTCAAGGGGTTAATTTTCGTCTCTCTTGACTCTCGACTTTAGTCTCTTGCCTATCAAAATATTCTATGTCAAAAAATGTAAAGATGAGATGTAAATAATGGAAAATGATTTACCTCAGGTTTCAGGTCTCAGCCCTCAACCCTCTCATCAGGTTTCAGGTCTCAGCCCTCAACCCTCTCATCAGGTTTCAGGTCTCAGCCCTCAGCCCTCCTCTCCGGTTTCAGGCATCAGGTCTCTGTTCATGTATTAATAACAATTTGCTAAAAACCCTATTGTATACAATACCAAGCTATGATATTTTATGGGCATGGAAAAAAACGAAATTATAAAAGAAATTGAAAAAATTTTCGATCAACTAATCAAAAAATATAATTCTTTAAAAATAATCTTATTTGGATCTGCAGGACGTGGAGAATATGAAAAATTAAATGATCTTGATTTTTTGATAATAAAAGAAAATGTGCCATCACAAGGTCTGGATAGAATGAGGGAACTGGATGATTTAATAGAAAGAGATATTGCTGCAGATATGTTAGTGTATCGTCCTGAAGAATTCGAAGAGCGAATCAAGCTTGGCGATCCCTTTATTAAAACAATTCTTGATGAAGGTCGCGTTTTATATGGCTGATCCGAAGGTAATCAAAGAATGGTTAGATAAAGTTGATGAAGACTTTGAATTCGCCAGTTTAAAGAGACTCATATAACAAATCAGGAAAAAATATGGCAAAAACCACATTGGAAATACCCCGGGAAGAATGGAGAAAATATAATCCTTCCCTTATTATGAGCCAAAATTCATATAGTGATGCTGAAGTTGAACAGCAGAAGCTTGATGCATGGCAAATCGCAAGAAAAGCATCTCATTTACTTAAAAAAAACTATAGTGCCAAAAAGGTCTTATTAATTGGTTCTCTAGCAAGAGAATCAGGATATCATTTACATTCTGATATTGATATCGCTGTTTCAGGTATAGCCCCTGAGAAATTTTATTCCGCTGTTGCTGAAATAATCGGATTATCTCCTCTTTTTAAAATTGATCTGATCGATATTGATGATTGCAACCCCGGCCTAAAAAAAGCTATCGAGGTCGAAGGCCACTTGATATGAATTCTATCATACAACAGACCTCATTACGTATAAGATCTGGAGTTGAAGATCTTGAGGTTCTTGCACATAGAATTAATGAAGGTTGGGCAAAGGCAGAACATAACGCTGACACATACTATCTTGATAGCGTCGCGCTCAATCTTCATGGTTTTTATACAGGTTTGGAGCGTTTATTTGAAATAATTGTGACAAATATAGATGGGACCATTCCAGAAGGTGAAAATTGGCACCAGCAGTTACTTAAACAAGTTTCAAAAGAATTGCCTAAAATAAGACCTGCGATTATTTCAAAATCCAGTTTTTTAGATCTTAATGAATTACGAGGATTCCGGCATGTAGTAAGAAATGTTTATACCTTCAATTTTAATCCATCAAAAATTAAAACCATCGTCGAAAAAATACCAGATTTATTTAGCAGCTTGAAGGCGGAATTAACCGCTTTCGCTGATTTTCTTGATGATGCCTAAAAAGAGGGATGAGGGGTGAGACCTGAAACCTGAAAGGTGAGACAGGAAACTTGAAACCTGAGAGGAGAGACCTGAAACCTGAAACTGGAGACTGGAAACCTGAGATAAGAAAGGTGAAAGAAATATAGTGGAGAAAGCTGAAGACAGAAAAGAGATTTTGAGGCAGAGGACAAAGAAATATGCCTCTGCTGTTATTCGATTATACTGTGAGTTACCCAAAAACCGAATGGAGTGTCAGGTTATAGGGAAACAACTTCTAAGATCAGGCACCTCTGTAGCTGCAAACTATCGTGAAGCATCAAGAGCAAGAAGCAATGCAGAATTTATCTCCAAAATTGAAATATGTGTACAGGAAGCAGAGGAAACCATGCTATGGCTTGAACTCCTTCGAGATGATTGCGCCATTATATCTGATAAGCTTGACTGGTTATTTGATGAATCTAACCAACTGATTTCCATATTTGTAACCATGTCAAAAAATGTAAAGATGAGATGTAAATAATGGAAAATGATTTACCTCAGGTTTCAGGTCTCAGCCCTCAT
>Ga0123334_1005983_pt1 | contig 11452 bp, 5 predicted proteins | sample BiotimSIPDNA_FD_89706 | JGI IMG/M metagenome (GOLD analysis project Ga0123334, IMG submission 89706) | Anaerobic biogas reactor microbial communites from Washington, USA - Biogas_R1 time_0 SIP DNA | ecosystem: Engineered > Bioreactor > Anaerobic > Unclassified | place: Washington, USA | collected... | reverse complement strand
GATCAAGCTCTTGCCCTTAGGTCCCAACTTTGGGACGCGACCAATTTTTTAATGGCTCCTTAGACTCGCTTTGCCTTTGCCTTGGCGATTTCAATGTAGCTGTTGAGTTTGTTCAGGAGCTTGAGCCGTTCGGCAGTTCGTTCTGATCCCGTGGCTCCGGCGATCCGCCCGACAATCGACCTGAATGTGCGTGCCGTCGTGAGTTTTTCACTGACGGTCAACATGGCATCCAGTGCTTCCTGGTAGACCCTTGAGCGCGACTTGGCATTGTATTGAACCATGATGACCCCTTGGACTTCGAGGCAATTGATCAAGTCAACGTGAACATTGGCGGTATCCTTTGCCCCACCACCAAGGAAATCGCACACTGCCTGCTTCAGCTCCCTGCTGAATTTATCTGCTTCTGATTCGGCCATTGGAATGCGCCTATGCCTGTCTGAAGTCCGGTACCAGCTTGCGATCCATCATCTTTTCATAGAGCTTGATGTAGGATTGTGCAGTGACGGAGTGGTTGAAGCTTTTCTTTGCCTCGTTCATGATCCTGGAGATTTGAACGCTCTTGACGTTGCCTGGGAGCGAATGGAAAATCATCGCCTGGTCGATGGCCCATTTGAGCCCTTGCGAATCGTGGTTATTGAAGACGAATCCATTTCCTGTGCCGGCGGCCGTGTTGATGTGCGTCACGGTGTCGTGGAGTCCTCCAGTATTGTGTACGATAGGCAGGCTTCCATACAAGGGGCCGATCATTTGCGGCAAGCCGCAAGGCTCGAATTTCGACGGCATGAGGATGTAGTCGCTTGCGGCGTATCCCAGATGTGAGAGCTCTTCGCTGAAGGGATGGATCGCGATACGATCGTCGAATCCATGTTGCCTGATGATATCCTGGATGTAGGCTCTAAACGATCCGTCCGCGACGAATGCGACTTGCAGTCCCGTATCCCAGTATTCATGGATGATCTGGTACAGGATTTCTGTGAGCAGTTGCGGTCCTTTCTGTATGGGATCGAGCCTGGACGGCCAGAAGAGCAGCGGCGCATCGGGATTTTCCTTCAGTCCCATGACCTTCTGGAACTCAACCTTGTTGAGGCGCTTGCTCTTGACATGCGTTCTGGCGGTGTATGTTTTCACGAGCGCGGTGTCTTTCTGGGGATTGTATTCCGGGTCCGGGGCATTGAGGATGCCTTCCGCGCAGCCATGGTAGTACTTGTTCTTGATTTCCTCACGAACGTGGTATGGGATGAAATCATGGTAGCCCTGGACGATTTCCTGCAGGAACGTCGGGCTGACCGTGTTGATGAAGTGGGATCCGAAAATCCCCGATGCCAAGAGATCGACGCGATTGTTGGAGCGGGATTCCCAATAGTCCCATGGCTGGCGAGTGAAAAATAGGTTTGCCCAGAACGGAGACGTGTCGATTTCGTAGTCCTCGATGCGCTCCAGGGTCGTTTCCACGGTATGGATGTTGTGGAGCGTGAAGAGGCTTCGTATGCCCAGGATTCTTGCAAAGGAGGGGATGAGTCCCGTCATCCAGTCGTTGCAATGGATAAGGTCGGGATTGACTTCCTGGATGATGCTATTGATCACTTCCCTCTGGAATGCCAGGCTCTTTATCAGGCATTCCTCGGTCGAATGGCCATAGACTCGATTGCTCAGGTTGAAGAGCCTGCTTTCAGCCAAGTGAACCCGCTTGACATTGTCGGATTCGCCTCCTTGGAGGACTTCACGGAGCATTTTCTGGTTGGATTCCTCACGGTTCGTATAGCTTGTGTCGTACATTTGCCGATAGTGGGGAACTGCGACGTGCACGTCTGCACCAAGTTCGAACAGCGCCTTGACCAGGGACGCTGACACATCAGCCATGCCTCCGGCTTTCGCGCTTACGTGAGGCGCGATGTTGCCCATCCCGGCAGGTATGTAAGTGATTTCCGGGGTGACGACAAGGACTTTGATCCTTCTTTCAGGTTCAACTTTCGTTTTTCTAGTTCTTTTTGCCATGGTGGCTCACCTCCTGTTAGTGGGTTTTCATTTGATTAATATTATACTAATCATCAATTTATGCATTCTTCATCGTCTGTCAAGCCTGGTTTCTCGCCATCCTGTGAAGGCTTTTGTTCCAGGAGCAGTGTTGCGACCCTGTATGCTTCGCAGACGCTCCAGGCTTGCGAGAGGCAACCGCGTTCCGTATGCGGCCAGTCGCCATCGACGATTTCCGGCAGGTGTCCAATGCTTCCTTGTTCGAGGATATCGATTGCCGAGCAAAGGAGTGCGGTGGCCGCAATTCTTGCCTGCTGCCCGCAGTTTTTGACGAGCGCCTCGCAGTAGAGCGGCATTTGCCATCCCCAAGCTGTACCATTGTGGTATGCTGGCTTTCGTCTTGTGTCTTCGTCCCCCTCGTAACGTCCCCAGTACGGATGCCAGGGATCGTTGAGCAGTTGTCCTCGGTGTTCGATTCGGATTGGGACATTGACCGGAGTCGGTGCGAGCGAGCGGATGCCCCCGGGGACAAGCAATCTTGAGCAGTCTTCAAGGATCGCCGTGGCGGTTGGCGTTTTGTGGAAGACATCTGTGAGCGTGAGCATCAGGAGCTGGTTTGGCCGGATCGCGTCGTCCTGGACGGCCTGCATGGCGCTTGTCCCGGGGTCTGCGAGCAGGCAGTCGCTGAGGCTTAGTCCTTCGCCTCTGGTGTAGAGTGCCTTGACGCTGTTTCGGGCTGTATTTGCCCATGTCGCATAGGGTTCTTCGGCGATATTTGCATTGACGATGAATTCGAGTACGTGGATCCAGAGCGCCTGGATTTCAATCGGGTATCCTTGCCTTGGGGTTCCCGCCGGGTGGTTGGTGTCCATCCAGGTGAAATGCGAGGGGCTGAAGACAAGGCAGCTTTCCTGATCAACCTTGATTCCGTTGTCGGTTCCCTTGTAGTAGTTGTCCGCGATGGAAACGAGGATTTCCGCCAGCGGCCTGCCATCGCAATCCATGTTGAGCAGGTCGTATGACTTTGGCGCCTGCTGTACGAAATCCGACACTGCGGCGAAGAGCCAAAGCGGTGCGTCCGAGGTTGACCGATTCCCGCTGTCCTTTCCCCGTATCATGTTCGGTATGGTTCCGTTGTGCTCGAAGGAAGCGAATTGGCGGATGATGTCCCTTGATTCGTCAAAGAGTTTTGCCGCGATCAGTCCCTTGAGGCAGATAAGCGTATCGCGTCCCCAGTCGAGGAACCACGGGAAGCCCGCGATGATGGTCTTGTTGCCTTCGCGATCGGCGATATACCGCTTCATCGCCTTGAGCAGAGCCTGGTCGAAGGGAAGTTGCGTTGGGGCATCCAATGCAATCCAAGGCGCAATTTCCAGCGGTTGCACCTTGCGCTCCAGTATTTCACCTGTTGCTTCCAGGCGGAATTCATCGCCTCCTTTGAGGTCAAGGTTAAATGCACCTGGCGAGAACTGGTCGTTGGCGGCGTCCAATCCACGTGCGGCGTCTTCGGGCATCTGCACGCCATACTGCCATTTCGGATTTTTTGTGAAGGGCGCGTTGGCTGCCACCCTGAGTCCCCAAGGACCGCTTGGCGTGAACGTGAATCCGTTGTCCGATGCTTCCAATGCCTTGGGGAATTGCGTTTCCGGTCCGTTGTAGGCCTTTGTATTCTCGTGGTTGACCCTGAAGTCGATTTCAGGTCTCACGGTCAATGTGACAGGCGTTTCGGGGGGCAGGCCATTCGGGTCGCTTTCCGGTGAAATGAGTCTGCTTATCCTCATTTGGCAGCGGTTTCCGGGACCTGGATCCATTCGGTATTCAATTCTTAGGTAGACGTTCTGTCCCATTCCCGAGTGGACGGCGAAGTCCCATTGCAGTTCGTTTTCAAGTGTATTTGTGAAAGCGACCTGGCAATTGGAGTCCAACTCCACGTTATGGTCTCTGTAGTTGAGCCAAACCCTGAACCTTGAAAGGAGGACGATCCTGTCGTCCGGATAGTCTTGCGCCGGGCATGCCGCGAGGAAAGCGTCGTATTTCGAAAGCAGATTTCCCCAAAGTGCCCGTGCCTGGACATATCCTCCCGTGGCATTCGAGCACAACCCAAGAGCCGTGTCGTCCAGTTTTGCGACAGGCTGCCTCAGGCGGACCGGCCTGCCTTTGGGAATGGGAAGCTGAAGGAGCTTGCCGACGACGCGTCGGGCTGTTTCGCCGTCAAACGCCTCGACGTGCAACTCCAGTTTCCAGGTGATTCTCCCGAATGGAGCCGGCATGAAAAGCGTGTAGTAGAGTCCATTGGATGCCTTGAAAGACGACTGCCTGCTCAGGCATTTCCCCTTGCTCATCAGCGATGCCCTGAAACGACTGGTATGAGTGACGAGAATCAAATGGTTTGGTGGTACGAGCAAGGCTTTGCGCGAGTCTGTTTCCACGTCCCATTCCATGAACGGCAGGTATTCCTGTCCCATCGGGTCTTCGCACTCGCCATGCGGGAAGAGGGTTTTTGCGTCAAAGAGCCTGCCCATGAATTTCTTGGGATCGTCTCGGAGGATTTTCGCCAATTCGTCAATATCGACTCCAGTGACGTCGAGGTAATCGTAGTAGTGGACGATTGACTTCAGGACATAGTATCTTAGCGTTTGCCATTCGTTTGCATGGACAGGATCCAGGTCGTTTTCCGAGAGTGGTTTTCTGGCAAGGCATTTGATTTGTCCTGGCAGAAGGTCCAGATGAAGTCTTCCCTCTGTTCTGATGGCATCAACACGTTGTCCGCTGAGCAAGTCGTAGGCCTCGTCTCCAAGGTCGAGTTCAAAGGATTCCCACTCGAACCAGGCGTGGGTCCGTTCGTTTACGTTGAAGACGACCAATACGGAATCGTGCCTGTTTCGGCAGATCCTCAGGATTCCGACTGCATCTCCTGAGCCGCTGGAGGGCAGCCTGACGTCCACATCCGAGCGGAATGCGGGGTGGCATCCGAGGATTTGGTTGAGCCTCTTGAGATGCGCGATCAGGTTTGGCGTCGCACCCCAGTTGAGGGACGCCGAGCCGTGCACGTTGATCTTTTCAGTGGCAAGCCATTCGACTCCGTTTGCGATTCCGAAAGCACCGTTCACGCTGGTGAGCGCCGCCAATCCCGTTCTCATCGCTGCCCACCTGGGGGATCTTGCGGCGAGCCGGTCGTTGTCGTGTGTTTCGGCGAAATTGACAAGGCAGCCATTCCGTTTGCTGAACCCGTATGAGTAGGCTAGGTAGTCCCTGACTTGCTGTGGCTCGTAGCATTGGAACAATTCGGAGTAGGCCCAGTTGAGCCGTCCTTCCTGCAGGAGTTCTTCCGTTGCGTATGGAGGTCCTCCGAGGCCTTCGAGGAAGAAGATGGTTTCCGGGTATTCTTCCCTGACCTTGGCCGCGATGTATTCCCAAACTCTCATCGGGACCATGTATCCTGCGTCGCAACGGAATCCGTCAACGCCCAGCCTGGTCCAATGGAGGAAAATATCGGCCATTTGGATCCAGAGCTTCTGGTCCTCGAAGTTGAGTTTGCACAAGTCTTCCCAGACGACACCCCACGCCCCTGGGCTTTCGAACGAGCCGTCCGGGTTTCTGCTGAACCATTCCGGGTGATGCACTTGCAATGTCGAAGCCCAGCCTGTATGATTGGCAGGCAAGTCGATCAGGACCAGTCCTCCACGTGCGTGGATCGCGTCAACCAGTTCGCAGAATTGTTCCAGTGGCGTTGTTCTCCTGTCAAACGTCGCCATCGACGTATCCACGGAGTAGAAATCGGTTGGTGCGAACGGGCTTCCGAAGCGTCCCATTCTGGCGAAGCTGACTGGGGTTGGATGGATCGGCAGGAGCTGTATGATGCGGAATCCCAGCTCGTCCATGATAAATGCCAATTCAGTCTTGAGGTCGCGGAATGTTCCCGATGGCGGAACGACGGTATAGTCGGAAGCATCTAAAAACTTTTCCGCCGAACGATGTTCTTCTTGCCATGCGCCGCCGCTTCGGTTCTTGCCGAATTGCCTGACGAAGGCATTGTAGATCGTGTTGTTGCTTGATGTGTTGCTGGGTTCGACCTTGACACGGCTGTTTTCGCCGCGGGGCCATTGCGGGACGCCGCCGCCCTCAGGCAAAAAGAAACATTTGAATTCGAAGAGTCCGATTTCGTTGAGGGGGAGGGTGATCGAGTAGACCCCAGGGGCGGTCATCGGCATTTTGATGTCATGCCAATCACGTCCCATTCGTGCCTTTTTGTGTTCGACTTGCGCGATGACCTCGCGTCTCCGAATGCTTCCGCGGCAAAGGTTCGTCCTGACGAAAGCTTCGCCGGGAATGTTTTCGTTGAGCCTGAAGGTCAGTTTAAGGCAATCCCCGCTAAAACGAACGATCCTATCTCCGTTTCCGGGTATTTGAGTCAGCAATAGCATTGAAAAATCTCCGCATGTATATCCAAAGGTGGAAACTTATTAATATACACCGTCAGGAGCGTTATTTCCAGAAATGCGCCGACTCAGTCTTTGTCTTCTTTCGCGGTCGCCATGATGGCATTTTTAAGTTCATCAGGCTTGCAGTTGGCCTGGACATAGGAGATGGTCCCGTCGTAATCGAATGCATTCGGGATTGTGTTTCCGTAGATGTCTGAGCAAGTTGCCGCCTTGTGGTTGACATTGATCGTTGCCTTGAGCATTCCTTCCGAGGAGATTGCAGCGACGGATCTTGTCCCGTCAGAAAAGATCATTGCGTAAACATTTGTATCGCCCAGCTTATGGTATTGGATGAATTTCATGTCTTCGAGCCTGTATGCGAGGGCGGCGTGCGCGACGAGTACCGGGTGCGGCGAGCCATCTGCGGAGAGGATGATCTGCAGGTCGGTTCCCCTGCTGAAGTCCGTGTATCCGTGGGCGGTATAGAGGTAGATTTTCTTGATTCCCGAAGCCAGGTATGAGAGGATGTATCTCATGTTTGAATTTGCGATGGTCGTCGGCCTTTCGATTGATTGCCAGGTGATTGTGTTCTTGTACATGCCCGCCCTGGGTTCGGTCTCTCTTGTCGAAGCGCTTCCTGCCTGTCCTTCCGACATGATGATCGGCTTGGTGTCGCGTCCCTTCTCGGCAAAGATCTTTTCGAATATGGTCTCGACTCCCTTGGCAAGGGGGTCGCCAGGGAAGCCGGCGTGGTTCGAGTTGTAGTAGCAATGGAAATCCATTTCTTCGCAGAAATCGTAGGCTCCGCCATCATAGACTGCGTTTGCCCATGGCGCGCCTGCCGTTCCGAACCCTGTGATCCTGCAATTTGGATTTCCCGCCTTGGCTCCCTTGTACGCCAATTTTGAGTAATGCGCGAATGCCTTGCCTGTTTCCTCCAGGGAGTCCCATGCGATGTACTTCCCCGTGTTCGGCTCCTGGTCCTTGTGGAAGAAGAGTGACGAGTAGGGTTCGTTCCAGATGAACCAGTCGTCGATGATTCCGCGATACCGCTTTGCCATCGTCTCGCAATAGTTGACGAAATCATCTTCGTATTCTGGTAGAGGCGCGAAGAAGACGCTGGGATAGCTGCGGTGGTATTTCTCCGGAAGGTTTTTGAGGTTGGACGCCCAGATCGGGGCGCCCGCCAATTGCCCGTAAAGCATGATGTTGTTGTTCCTGTACGCCATGACCTGGTCGTCCTGGAAATCCCATTTTCCCTTTTCCGGCTCCATGTAGTACCAGCAGGTGATGAACCTGGCGCCGTCGTGGCAACGCGCCCAATTGAAGCCGCCTGCTTTCAAGGCGCGCAGGTTGGATTCCAGCTGGTTGGTGTGCATGCCAAAGGGCGAATCGGGAGCATCCTTGCCCCAATGCCGGGGACGAGGAATGCGAGTCACCACAAACTCGCTGATCGGAGATGCGGGAACGTCGCCGCGGAAAGCCTGGCACTCGATTCGATATTGACCAAGGGGAGCCAAGCCCAGGTCGCTGTGGTAGTCGAAAACGTTTTCCTTGTCGCGCAAATCCGGCAACGATACGGTTTTCCCGTACAGGTCGGTGACCGTGCACTTGATGGTCGCGCCAGCCGACTCCCCGGTGAGATAGATCCCGATTCTCGATGGTTCGTCCTGGAATTGGATCCGTGCGACATCGGCGTCGGATTTCGGCAGGAAGAATGAGATTTCATGCTGCCCCGCCGGCTTGTAGTCGCCCTGACCTTCGTCAGCGACCCTGAAAGCATCCACATGGAGTTTTCCTTGACCCTCGATCCTGAACGTCGCACCCATTCTCCTGACGGGGAGTTTTGCGGTCAAGGTAGCACGTTTCCATTCTGTTTCAGACGGTTCGAGCTTTGCGCGAACAAGTCCCCAATTGGCGGAAATCAGGGTGGAAAAAGTCCCGTTGCCTCGATAGGAAAAGGAAACGGTGACGGATTCATGCGGAACCGAGGCGACGAATGGAGGAGACGCAATGCCGACATTTCGGTCGCTGGTCGAATCCAGGCACAAGGCAAACTCGCCCGATGGTCCGCGCACGCTTTCGTCGACGAAGACCTTGGATCTGCAATAATTGTTGCCCCCGAGTTGCGCCCAGCCGCTTTGGAGACCTTTTGGCAAGGAGCTGTTCGCCAGGAAGTTGTCCGTGCCCGGCTCTTTCCTGATGATCCTCTTGACGAATTGGAGTTCCAGGAGTTCATATTCCTTTTCGGAGATTTCTTCGATCTTGATCAGTTTCAGGTCGAGCTTGCCGACTTGGCTGAATGTGAAGTAGAGCCCTGTATTGTCCTTTTCGCTATGGAATGCATTGATCATGAAAGGATAGACGAAGGTCTTGAAGTCGTCGGACCGTTCGATTTTGAACTGCACGTTGTAGTCTTTGTAGGGTTCACCGCCTTGCCTGAGGTACCCGGTTGCGTCCAAGCTGAGCCTGTTGCGGATGATGAAGGTGGCCTTGTACCGTGTCTTTGCCTTGGGATTGTTAAGAGGTATGGCGAATTGCGTTCCCGCCTTGACCATGTTCAAGCTGACGTAGGGATCGCCCAAAGTGTCGGTCTTGGCTTCGCCGACGCATTCGCCGGTCATCCAATGGCTGAAATTCTCAGACATGCCGACCGGAAGCACACCGCTGAACTTGCCCGTCGTCCCGACGCTATCGACGGGTTCTCTCAAGTTTCCCGCGTTCACCTCGCAGATGGTTTGGTTTTGCGCATTGGCGACCAGTGTTGCGCACAGGAAAGCAGTGGCGAGGACGGATTTTTTCATTGGCGTCGTTCCCTTTGGTATAATGATTGTTGGCTTATTTTTTCGCTTCTTGCTTATCGGCCGGCATGGTGATTTCCGTGTGGAGTGGTTTTCCTGCCGTACCGAATGACTCGCAGGGTTTCATTTCGAATCTGTATGTTGTTGACGGCTGGAAATCAAATCCCTGGAATTCCTTGGTTCTTGGCTGTAGCGGAATCTTGCATTCGAATGTCGGCTTCATGAAGTTGAGGCCCCTGTAGAAATCGGAATGGAAGATGATTGGTGACGTTGTTTTCTTGTCCCAGCCGCCATCTGCGTTCTTGGCGAAGATGTCAATCTTGTAGTGGTGGACGAAATCGACATGCTTGGCGGCAGTTCCCGTGATGACGACTCCGTTGAAGGGCTTGCCTTCGGGGAATGGCTTGGCGGCAATGGTAGCACCTTCGGGGAATTGGGGGGCGACAGGCGGGTTGTCCTTGACGCGACGGCTCGGCTCATAGACGAAGTTTTCCTTGTTGAGGGGCAGCGGAAGCGTCCAGGGTTTTCCGTTGTCCAGGATTTCGGAGTTGTCGCGGAGCTGATACCTTCTGATGACGACCTGCTTGTCGTCGGCCACCATGTAGAGCATGTTCTTGCCTTCATGCCTTCCGGGATACTCGATGCAGGGCTCGTCAACCCAGAGGTAGTTGAGCGTGGAGGTTCCGACGGATGTGAAGTCCTGTTGATGGATGGTCCTGGGGTCTTCGTTGGGGTAGTGGGTATGCCCCGAGAAGTGGATGACCTGCTGGTATGGTGCAAAAAGGCGGGTGATCGCCCTGTTGCCCCAGGGGACTGAACCATAGACGGTGTCGTATCCGTGGTTGTGTCCGCAAACGATGATCGGCTTGACGGGATCCCGTTCGATCGCCTTGGCAAGTTCGGCCTTGAACCAGGCATCGTCGTCAGCATTGCATCCCGCGCCATTGCCGCCTTCGAAGGAGCGTCCGATGACGTCAAAGCCATTGATGACCAGATGGGGATGGAGCGTGTCGACCTTCAGCCCTTCCATGAAGCGCTTTTCACGCTCTTCCTTGGTACGTGCGGGATTGTCCTTGGGGAGTCCCCCCGAACGGTCGTGGTTGCCCATCACGGGCATGAAATGCGGCTTTTGGGCATCGTTGCCGAAAACCTCGTCGTAGATCTTCCTGATTTCGACATAGACCGATGGATCGTTTACGTTGGACAAGTCGCCGGCGATCAGGATGCCGTCGACGCCAAGTTCGCGCATCAGCTTGAATGCCTTCTCCACGTAGAACAATGGGGTTCCCGCCTTGCGAGAGTTGTTGCCGGGCTGGCAGTCCGAAATGAAGCCCAAGCGCAATACCTGCGCAAACATGCTGACGCACGCCAGAGTCAACAGCAAGACTAGAATCCTTTTCATCAACTCACACTCCTTATTGGTTTGCATAACTTCGAGACAAAATGCCCAAGAAAGCAGTATATAGGAATATACCCTCGTAACTTGTTCAGGCAAGGGAAAACCTGAAAGAAGCAGTTGGTTAAGCGGCTTAAAATGAGGCATCCCTCAGTCGGACGGGTCGGACGGGTCGGACGGGTCTGACGGGTCTGACGGGTCGGACAGGTGGGTTCTGAGACGTTGATTTTTCTGCCTAAAACCCAACTCTTGATCCACGCAAAAAATCATCGATTTCGTACTCGAAAACCATGTGGCATGCCTTTTTGTGGCGGGTTTGGGGGAATTGGTGTTTGCAGGTGTTTTGGCTGGGACTGGGACCTATGGGACAAATGGGACGAATGAGACCCATGGGAATGGGACTATGGGACATGACGTCGGGTTTTGTGGGCGTGGAGGTTCTGAGACTGGGACAGGTCAGACGGGTCCGACAGTTTTTGCCCAACAACTGAGCAAAACGGGTTTGAGTAGGAACACCCGGGGTGCTCGTACTTGAACAAGTGTAATAAATAATGAAGAAAAATTGGGACTTTTGTCGGGAGGCTATTCCTTTGTTGGGCCAAATGGGGGCAAAGGAGTTCCAAGCCAAAATTTGATTACTTTCATTTCATAATCAAATAGGTATGGGAAAATGGTCTTCTAATCGCTTGAAATCATCAAGAATCATCCGGATTACCTAATGGGTTGTGAATCTGGAAGATTGACGATGTTTGTCGATGATTGTGCATGATTCTTGCTTGAAATTTTTCAAAAAAACGCGATTTTTTAATGGTACAAATAAGGCTTTAGCCCACCCAACCGTAAGGGGGCCTCCGCCCCTG
>Ga0123334_1005982_pt1 | contig 11453 bp, 8 predicted proteins | sample BiotimSIPDNA_FD_89706 | JGI IMG/M metagenome (GOLD analysis project Ga0123334, IMG submission 89706) | Anaerobic biogas reactor microbial communites from Washington, USA - Biogas_R1 time_0 SIP DNA | ecosystem: Engineered > Bioreactor > Anaerobic > Unclassified | place: Washington, USA | collected... | reverse complement strand
CGAGCAAGGAAAACCTTCTCATGATTGTCGATGTGCAAAAAAATCGACTTCAAGGAGTTATACAGCGCAATTTTGGTTTCTTTCATAACATAAGTTACACTTTTGTAGTGTACTTATCAACTATTTTATCGCTTTACCTTTAATTGTCAAGTGATTGTTAACGAAATGTATAGGTAATTCTTTGCAAAACCCGTGAGAAAGAAAGGTTTTGGCATGGATGAACCATCCAGCAAGCGCCAGGGAAAGTCCTCAGGGGGTATCGTTCATTTTGGGTTGAAAGGTCAGAGACGGCGCATGTATTGGCTGGCGCCAGAACACCACACGTTTTGAGTAGGTTCGATACGAAACCAGTTATCCTTGACCTCATACACCGAAACAATATCATCTCGGATGAGATTGCCGATGATTTTATTACTCCTACTGGGTCCTTCCCGCTTGAAGAGCGCTTTTACGATACATTGGGCTTTGAAGAGGGCTGGTCCCGCTTCCGGCGGGTCGCTCAGACGCTGAAGGTAGGTGCCCTTTCCGGAGCACCAGAGCTGGGCGTTTGGATCCACCCGGAACCAGCCATCGCGGATTTCGTACACTGAGACGATGTCACCCAGTTTGAGGCTGCCAACTACCTTGAAACCGGGTCCCGGACCGTTGCGCTTGTAGAGAGCGGTCACAATGCACTTGGCTTTGAAGAGCACATTGTTTTCGGGGGGCAGCACCACTCCACCGGGATTCCCAAAATAGCGCAGCACATCTGCCTTGCCGCCATTCCAGCGGTTGTAATCCATGTAATAGCTCACTCCGCCGATTGATTTGCAGCGGTCGCCAGTCTGGTGGATGAGATAACTGCTGACGCCCTTCGGCAGGTAGGGCGGACCGTTGTGCTCCTGGGTATACAGAGGCGATACGAGCGGTCGGCGGTAAGTTGCCAGCCACCAGTCCAAAGTGGGCAAATCCCGGACGGAGAGATTGGTATTCACCCATTCAGCCCTTGAATACAGCATCGGATAGAAACCTGTCCTCGTCCTGCAGATATCGAGACATTTTTGGGTAGTGGCAGTGATGCGGCTTCGTGTGTTGATACCTGCGACTTCCACATCGAGGACAATGCGGTCGTGGGCAAAATTCGTCTTGCCATCGAGCATCCTAAAAAGCGAGTCCATCTGAGCGAGCGCGCTCTCGCCAAAATAAAGCACATGATAGGCTATGCGCATCACCTGGATGCGCGCCATCTCATCCCAGTAATAGCGGAACATCGGGTCGTTATAACCCCACGAAATACCTGTCCGGGCAGCAATGAAGGTGACTTCTTCCGAGTGCGCGCGCACGGCGTCGAAGTCCATTTTTTTGCTCCCGTCCTTACTGGACTGGTATCTGCTGATGTCGATTCCAAATGCTCTGCCCATACTGCCTCCTGCGATAGGGTGACTTTCCCCTGTACCGGGAATAATCAGCCTTTGCGTTGCAATATGAGTGCCAGCTGCTTGTTTTAGCTATCGGGATTTTTGGGCATCGAACCAAGCCCGGACTTTTTCTTTGCTAACTGGCAGGCTGTCAACCCGCAAGCCAATCGCGTTGTAGACCGCGTTCGAAATTGCCGGCGGGGTAGGCACACAGACCAGTTCACCAATGCCCTTTGCGCCGTAGGGACCTTCGGAGCTTGGGTCTTCCACAATAAGGGAATCCACCACGGGGCTGTCTTTCATGCGGGGAATAGCATACCGAGCCATCCTATCACTCAGGATAAAGCCGTTTTCCACCTTAAAGTCTTCCATCAAGCCGTGCCCGACCCCCATTACAACGCCCCCTTCCACCTGGGACTGGAAGCCAAGCGGATTGATGACCCTGCCAGCGTCGCTCGCCGCAATGACATGCAGGACTCTCACATCTCCGTCTTCGGGGTTTAGCCCAACTTTGACCGCTTGCACAGCAAATCCGTAGGCGACATGGATCATTCCTCCCTGCTCCAGAGAGTGCGTTTGAGGCGCAGTATAGCGCACCTCCACAGATGTTCCTTGCGGGGTTTGCGCCATCAGGTCGTAGACTCGTTGCCACTCAACCTGCTGAGATCCGGCTAAGATGCCACCTTTAGCGAAACGGAGCTGGTCTGCGCTGCAGACACCTTCCGCAACAAGCATGTCCACGATGCGTTGCTTCAGCACCAGTGCGGCTTTCCGCACCGCGTTGCCGGTCACATAGGTTTGACGGCTGGCCGTGGTAGGTCCGCCGTCGGGGGTTATCGCGGTGTCCATCAGGTAGACATTGATGTTCTCAGGTTCAATTCCGAGTTCTTCTGCGGCAATCAGTTGCAGGGTGGCGTTCATCCCCTGCCCCACTTCCGAAGCCGCCGTCATTACTTGCAGTCTGCCTGCAGGTAGGAGTCGTAATATTGCCCCGCTGCTGTCTTCAGTACCCGTTCCCAGTCCGGTATTTTTGAAACCGGCTGCCAGCCCCCAGCAGGTTATCAGCTTCTGATTTTCGATTTCCTCTTCCTGCGGTGTCCAGGGAAGCGAAACACCAAGTTCCCTGAGGCGCTTTTCAACAGCATCCAAACACTCCGCCAGCCCAACGCTCTCTTCCAAGTGATGCCCGGTATTGGTCTCGCTTCCTTTGCGCAGCGCGTTGATGCGACGCAACGTCAGAGGGTCCATTCCCAGCTTTTCAGCTAGCATGTCCATCACGGATTCGATACCAAACATCGCCTGCACCACCCCAAAGCCGCGGAACGCTCCGGCAGGGGGATTGTTGGTATACATGGCATAGCACTCCGACAGCGTGTTAGGGATGACATAAGGACCGCATGAATGCGTCGTCGCGCGGGTCATCACCGCAATGCCCAATGAAGCATACGCTCCAGTGTCGCCGTAGATTTCAGTTTGCGCGGCAAGCAGCTCGCCGTTCCTTTTCGCGCCCAGTTTCACCTTCGTCCAGGTGGCATGCCGTTTTGGATGGACCATCATGCTTTCGCGGCGGGTGAAAAGCAGCTTAACGGGCTTGCCGGTTGCTCTTGCCGCCAATGCGGCATGAATTTGCCCAGCGATATCTTCTTTCCCGCCGAAAGCGCCGCCGGTTTTCTGCCCTCTCACGCGCACGCGCTCCGCATCCAACCCGAGGGCGTCAGCAACCTGCTGCCGGTCGGCATAAGGGATTTGCGAACCGTCATATAGGTCCATGCCACCATCCTCACGAGGAACTGCGATGGAACATTCCGGTTCCATGAAGATATGCTCCATGAAAGGCGTGAAGAAGCTGTGCTCGATAATAAAGTCCGCCTGGGCAAAGCCAACTTCGACATCGCCTTTGCCTACCCGAATCTTTTTGAGTAAATTTCCCTGCTCGTGAATTTTCTCCGTGTCTGGCTCCGCCGCTTGCATCGGGTCGCAGATGACCTGGCGGGGTTCAATAACCATTTTGATTTTTGCGACTGCCTCATCTGCCAGCCTCTGTGTGTCCGCTGTTACAATGGCGATTGCATCGCCTACGTATCTCACGCGTTCACCAATGCCCACCAAGATGGGCCAATCTTTCACGTACACACCGTGCAGGTGCTCATGCTTCAGGTCCTGCGCGGTGAGGACCGACTTCACCCCTTCAGAAGCGGTCGCAGCATTTATATCGAGCGACCTAAGGATCCCGGAGGGGACGCCTGCCCGTAAAATGCTGGCGTAAAGCATGCCCTCAAAGTGGAGATCATCTGTGAAATTTGCCCCCCCGATCGCTTTCGCGATGGCATCCGGACGGATGGAAATCTTGCCAACGTGGGTCAGGTCCTGTTTGCCCAGTGAGATTGCCCTCGTTTCAACCTCCCCACCGCTGCGCAGCGATTTGGCTGCTGCCTGGATTGCAGAGACGATAGCTTCGTAAGAGCCGCAACGGCAGACAACGTCGTTCATCGCTTCGCGTATCTCACTGACGCTTGGATCGGGATTTTCCAGAAGCAGCGCGTGTGCGCGCATCAACTGCCCCGGCGTGCAAAAGCCGCATTGGATCGCGCCGTGGGTGATGAAAGCCTCCTGAAGGGGATGGAGAGCCCGCAGGTCTTCCCGCTCCTCCTGCCTTTCGGGTGGTCTTAGTGCGCGCAAACCTTCAATTGTGAGGATGGCTTTTCCATGGGCTTTACTCGCGCGGGTGATGCAGGACCGAACGGGTTTGCCATCCAGCAAGACGGTACAAATGCCACAACGACCTTCTCCGCAGCCAACTTTCGTGCCCGTTAAGCCCAGTCTGTTGCGCAGCAACTCGCTTAGCTTTTCATCCGGCACCTCATCCAATGTATAGCTAACGCCGTTAACACTGATCTCGAGCATTTTGCCCTCTCTGGTAAATTTCAATTTATTATAAAGGACTTATCCCAAACAGCGCTCTTGAATTGAAAATTTAGAATCCTTCTGCCTTTCCTTACCGGTGATGATCAGAGATATTTGAAATGTCCGCTTCCATGGCTAAAGTCGACCAGGATAATAACTTGGTATTTGAGAGTTTTTGCAATAAAGTCAAGAATATGAAACCTCTTGAACCAATTCATTATAAAGAAACCAGCTAAAAGAGGACTCGGGCTTTTTTGGTTTAAATGGAGATTCTTATCAGCACAGACTTCTTTTTATCAATATGGATTGCAAATCTTTTGAAGAAAGAGCCGCCTTCCTGAACTAGGATAAACCATTCCCTAAACACACCTTATATAAGCTACGCGCATTATTCGGCAAAAAAGCACGTGACAGATTTTTCCACCATTATCCTTATTTCAGGTCGTCCTTTTGTCATAAGCACTTTCGTTATAAATTCCCCAGTCGTTCCCCTTCTACCAACAGTAGTAAACCTTATAAAGTCTTCAATTTCAAAAAATTATCGAATTTGTTATTTTGAGACGTTAGCAATTTTTGTATATTACCTATACGCATTGTGTTGACTATTCAAGATAGCATTCAGAGAACCAGATATTCTGCCCTGTTTTGCATGTGCCCATGGGCACAGCTGAATTGAAGAACAGAATGCGCGGCTTTCCACAAGGGAAATATAGATGATCTATCCATTTTAAGCATTAAACGATAAGTAGATTATCTCTACACCAAAGAAGTTTTTCGATGTTGCCACTGTCTCGACGGGTTACCATCCTATTCCCACTGCGGAAGCAATAGGATATGTTTGTGAATGCAAAAAAGGAGACATATGGGACTCTTGCGTTTTATAGTTTCAAGGCTGTAGCAAAGTGTGGTTGCTCTTCAATCGTTTATCGATAAACATTCTGTAATCCTCATACGGAAAATTGCCGCTTATCTTCGCGTATCTTGCCAGCGTTTGGGAGTGAGAATGTCACCCAAGAGCTTGCGGAGCTAAGGGGTGGGACTATCTCTAATACTTCATACTCATATGGCACTATTTTGCAGCTTTGTCAGTAAACCGTGCAGAGCAAGGGGAGTAAGGAATGAGACTCTGCAACTCTTGACCAGCACATTTCTCCCCATGCGGATGGATTGCAGCCGCTACAATAGCTGTCCCAACCACCCTATCACTTGCTCCCATTCTTTTTTTCTTGCGAGGGAGAACCCGCCTGCACCGCATTGACCCTAAAAACTACCCCGGGATGAAAACGACTTTTTCCATCAATAAGGATTGGTTTTCCAGTGGCCTCACTGCAAGGGGCTTAAATTATTGTCCTCTCCCACGGACAGTTTATTTTCCAAGTCAAAGGCAAACGAGAAAATCGGATTTCCTTTTTGGTAAGAAGTACTTGGAAATCCTTCTCGGTTATATCCCCTCATTCGATATACAAATATTTGCGGTAATTGCTCTGATTGCGACCGTCTCCTTCTGTTTCTGCCTGCTAAATAAAAAAAGCTCCGCCTTAAAAATTAAAGCCCGACTGCGATCTTTTTCAGGTACGACCGTTGTTGGGTCAGTTGGAGTAAAGATGTAATTATTGCCCACGCGATGGTCTATTTCAGGCTCTCGAGCCGCTGCTTCAGAGCCGCGGTGAGTCTCTCCATGCGGGCAACCAGTTGCTGGGCCTCCTCGCGGTCCACGTCCCCAAGCAGGGCGTCAGCTATTGAGCCCGGCTTATCCTCTGCAGGAAGCTCTTCCATACCAGTCAGCAGCCGGCGTAAGCTGCGCGCTGACTTCGTGGTGGGGTCCAGCGGGATACGCGCTTTACGCCCCACTTCCTTCCCAGTCTTGCGCTCCAGGAAGGCATGAACATCCTGGTAACTGCGTCCTTCATGACTGGCATAAAAATCGACTGCATCTGACCATAATGCGCGATCATACTGCATGATCTCGCGCAAGACGCGCTCGGGCATCTCGGATTTATCAGCGATTTCGAGCTCCCTTTCATCAAGCTCAAAGAACTTCATCAAGCGTCCGTAATAGGTGCGTTCCATTTGTAGCGTTTTTTGCAGCATGTCTTTGGTTTCGTCATCCAGGCGAACCTCCCCAACCCGCCTGAAGTAGGCTGTTTCGCTTTCTTCTGCATCTGGGTTGATCTGATGCATCTCGAGCACCAGCCGGGCAGCAGCGCGCGCCTTACCAACCGGCGTAAGCGCTTTATACGCCATATTTTCGGCAATTTGTTTCTCAGTGCTTGGCTGGTTGTCGATTAAAGCAAGCACATATGGTTCGTCGCTCTGTCCCTCAAGTACTGCTTTGATCGCAGTCGCCCAAAATCGCCGCTCGCCGGTCAGCATCCGAAAAACATCACGTCCTTTTTCGTTGACCACTTGTCCGGTTACGGGTTTGATCTGCCCGGTGTCATGCAGAGAGTCCCCCAAGGCGGTGAGTTCAGCAATTTCCTGCGCGATCAACCGGTCATTTCGTGCCAACTCGAACCAATTCCGCACAACTTCGTTCCATAACGTTTTCCCTGCATAAAAGTCCTTGCGAAGGGCAAGGGGCAGGATTAGCCGCGCCTGAAAACGATCCGGACGAATCATGGAAAGCGGGACGCGATATACACTCTGGCGGTGGTTGACCATTTTTGGGGTATTTGGGTCGTAATCTTGCTGCTTCTCCGCGCTGGCGTTAAATGCGTCGGAGGTAACGCTAATCAGGTTATCAAAGCGGGGTTTTTCAGGTTTTGCCATGGTTTCTCCTCAAGTAGTAAACCGTCTTTCTATACGCTGGGTTGTGCCCATGGGCACACTAAGCGGCTCCAAGTTTGCCTATAACGGCATCAACCAGATTGGATAGACAGCGGTATGCCTGTGATTTTTCGGGACAGTAGGAAAAGACATCATATCCAGCGGTGGTTGCCGCAGAAATATCCGCCAGATCTTTGATATAGGGCAGAAGGATATGCCCGTACATTCGTTCCATGTCTTCAATAACATCACGCGATTGTCGTCGAATCATCCGAAAGCGTGAAGGGATAATCCCAAGCACCTCCAAGTCCGGATTAGTTGTTTTGCGCACATTATCAATCATGCGCAGGATGTCCGCCAAACCGATCAAGCTGAGCCCATCCGGCTCGATCGGAATTAAAACGTGGCTGCTGGCAACCAGAGAGTTCATCGGCAGCATACCGGCTGAGGGGGGGTTGTCAATTATGATGTAAGAGTAATCATCCCGAACGGGTTCCAAAAAATAAGTTAGTTGAAAGTCCGGATCCTGACGTCCCTTCAGTGCAGCTTCCAGTCCTTCCATTCTGGTTTTGTTGGTGCGGAAGAGTTTTACTTTCTCATCTCGGTTTCTCGGGATCAAAGAATCGACGATCAGTGAATCACTGGCTCCATATCCATTTTCAAGCGCTTGGGGATAGTTGTTTTCGGCAGTGATAACAGGAATAAATTTGTCATCAAATCCGCCACCCATGGCAGTAATAGTCGCCGAGAGCTGGTCGTCCATATCGATCAACAAAACTGGTTTGCTCCCGGGACGGCGTGATCCATGGATCGCCAGACCCGCTGCCAGGTTGACGCTGATTGTGGATTTACCTACTCCCCCTTTACGATTGATCAGAGATATAATTGCCATAGGCTCCTCACCAATTCCATCCGTAGTTTTGCACCTCTACATTTTACATTAGTTTCAGATATTTTCAAGCCGGTCTTTCTTTTTGAATCTTTTTTCCACCTTACTTCCTCGAACTAATATATAATTATTTATCACTTGACTTAACTATAGGCGGGTGCTATGCTACAAGCAATAAATGACACGGTGGTGAAGATGTTATCCAGCTCTGACTTTTTACAATTCCATTTCCTTGAAAATCCTTTCATGCGTTATAGCGACACGCGTTTCTTTTATCCAAACTTGGCAGAGCAGCGCAAGGTGCTGGAGGTGGCTCATGGGTTCATTGGAGACCAAAAAGATCCCTCCAAGAATCTGGGCGTGATCGCCGGACCTAGTGGCGGCGGGAAAAGCATGCTCGCTATGAAGCTTGCGGAAACTCACTTTGCGTATGAAACTAGGGGCAATATTTTTGGGCTTTATATGAACACAAATACCCTCACTGAACCGCGTCATTTTTTGATGGCGGTTATCGAAACGCTCTCCCTCCCCTCTTCCAGGTCGAATGCGAATCGAATTGAAAGCATCTTTGACCGTCTTGAAGACAGTGACGACCAACTCCTTATCGTGTTGGATGGACCTCCTTTTGATCAGGATTACCTGATGCAGATGTTGGGCTGGTCAGTGGAGCATAACAAAAAAATTAAGACCATTATTTTCTTGCAAGACATCAACAATAACACCAGCAATATCGGTTCCCTTAACCAATTCCTTGGACTTTATGTACCCTTTCGGGCTCCGGATGCTGTTGAGACTGCCTCTCTTATGTTCGCGCGGATGATGTCTGCGGGGCATCCAGATCCGTTGAAACTGATCCCCCAAGAAACCATGCTCAGCCTGGCAGAACAATCACGCGGATCATTAAGTGAGGCGCTTCGTCTGGGGAATGATTATCTTGAAAAATTGCTCGAAGAGCAAAAAGGCAGCTTGCGCTTGGGTCTTTTACCCTTCCGCCCTGGTGCTGCCACTTAGTTTTTTACCGGTAATGACCGGTGTGGTAAGCGATGGAACAAAACGTCTGGACTGAGATCTTGGATTCTCTGGCTGGTCTGGAAGACGATCAGCTTCAGGGGTTGCTCGATTCCAGCAAACTTGGTTTTGATGGCAACTTCACCATCTCAGCAGACGAATCTGTTTATTCCAGCCTATGTCAGTATTATCCTTTTTTAGAAACCATCGTTCAGGATAAGACTGGCAAACGTCTCCGCTTGAACTTGAAAAAAACTGTGCCCATGGGCACAGTTTCGGGCTCTCTCCAGGTGAAAATCGCCGCCTCAAACGTGACCGAGGCAATTCTCAGACCAGATTCAATTGCTGCTGTTCCTTCTTACCTGCTGCGTTTTGTCCCTTATGTTGGTGCTCCCGCGGTGCTGATTGCCACCTCCCTTCGCCAGGCTTTCTATCGCGCCTCACGGGAACATGGCGCTGATCAGCTTTATCCAAGGCAGGGAGATACTGTCAAAATCAATGTTCAATCCCTTCTTAAAACACTCGGAAACGCCATAAGTCGGGCAAAGTTTTTCCGCGTTTTTCAGCAGGGTGACATGGATTGGTTCGTTCGCAGAGCGGAACCAAAACACCGTCTCAAAGATGGACGTATCCAACGTGAACCAAACACCTACCACTACCGCGGCTTGATCCTGACCCCCGGCGATGCTCGCGATCTTTATGACTGGCTGCTTGCCCAGGCAGTCTCGCTTGATCCCATTGGAATCCTTTCAAAAGCAATCTCCACTCCGCGTGACCAAATCCTCGCATTCCCTTATCGCCTGCCAGATCGCAGCTTGTCTCCCTTATTCCAGGAGCCTGCCAGCGTTCACGAAGTAGTCACCCATGCCATCGCACAATCCGCTTTAGACCCCACTCTCGCGGGTTTGTGCGACCGACTTGCCACGCATCTGATTCGTCCGGAAAGCTTCCTGGCAGTGCCCTGGTATTGGTTCCAGCGTGTTTTACCAGAATTGGGTGATGATTTAGGCATGCTCTACCTGATGTGCAAGAATTGCTGTTATGTGGACTGGGCGCGCGGTAAGGACCGAGACACCTTTTGGGTTCCCGGCGGTTTGTCCACACTTCAGGGTTGGATCCGCTCTGAAACCCTTCCAAAACGCATTCCACACGCCAAGCCCAGCAAACGAGGACGCCCTAAATCTGCGGAGGTCAGCTCTGATTCTGCTTACGTCCGGAAGTGGCGTCAGACAAACCGCAACCTTGCCAGCCAGTACCTCTGTCGGCTGGACACTCGCATCAGCAATACCGGAACAGACTGGCAACTGCAGGTTTCTGAGGTACAGCTAACTGCTGCGGATGAGTCTCTGAAACAGGCTATATACGCGTTTCTCTTCGCCCCACCCGATCCTGTCAGTCCACAAATGCTCAGTCAGTATGCCTCCAATGCGTCCTGGCAGCGCCTGTTGCTCCAGGATGCTATAGCTAATCCAACGCGATTATGTCATTTTGAGACCTTAGTTAGTGCAGGAATATGTCAGAATGAGACGTTGTCCGCCGAAGAAATATGTCATTTTGATACTTTGGCTGATGGGTTAAATTATTATTTTGAGACCCTCGTTGAAGCTGCAATTTGTCAGTTTGACACGATTGTTAATATACTAAACAGACTTAAATACGCACCTTTTCTCAGACAAGATACTTTTCCAACTAATATAGCGTCAAAGACGGTTGGTAGAGGGTTACATAAAGAGGATTCCGTTCTTGTTGATGGAAACGACTGTTGGGATTACAGCAAACTAATGCGCGGAATTAATCCCGAGCTACGAAAAAAGATTCAAAAGCAGAATCTTGAACAGCGATTTCTGGCGTGGCTGATTGCGGGCAGCCTGAATACAGAGATTCACAGTCCAATCAGTTTCGCAGTTGCATCAACACTTGAGGGTAAGCAAAGCCCTATCAGACCTGCTACCCGGCTAGCGAAGCTGCGAGCGAGTGACCTGAAAAAATTGATTAAGAAAACAATGAGCAAGATGCAGCAAAATTATCTCGGACCATTGATAAGTGGCGGAGTGGGGAGCGAGGATCTCGATTCTTTACTACAACCTGTAGCGGATAGCCAGGCTCGTCTGTGCTTGATCCGCCGCTTGGCAGACGCGCTGGGTTTGTAAGACTGACCCATTGAAGTAATAATCCACCATTACTGCCTGTCCACCTCCAGGTTTATTATGGGTTAATGAACCAATTGCGATTTATTAACAAGCTTGGATAGCTGGAAATTAAGTTAAATTATGGTGAAGAAAGGAGATAGTCTTTCGGATTGTCATACGGCAAGTTGAGGAGGGGAAAGAAGAGCATTCCCAAGTTATGCTCCTGATTAACCAAGCGTTCAAGAAATATGCGTGTAGAACCTGAGTTTCTCATTTTAGTGCCCTGAAGATAATTTCTTCAAAATATCTTTTACAGACTCAGGAGTTTCTGGCTCTGCAATAGTTTCGTTACCATTGATT
>Ga0123334_1005979_pt1 | contig 11455 bp, 4 predicted proteins | sample BiotimSIPDNA_FD_89706 | JGI IMG/M metagenome (GOLD analysis project Ga0123334, IMG submission 89706) | Anaerobic biogas reactor microbial communites from Washington, USA - Biogas_R1 time_0 SIP DNA | ecosystem: Engineered > Bioreactor > Anaerobic > Unclassified | place: Washington, USA | collected... | reverse complement strand
TTTAACCAAAATAGAGGATGTAATCGAGCTGTTACTGCCACCTATGATGTATCCATTATCACTTGTCATTCGAGCTACTGAACCATAATAACCACTCTGAGAATAGTTGTAAATCCATAGTTGATTTCCATTTAATTGACAAAAAGATACATCTATCTTCGAATCTCTATCGCCTGTGATAATGCAACCATTTATCGCTTTTTTTATCGATGATATATCTTCGGCAATAAATGTTCTTGTCCATACCGTATCACCATTTAGATCCAGCTTAATTACTATACCTTTTCCGCCACTTATCGTACCGGCAAGCATATAACTTTCGTCATCAGCCTGGATGACATCCTTAATTAACAATCCGCTATATTGTGCCATTGAAAGTTGTTTGACAAATGTCAGACACGCAAACACAGCCTTTATTGTTGCATTGCCATTTGCAAGTGTTACCGTTGTTGTTACAGATGTCGTATCGGCAATTAGTGCTGTCCCGGATACTATCCTCCAGCATTTAAATTTATATCCGGTTGACGGTGTGGCAGTCATTGATTTTACAACTGCAGAATCTACACTTACAATTCCGGAAAGATTTGTTGTGCCGTTAACCGGCGTTTCAATCGTCAGGTTGTATTTTTTTACAATCCACTGCGCATACAGTGTTGTATCTGATTTGATTTTGAATGTTGATGCTGCTGCAAGTATTACTCCGCTACCGTCTGACTTTGTATTCCAGCCATTAAAGTCAAATCCTGTTTTTGTAAGGCTGTTTGTATTGCCTGAAACGGTAACTGTTGTATTAGAATCGTAGACTGCATCATCCGGAACATCTCCACCATTGTTTCCATTGCCATTGTATCTAAGTGTATATGTCCTGATTTTCCACTGTGCATAAAGTACTACATTCGCAGCAGGCATGATGAAGGTGGTTGTTGCAGCATGTGCTGTTCCACTGCCGTCTGCTGCGGTATTCCATCCTGCAAATGTAAACCCTGTTTTGGTAAAATTTCCAGTATTATCTTTTACAATGACAGATGCTCCTGTTTCATATTTACCTGTATCAGTTGGAATTACTCCTGAAGATTTTTCATTTCCGTTATACGTAATTGTAAAGCTTTGAGCGTATTTAATCTTTATTGTTTTAGTCGTTTTAAGAGCAGTAGTCGATTTATCACGAACCGTAAGTTGTATCGCATTGTAAACTCCAGCGACCAGACCTGTTATGCTGATTTTGTAATGTCCGTTTTCCAAAACTGCTGAAGTTGTTTTACCATTGAATACTGCATAGACTGAATCAATACCACTGGCATCGCTGCAGAGCAAATCCACAACATAGCTTTCTGAATTTGTTACACTGGAGTCCTTGTCAGGAGTAAGCATCGTGACCTCCGGAGGATTTGTATCAGTCCCTGATGCTGTAACGTTAAGTACCAGCTCCATAGTATCTTTCAAGCCGGAAGGATCGCTCGCAATAAGTTCGACACTGTTTTTTCCGATTGTTGCAGTACTTGCCTGAAATTTATAAAGGCTATCGATAATAGTATCTCCGGGTAACGCTTTCCCGGAAATAGAAAACCCAAGTACATCTTTGTCCGGGTCGGAACACAATGGTGACAAATTGAGTTCATATCGGGTTGTGTCGTTAAGAGCGACATTCAACATATTTCCCGACCATTTTGGGGGATGATTATCAGGTTGTAGTGTCGACGTTTTTTTCACAATAGTAATTCCGGCGCTAATCGGCAATAGATTAACTACCTTGGAGTATGGCACAACTGAGACTAACTTGTAACCTGTGTCAGGAAAGGACATAACTTTCCAGATAGTGTCCCTGTTACTGGTACTGAAAGATCGAAACAGTGTGTCAAACAGTGCTTTGCCCTCTGCTTTTACTGAAACTTTAATCGAATCAATATTTTCAGGCAGGTTGATTACTAAACCAATCTGGATCGGTTTATCGACAGTATCGGTTATCGACAAATTACTTTCCAACCAAAGCGAGTTTCGAATGAGTAACTCCACACTGGTATTTGATGGGTCAGCAGGGTTTGGCGGCAGCTGACATTGCAAAATAAAACTGATTACAACGAGAAGGATCAGTATGGGTGAAGCGGATCTTCGACGCATAAAAAGAATCTCCTTAATGGGTGTTTATACGATAATTTACTCTAAAGACTTTTGAAATCTACATAAGAAAATAATAAAAATTTATATGAAAGGCTGTGATCTTTATAACATTTACGTTAAAATTCCACGTAAAAATCAAATGCGCTCGCCCCCTTGTATCCCCCGCCAATGATGTTAACTTAACGTTTACATGTTGCTAACCAGCCAAAGCAACGCCCCCGCAGGGGGACTTGTTGAAAGGCAAACAAATCAACTTATTACAAGTCCCCCTGCGGGGGCGTGTTTAGAGGAATCCAAAGCAGAAGATGAACCAAAAAAGCAATGCAACAATGGAGTCCATTGTTGCATTGTTATAGTTGTAACTATATAATCAGTTTCAATTCACAATTACCTTGTAAATTTAAAAGACTGCTGCTTTATACCATCATTGATAATAAAACAGTAGGTACCTGATGGTAAACCAGACAGATCACATTCTCTGGCGATAATTGATTTCTGCAATACTCTTCCGCTCAGTGCTACAATTGATGCAGTTGCGTTTGCAGATGCAGCATTCCAGAAAATCTTATTACCGCTAAGGTTAAACATGCTGCCATTATTGACAATACCAGACACTGTTTTACTTACTGATACAGGAACTTTCTTTACAAGAGAAACATTGTCAATATACACCGGCAGCGTTGATTTACCACAATTGAATTGAAGGATACCCTCATCAGTTGTTGAATCCGGTGTCATATCAAAGGTAAACGTTTGTTTTGCATCAGTCAGCGTTACCTCTTCTCCGCCCTGGAAATGATACGTTGTAGCGCTTGACAGTTGAGCAAACAGAATGCGTTCTCCTGATGACCATGCATCGAAGGTAAGGGTCAGCGTCTCCCCTGCTACAAGAGGAATACCTTCCTGCCTAACCTGAATTTTCCAGTTCACTGTATCCGCTTTTCTAATAGTAACACTTACCTGTTCATTTGCAAAAGAAATGGTCGCATCATTAGTCAGATTATCCGCCCATGATGTCCACTGTGTGGCATCACTGAAATCACCACTTTTAACCATATTTGTACCGGCTTCCGCGGCAAAAACTGCTGTCAGTGTTGTATTCTCATTGATTGTCAATGTAAGAGGATTTGACGTTGATGTAGATGCGCCAGACCATGCTTTAAATGAATAGCCAGTTGATGGAACTGCAGTAAAGGTAACTTCTGTGCCTTTCTTGACTTTTGTCGATGATGGCGACATTGTAACTGTACCACCACCCTGAACCGAAGTCATAATCATTGCAGAATCTGTGTTTTGTGTTTTTGGGCGTGAACGCAGGCGATCCACAATCCATTTTCCTGATGTTGACAAATCAGAGTCTGACCAGCCACCGGTTGTATTGGCACAACTTTTATTCAGTATAGCAGAGGCTTCTTTTGCAGTGTCAGATGACATGTTTGCCATATTTACAAGAGACCAGTTTGCCCAGGAGATACCCTTCACATCTGCCCAGTCAAGCCATTTTTTTGTCTCGTCAGTATAGATTGTTCCATCTTTTTGTCCACCATCTGAAGTGGTAGTTCCAAATTCTGTTATGAAAAGCGCTACACCTTTTGATAATGCAGTCTCTGCTTTAGCGCGTATAGCATCTTTGTGTGTTCCTGAGTAGAAGTGAAGTGCGTATGCAACATTTTCATCAGCAACAGGATCATTCGCAGCAAGATCTACATCCTGTGACCAGGTTGATGTACCAATAACAATAAGATTTGAACTGGATGCCCTGATAACAGGAATAATTTCGTTGGCGTAAGCTTTAATATCACTCCATGTGTCTTTACCATATTCTCCGGTTCCCCCTGAACCATCTGGTTCATTCCAGATCTCCCAAATCACATTTGGAGTATTTTTGTACTTTTCAGCCATAGCTTTAAAAAACGCTTTGGACTGAGTAACATGCTGATTCGCATTATGATCATGCCAGTCTACGATAACATAAATATCGTTAGCGATAGCAGCATCGACGACAGCCGTTGCAAGGGCAAGCTGCTGATCCGGTTTCTCAAGATAACCACCATTACCTTTACCACCTTCCACTCCAATTGCAGCACGAATAAGTGATGCATTCCAGTCTGTCACAACTTTTGCTACGGCACCACTGTTATAAAACTTTTCTCCACCCCAGATACTCCAGTACAGACTTGGACCTGCAACCTGGACCACTGAATTCGATTTTGTTCCAATAATTTTTGAACCGGAACGTTTCATTGCACCACTTTCCGTGACCGGTCCTGCAATTAAACTGCTCACAAAAGCAGCACTCAAAAGAATCGTCAAACTCCGTAACTTAATCATAATACCCCTTTAACCTTCAATGTATATAGTATGTTAATAAAATTCGCCCCCTCAAAAGTATCTATAAAAACCGATATTCTCCGGGTACTCCTTTCATAATCTGTTCTAAAATATCACCTATATTATTCGTCAAGTCAGTGATTTATCAGCAAAAAATCATTGTTATTGTGCTAATCATTAAAATAGCTAATTTAAAGGAATTTGCATACTTTTTTGAAAAAGAATCCAATCAATAGAATAACAAACAATGTAAAAAGTCTTAATCAACGTGTTCTGTACAAATTATAAGATTTGTATAATCTATGCTTTAAAATCCTGAAACTTATAGCTGATAATGCGTCACCTACCGACTTCAATAAAGCCTGAATCATACATAGGCAAAATGGAACATTCAGTTCGCATATATGTATTGTGACCTGAATGTACATTTTGGTTCCCGGAATTAATTATAAAATTTGTTTAATCAGTGCTGCAACGACTTGTCATATGTCAAGAACAGTTTCTTGAACAACACTTCGGCCAGACGTATATTGCTGATAATGAACTAATTAGACGATATCTGCAAATATATGCTGCAATTAAAACGAAAGGTACCATCATGAATATAACGCTGCGACGTGAAACCCATCAGGACTACCGCACAGTTGAATCACTTACCCGCGATGCCTTCTGGAATCTGTTTGTTCCCGGTTGCGATGAACACTATCTGGTACATACCATGCGAAACCATCCTGATTTTGTAAAGGAACTTGCATTTGTCGCTGAATACAATGGGGAAATCATTGGTAATATCATGTATTTAAAAACTTCAGTAATTCAAGTTGACGGTAACGAAACACTTGAAACACTTAGTTTCGGGCCGGTCTGTGTGGCACCGCAATACCAGCACAAGGGAGTGGGACACCAATTAATCAGTCACACGATGACACTCGCTGCTTCCCTTAACTATAAAGCAATTATTATTCTCGGATATCCTCATAACTATTGCAAACACGGATTCAAAAGTTCAAAGGATTTCAACATCTGCGATGGATCCGGCCGTTTTCCTTTTGGTCAACTGGCAAAAGAACTTGTACCGGGTGTGTTTAAAGGAAAAAACTGGAAATATCATTTAAAAGATATATACAACATTGACCCTTCTGCGGTTGAGGAGTTCGACAAACAGTTTGCGCATCGTGAAAAGGAGTATCGCATCTCGCAGGAGGAATTCTCGATTGCGGTAAGAGCGTTTTTGGAGTAGCAAGGAACCCAACCTTTTCAGGGTTGAGTACAATTTTTATTGCTTTGATGGTTTTACCGGTGTATGATCCTGCTTTCAATGACATGACCATTAAGAGATATAACACCAAGATAGATGTTCTTTGCGACCGCAGCTTTTTGTTTGCCAACCAAACTCCACACAAATGTCACAGGTTCATTGCCTGCAGATACTTTTGAAAAATGTCTGACAAGCTTTCCTTCAAGGGAAATAATCGAAAAGTCAACGCGACCGGACCTTGAACAATTGAGAGTGATACTGATCTGACCGGCAGTTTTACGAATGGTAACATCCACAGATTTGTTAGTTTTAGTATACCGTGAAATAACAGACGCTGGATCACCTGATCCATTCTTTGGAATTACTGTCAGCCCACCCAGACGAGTCCCAACCCAGATATCCCCATTTGATGCTTTGACACATGCAGTAATGTCGTTATCATACAATAATGTATTCTCTGACGAATAGGTAACATGGCTTTCACCCGCAAGGTGAACCAGTCCTTTTTTTGTACCGATCCATACAGTATCGGAATTTTCAGCATAAATGCATTGAACATTCAGATCCGGAAGAACTGCACCGGCAGTATCAATGCGCACGCAGGTTCCATCACTGAATTTAAACAAACCATAACTGGTTCCAATCCATGCTGTAGTATTAACAAAACAGATTGCATTGACCTTTACACCATCCATTGAGATACCACTCTGCGGAAGGAATTTATTCATCGTAGTGTCATCGATCCAGGCGTTGTTTTCAAAACGCTTTAACCCAAGGCCGGTACCTATCCAGGGAATATTATTTTTGTCAAATGCGATTGTGTTTACTGTCGTACCAAGTGCAATGTTTCTATCGCTGCTAAATAATGTCTGAAATACCCGTTCAAGCTGCTGCTCCCTGTTTCGAAAAACGCCATTATCGGAAACAACCCATTGATTTCCCGTATTGTCAAATGAGATCGCTTTTACAGATATATGATCCCGATTCACGACATGCCAGCGATCACTGTAAAAAGCAGCAAGTCCGGAATTGATAGAAGACATTACTGGGTTTTGGCGAAACCCGGCCCACACTGTACCTGATGAATCAATAGCTAATGCGCTGGCATCAAGACCTGGCAGGGAATCCGCCTGTGATGTCCAGGTTGTCCATTTTGTCTTGTCATAGTGCGCTATACCCCTGCTGGTTCCAATCCATAGTTTATCCGATTTGTCCAATACCAGTGAGGATATCGCATTTGATGGAAGAACCGAGTTTCCTGTTGTAAAAACAGAATGATTATTCTGAGCATCGATAGTAATTATTTTTCCATCATCGGTAGCACACCAGAATCCTCCGCTTACCGGGTCTTTACACACAGCTGTGATATATCTTGAATCGAATGAAAAAAGTTTCTGTTCCAGTGGCTCTTGTCTACTGTTTATCTGATCATGAACATATATATCGCAAGTACCGGAATAGTCAGCCAGGGAAAAAAGTATTCTGTCATCATTAACTGCAATTGCTGTTAATGATTTACCCGCCGGCAACGGGTAACGGTTTACTGATGCATCATTGATTTTAATAAGCTGTCCCTGTGTTCCGATCCAGCAGTTTTTTTTCGAATCGACACAAATATATTGCGGATATGTTACTTCTTCACATATTGGGATAAGTGAAATTGATGTTTGAAGTTCACTGTTGACATACTCATGAATCCAGCCGTCATTGCAATTTGATGCTTCCTCCTGTGGCAGATTCATCATCCAGATATCACCATCATTACTGCTTGTCAGTATACCAGCAAATCGGTTTACATACGGTTGCCAGGTGGTCCCATCGAAACTGCCAACCCCGGCTGTTTGAAACCATGCCCAGATTTTTCCCTGCTTATCAATTGTCATTGCACGAACATTTTTATCAGAGAGCCCGCCAAGCGGTGTCCAATTCAAACCGTCGAAACGCACAATCCCGACTTGTGCGGTACCTACCAGCAGTGTTCCGTTGTTATCAAAAGCAAGCGCACGGATGCAGCAATCACCACAACCAGGTTCTGCCAATGTGTAAAGAACAGTTTCACCGGTTTTCTTATCGATTTTCAGCAACCCCTCACCACAGGTACCGGCCCAAACGAAGTTTTGATCACAAATCAGTGTCGTGATCAGTCTGTTTGATGATGTAAAAGTCTTTCCTGAAAATTCTGATGCATTAAGTGATACTGAAGACAGGATGATAATGCACAAAAGTGAGAGTAAGGAACAACGTCTGACTGGGTTTGAAATCATACCGGACTTTTTCATCGCAAGAACTCCTTGTCGTGAAAAATGGTGAGTAATGGTGTGGTACTTGTCAAGAATTCATTTGTTAATCAGTTTACAAAAAAAACAACGTTCTATTTCAACTGCCTGAGGCAGTATTTACATTGCTGCAATAATAATATAGTACTGAATCATTAGAAATTCAGGTGTGGCAGAAAGAAAATGTTGTGTACAGACAACGTGCACTTCTTCCCTCTGCGTTAAAATCTACAAAGTATCCTGATTCATACCCGGCAGGAAGTTTAAGTTCCAGAAAAGAATATTGCACATCATAAATAAGCCGATGGTTATCCAAAAGACGGCTGACAGTATGAGTTTTTTAACCATAATGTTCGCAATATATTTGATATTTTTATAACATACTAATGCTATCATGTTATTATACAGTCTGTTATGCAGTTTTTTATTCGCAACTATGCGTACACTTTTAATTTTTTTTAAAGCATTTCGTACAATAATCATTTACATTATCTTATGAGCTTGCAATGTACTAAGGAAGGTTAAGGAGACAATTCTATGCACAAACAAAAAAGCAATGATACGAAACACATATTCGGGTATCTCAGATGTGTACCCAAATACACCTATCAGGTACCAGTATTGCTGTTTTTATCTTTTTTATGTATCAATGCGCAAACCTGGACGGCTTTTTCACCTGATTCATCATTAAGAATCGAAGCCAAACAGGATATTATATCCGCAATTGCATCAGGCCAGAAGAACTGCTATTTCCGGGTCCTTTTAGGGGAAAATGCCGTTGTGGACTGGTCGCCAGTTGGAGTGAAAACCAGTGATCAGGATTTTGTTACCGATCTGACATTTGTGAAACAATCCCAAACAACCATTGATGAAACTTATCCACTTCCCTCCGGTAAACGTTCATCATACCGTAATAACTGCACAGAACTTGTTCTTACGTTTTCTAACAAAAATGACCGTCAGGTTGCGTTTTATTTCCGTGCATATAACGAAGCTGCTGCAGTACGATCGGAACTTATGGGAAGTGGTTCAACTCAGGTGAGCGGTGAAGTAACTGGATTTACATTTGCATCGGGATCAACTGGCTGGGGACACAAGCCAAATGATGATGAGGCTACCTTTGACCAGTTCAGTGCAGGAAACTCAGCATCAAGCTATGGCATTCCAATTTTATTTAAAACATCAAATGCATGGGCACTTGTCACCGAGGCAGCAGTATACGGTGATTATACCGGTTGTCACTTTGCCTCGAAAAGCGCAAGTAAAAATGTCTACCAGATTGCCTATCCAAGTGGCCAGGGTGCAATCAGTGGATCACTACCCTGGAAATTACCCTGGCGTGTTGCGATTGTTGGAAATTCACTTGGACCGATCATCGAATCATCGGTTGTTGAAAACCTCAATCCGCCATGTGAATTGACTGATTTAAGCTGGATCAAATCAGGCCGGAGTATGTGGTCATGGCTCTCACAGAACACCGGAGATATGGCACAGCAAAAAAGGTATGTCGATTATGCAAGTCAGATGGGATGGGAACTTAATCTGATCGATGATGGTTTTAACAGGTCGGGAGTTGCAGAAGTTTGTCAATATGGTTCACAAAAAAGTGTCGGAAACGAATTATGGTATAACTATACCGAGGTAAATACTCAGTCAAAACATAATAGTGTATCCCAGCAATGCCGTTCATGGGGTCTTAAAAGCCTTAAGATCGATTTTATTTATGGTGGTGATGGTATCAATTACAATAATAACATCATGAAATGGTATGACATGAGTGCCAAGAGTCTTGCCGATAACAAACTGATGGTTACGTATCACGGATGCACAGTGCCAAGAGGGCAACGCAGACGGTGGCCCAATATCATGACCATGGAAGGTGTAATGGGATACGAATGGATAGGACGCGGATATCCGTCATTATCACATAACTGCATGTTACCATTTACGCGTAATGTGATCGGCCCGATGGACCACACACCGGTACTGTTAACATTGGGTCAATTAACAAACGGCAGTGGTTCCACACGTACTTCCACCGATGCCCATGAAGTTGCACTTTCTGTTGTTTACGAATCGGGAATTCAGCATTTTGCCGACAGGCCCGAAGGATACAGCGGATGCATCGGCAACAATTTTCTTAAAACAGTTCCAAGTGCCTGGGATGATATCCGGTACATTGATGGTTATCCGGGGCAGACATGCATTCTTGCCAGACGTAAAGGCAATGATTGGTATATTGCCGGAATCAGCGCTGTTGCAGCAAAAACAATGACTATTCCACTCTCATTTTTGAAAGCAGGCTCGTATACAGTGGATATCTATAAAGATACCACAGGTTCTTCGAAGTACACGATGACAAAAACTACGGCTACAATCAATCCATCCACTCCCCTTTCGCTCTGGGTCAATACCAACGGTGGATTCTGTTTTAAAATTCCCGATTCATATCAGGTACCGGTGTCAATCAGGAGTAAAGAGAGGAATACCATTAAAAATTTTGCCAATATGAATCATCGTAATCATTCCCTTTTTGTTTCCGATGGAGTTGGCAATGGACTCTCATTAAAGCGTACCGGGAATGTTTTTACTATTCAGGGGAAATCTCTACCAAAAGGAGAAACCATCTCCAGATTACCCTCTGGCGTTTTTATAAACGTTGACAAAAAAAACAGGTAAAGTAACTGCATAATGGTTAGTGCGATGCCGATCCTTGTATCGGCATCGCTTATCTGAAGTAATCGCGCGGCTTAGAGCACAGGTGGAACCGGGCACCCGGCACGACTATCGTGTAAACGGTTTTCCATTTTTGTCACAGGAATAAAACGAATTCCACTCGCCATCAACAGGCAAATATCCCTCAACCCAGTTTGCCCAGGCACATGTCGGTTTACAGCAATCCTGCATGGTTGTTGTATGATAACCGCTTTTAAACGTACCATTCGCAACAGCCTGAGCAGGTGTCCTGACATCAGGAACAGGCAGCGGCAGTTTATCCTCTTTGAGACGACAGCCGGTAACACGGGTCAGGTTTTCGGGGCAACGCACACGCTTTACCATAACGGTCCAGTTCTGATGATAGAGCGACTCAACCTGATTACAAAGAATACATGATCTGCGCGTATCTTCAGTAATCTGTTCTGATGCATTGACAAGTGCCTGATTACACATCTCTTTTATTTTTTCCTGACATTCTTCGCTCATTACGTCATCTATAGTCGGCGGCCACGACTTCCTGCATTCTGTCTCATAGCGTAAAAAGGAGATTCCCCCGCTTCCCGGATTCTGGTAGGGATATTTATCATAAATAAATTCATTGAATTTTGTTGTATTGCTGAATGCAGGATCGTTATAACAGGAGTTGAATGCGCCGTAACCTCCCGCCCCCATAAATACATCAAAACCCTTCGGACCGCTTGCTGCGGTATTAAAACTCTGAACAATTAAAGGTTTTGGATAGGGTAATTCGGGT
>Ga0123334_1005978_pt1 | contig 11455 bp, 7 predicted proteins | sample BiotimSIPDNA_FD_89706 | JGI IMG/M metagenome (GOLD analysis project Ga0123334, IMG submission 89706) | Anaerobic biogas reactor microbial communites from Washington, USA - Biogas_R1 time_0 SIP DNA | ecosystem: Engineered > Bioreactor > Anaerobic > Unclassified | place: Washington, USA | collected... | reverse complement strand
TTCTTTTTAAATCCAGCGTAATCATTGATATCAAAGAATTCATGATGAGGTACAAGGAGGTTAAAGTTGTTTCTTAAAAGCGGTTGCCCTGTGGCAGATGTCGTCGCAAGCGTCCTGCCATGGAAACTCATTGATGCAGAGAGAATTTTGTTCTTTCCGGTAATTTTCCGTGCGAGTTTCATTGCTGCATCATTTGCTTCTGCACCGCTATTAACAAAAAATACTTTAGTCATCGCCTTTGGAAGGATATTGGCAAGAGCAAGAAGACATTTCGCCCGTGCCGGCGAATAGGTAAGACCCGCGTTGGGTCCGTGAATGATTTTTTTACTCTGTGATGTAATCGCATTTACTATCACCGGATGACTATGGCCAAGACTTGTAACCGCCCATCCGGATGTGAAATCAAGATATTCATCACCGTTTTCCTCATGAACCAGAACCCCGTGCCCCTTTTCAAATGAAAGAGGAGTTTTTTCTGTAAAATTAACCATATACTTGTTCTCGATTTCTATAGTGTTCATACTATAATTACCTTTATGTAAAATGACGTTCAATTAAAGGGACAATACTCCGTTAACGCTGATGAGTTTTATCTACTCCCAGTGTCGCAAATAATCCAGCAAAAATGATTACTATGTTTTGCCAGCCTGACATGAATACTATGGATTATTCAGATATACAGATTAGTGCAATCTGAATGGTGATCGGGCTGACAGGACGCATGGCTGTTGTGCGTCCTTAACATCTCCTTGTGTAATCATATTTCCCCTTTTTGTTAGCACTGGCTGACAAGTATAAAATAAAAAAGGACCCGGCCTTTTCAGGGCGGATCCTTTTTGAACGTTTTGTTTTCTTTTATGCTAAGTTCAGGATCCACCCAATATTAATAAAGAACGTGTGGCCTTGCGGGCTGCACGTTTACTCTGTTTAGATAATGGAATCACCTGTTTTGTATTCATATTTTTAATATACAACGTTTTTAAATAAATGCAAATATTTTTTTTGTTTTTTTTAAACCCGGTTGCGACAGTTTAAAATTGCTATTTGTAAACTACCGCAGTATCGGTTCATGAATTGTATAAAAAACACACCGACGAAACAACCGATAACAAATATTGCTACAATGGGAGTTGTCATGACTTTAATTCCTTAAGTGTAAATGTTTGAGTTAGAAACAGATCAAAATAAAAGGGTGTCAGAAATAGTGACATATCAACGGTTTTTGACGATCTTTCAAGATACGGTATCTCTATTGATGTGTGTACTATCCGGGTGGTTGATGGTATATCCAGCGGGGACTTGTCAATACGGGAGATCAGCAAAATAAAAAGCAGTGACAGAAGCACCTTACAGGTTTTTTTAAAAAGAAGATCATCACGCATACGATTACTCACTTAAAAAATGATGGCCTTTAGATTACCTCTTGCATCATCAAAAAACCAGCACTATTCATAGATTACTACGCACTTTCTTATTGTTATAATTTGAAATAGGTCTGTATATGGTGGAAAATTAATGATATACTATTGTCTGTAACCATAATCAAGTCTGTTTACTGCAATTTAATAGACAAACTACGTTCCTTTTTATATTTTATGTCCGTATTTGAAAAACATCTGTATGATGATTCAGGTACACTGGTAGATAAAACTATGCCCGACAGTCATATAGAAAACAATGTTGAAAAAAGCTCTGGAAAGCAGGCACTGAGAATTTCTTTGGTACTTGCATCGCTTGGCATTGTCTTTGGCGATATTGGAACAAGTCCTCTTTATGCATTGCGGGAATGTTTTAATGGCCCCCATGGAATTCCGATTGTACGGGAAAATATTCTCGGATGCGTATCACTCATATTCTGGCTGATTATTCTAATCGTTTGTATCAAGTATGTTATTCTTCTTATGAAAGCCGACAATAAGGGTGAGGGTGGAATAATGGCTTTGATGGCCCTGATTGACCGTATAAGCCCAAAAGCAAAGAAGTATTCCTTATTAATAACATTGTGTGGCATCGCAGGATCTGCACTACTCTTCAGTGATGCTATTCTTACTCCTGCAGTGTCTGTCTTAAGTGCCGTTGAGGGATTAAATTTAATAGCACCTGTGTTCAAACAGTTTGTTGTACCCATTTCGATAATAGTGTTGATTTCACTTTTTGTGATACAGTCAAAGGGTACTGAAAAAGTTGGTATGCTTTTTGGCCCGATAATTCTTGTTTATTTTCTAATTATCGGAACATTGGGAGCTTGCTCTATTATAAAAACTCCTCAGGTGCTTGGAGCAATTAATCCGTATTATGCGCTGGCAATGCTGGCTTCAAACCCGATGCAGGCACTCACCATTATTGGTATCGCAATCCTGTCGGTAACCGGTGCGGAAGTACTTTATGCAGATATGGGTCATTTTGGTAAGCGGCCAATTCAAACCGCCTGGTTTAGCATTGTCTTTCCCTCACTGGTATTAAATTATTTTGGTCAGGGTGCTTTTTTATTATCCGATGGCTCATCTGCAGATAATTTATTCTTTCGTATTGCGCCATCATGGTTTTTATTTCCTCTTGTTATCATCTCTACACTTGCAACTGCGATCGCATCTCAAGCAATCATTACCGGGATATTCTCTCTTTTACGGCAGGCTGTACAACTTGGCTTCTGGCCTCGTTTGAGGATTGTTCATACCTCTGCTCATACAATCGGTCAGGTATTTATACCTTCAGCGAACTGGTTAATATGCATTGCAACGGTTATTCTGGTAATTGTATTCCAAAAGTCATCAAGTTTTGCAAGTGTTTACGGAATCGCGGTTGCAGCAACGATGCTGCTAACAACAATCATGGCAATATTTGTCGCGAGAAAGATCTGGAAAGCACCCCTGCCTGTAATACTCGTGGTCTGGGTGTTGTTTATAATTCTTAATATTCTACTTTTTACAGCAACGATGACAAAGATTATTACCGGAGGATGGGTTGTACTCACTTTTGCAGTAGTGCTGTCGACATTAATGTTCACATGGGTAGCAGGGCGTAAAATGCTTGGGCGCAGGTTTTCATCAGAAGCAGTTCCTCTAAATCTGTTTGTTGCTGATATTGTCAATCTGCAACCGATTCGTGTAAAGGGAATCGCGGTATTTCTTTCCGCAAATGTTGGCGGAACTCCCCGGCCACTTTTACATAACTATAAACACAATAAGGTGATTCACGAAACAACGATCATCCTGAATATTCAGAATGTTGATTTTCCAACGGTGTTACACCGCGATAGAGCAGAAGTGACAGATCACGGGCATGGCATTATTCAGGTATTATTGAAGTTCGGTTTTATGGAGACTCCCAATGTACCGCAGATACTCTCTAAAATTCCACTACCGGTACATTTTGACAGGATGCAGGTTACCTATTTCCTTGGTAAAGAGCGTCTGGTCATATCAAAGAAAAAAGCCATGTTCAACTGGCAGAAACATGTTTTCCGGTATCTCGCCCATAATTCACTTGACGCAACAACGTTCTTCGGGCTTCCATCAAACCGCGTTGTGGAGCTTGGGATGCAGATCGATCTGTAAGTCGTTTTGCACCACCCCGGCAGGCAAAGCCTGACGGGGTGGTGCTTTCGCAGTAATATCCCGCTAAAAAAGTATTCCGTTTTCATCAGAGAATTGCCGATTATAAGAAAAAATGGCAATTTAATCAAAAATCCATATATTTAGTAATCATAACAAAAAGCCGAGTAAATCCTGATTTAATGATAAGTACAGTTTTGTCAGATAATTTTTGAACCTTAAACGTTTTACTTGGCACAAAAAGTTGTACAGATATTCTTCGAGTTGTTTAGTGGAGAAAATCTGTTAGCGAACTATAACGGAGTCTAAGTACGTGCATTTAAACTCAACTTTTAATATCCACAACTTTAAAGGGGGGAACCCGATGAGTATATTTCGTAATAAAGGTTACTTATTATTGCCTTTATTGGTATTGCCGTTCTCATTGAACGCTGATGACCTGCTGGATCAGAATGATTTCGAAAACGGCATAGGTCTACCATGGCATATTTCCGAAAGCGCTGAAGAAAATTCAGACTTTAAAATTGAAAACGGTAAGTATATCGTGATTCTTAGAAATAAAGCAGAATTTAAATGGGATGTTCAGATCAGGCATCGCGGTCTGACAATCGAATCTGGTCACACTTATACCGTTAAGTTTAAAGTTAAAGCTGATAAAGCTACTAAATTGTATGCAAAAATTGGTCAGCAGGATGATCCGTACGATGAGTACTGGAATAACAATTGGAATCCCTTTTCGCTTGAAGCAAATAAAGAGTTGTCTGTCAGTGAAACATTTACAGCCAAAGCAACAGATGCAACCTGTGAATTCGCATTTCACTTTGCTGGTGAGTTAGCTACCAGTAATCCACCAATAACATTTGAATTTGATGATATCTATCTTTCAGATCCTCAATACACAAAGCCTCCAAAACCTGTAGAACCAGACCCACCAATAGTCAGAGTCAATCAGGTCGGTTATCTGCCAAAAGCTAAAAAACGCGCAACAGTTGTTTCATCTTCGTCATCTGCGCTGGACTGGGTCCTCAAAAAAGGTGGAACTGAAGTAACATCCGGAAAAACATCACCTAAATCAGGAACAGATGCAGCATCAGGAGATAAGGTACATATTATTGATTTCTCAGATGTTACAACACAGGGCGAAGGGTATACACTTTCTGTTGGGAGTGATGCAAGTCATCCGTTTACCATTGCAGATACTGTCTATCAAACTTTGAGAAAAGATGCCGCACAGTATTTCTATCATAACAGAAGTGGTATTGAAATCACAACACCTTATTGCGGACGTTCTGATCTTGCACGTAGAATTGGACATCCTAAAGATGTCGCTCCAACATGGCCTGGTCTTGGTCAGGAGAATTACGAACTTGATGTTACCGGTGGATGGTATGATGCCGGTGATCATGGTAAGTACGTTGTGAACGGTGGTATCTCTATCTGGACAATGATGATGCAGTATGAACGTGCCCTGGGATTGGGTAAAGAAGATCAGTTTGCAGATGGAACCATGAACATTCCTGAAAATAAAAACAAATATCCGGATATCCTTGATGAAGCCCGCTGGCAGATGGAATTCATTTTGAAAATGCAGGTACCGGAAGGAAAGAAAATGGCAGGTATGGCGCATCACAAGATACATGATTCAACATGGACTGCTCTCGGTGTTGAACCTGCTGATGATCCAAAGCCACGTTTTTTACGTCCTGTAAGTACAGCTGCAACACTCAACCTCGCTGCAGCGGGTGCCCAGGCATCACGTCTCTGGAAAACACTTGATGAAACATTTGCTGAAAAATGCCTTGTCGCTGCAGAAAAAGCATGGGCAGCAGCATTGAAAAATCCTACAGAATACGCTCCATTACACAAAACTGGTGGTGGCCCCTACAACGATGATTATGTAAAAGATGAGTTTTACTGGGCTGCTTGTGAACTGTATATCACAACCGGAAAATCGGAGTATCTGGACTATTTGAAGGATTCACCGCATTATCTCGAGTTACCGGTTACAATGAAAAGTGGAGAGGATGCTGGTTTGACGGGTTGTTTTACCTGGGGTTCAGTACAGGGCTGTGGTACAGTATCACTTGCACTTGCTAAAGATGGTGTTGATGAAGAAATAGCCAAGAAAGCAAAGGCTGCGATTGTTACAGCTGCTGACAAGTATCTGGAGAATATGGAATCTGAAGGGTACCTTGTACCAATTAAACCAACTGATAATGGTTATCCATGGGGATCAAATTCATTCATACTTAACATTATGATTATCATGGGTCTTGCACGTGATATCAGTGGTGAGAACCAGTATCTTGATGGAATATCTGAGTGTATGGACTACATCCTTGGAAGAAATCCACTTGATAAGTGTTATGTAACAGGTTATGGTGAAAAGCCGCTTGAGAATCCCCACCATCGCTTCTGGGCATATCAGTCAAATAAGGAGTTCCCGAAACCTCCTGCAGGTGTAGTCAGCGGCGGACCAAACTCCGGTCTTCAGGATCCATGGGTACAGGGTTCAGGCTGGAAAGGTACAGGAGATAATGCAATTCCACCAATGAAGTGTTTTATGGATCATATCGAATCATGGTCTACCAATGAAGTAACAATCAACTGGAATGCTCCATTAGCGTGGGCAACTGCATATCTTGATGAGAACAAGGATTATCCCCAGACTCCTGTTATTCGTTTCAATACAAAAAGAAGCGTTAACAGCAAGTTTGCACCGGCTATGGAACTGAAGAAAAATGGCCTGGCAATATCTTTGGGATCAGTTAGAGAAGCGAAAGTCTCTATCCTTACTGCTAACGGAAGAATCGTTTTCTCTGAACTTGTAGTTCCTAAAACAAGTGGTGAAGCACTTGTTGGAAATAGCAAGATCATGAAAACTGCAGGACTCTACATCGTAAATATTGAAACTGCTCATGGAGTATTCAATAAGAATGTGATCGTAAAGTAATCAGTTATTCAGGTTGCTACTAAAAATTAATGCCATCGTTGCAGTTAAATGCTTCGATGGCATTTTTATTTCAGGAACATCATCGCTTTAAATCCTCATCTATGGTAGACACATTACATAATAGTTGGGATGATCAGGAGGTCTGGCAGCTTTGAACCTGGGGCGGGGCGAGTAATCGGTATCACTGTAACATACCTGGCTTAAGGTACCGGCATTAGGGGGTAGTCTCCGGCTTATGAATTTATAATTCCTTCTTCCTATTACACTCAACGATAAAGTATTTTATACTCTTTCAAAATTTTTAAGGGATAGTTCTGATGGAAACTTTGCAGAAGACTTTTTTCTATGATAAACATGTTGCTTTGAATGCAAAAATCAGCCCGTTTGGTGGATTTCTTATGCCGATCCAGTATGAAGGAATTCTCAAAGAGCATAATGCTGCACGTAATCAGGCAGTGATTTTTGATACCTGCCACATGGGTGAGTTTATTCTGAAAGGTTCAACAGCAGTAGCTGATCTTGAAAAAATTATCACCTGTTCAGTTGGATCAATGAAAAACGGTCAATGCAGATATGGTTTTATTTGCAATGAAGACGGTGGAGTGATTGATGATCAGATCCTGTATCGCCTTGGAGATGACGAGTTTCTGATGGTCGTGAATGCATCAACGCAGCCAAATGATTTCGCATGGATCAAAAGCAACCTGTCACATACCACCGAGATACGCAATATCACTGAAACTACCGCAAAACTGGATCTTCAGGGACCAGCATCACCAAAGATATTTCAGAAACTGATGGGTCAGCCCATTGATGACATGAAGTATTATCATTTCAAGTACAATACTTATTGTGGTGAACGGGTTTTGACAAGTCGTACAGGATACACCGGCGAAATAGGCTTTGAAATTTACTGTAATGCAGAACTCGCTTTTCAATTCTGGGATGATTGTCTTAATGCCGGCGTTGTTCCTGCCGGACTTGGTGCACGCGATACACTTCGCCTTGAAATGGGGATGCCGCTCTATGGGCATGAACTTGATCAGGACACCAATGCGGTTGAAAGCGGTTTTACAAAGTCTATTGCCGACAAAGAATATATTGGCTCAACAGTACACAAAGATCAGTCAAAAAATAAACAGCTTTTGTGTGGTATTACCCTTGAAGGAAAACGGGCCGCAAGGCACGGCGATCTGATACTTGACAGTAAGGGTAAACAGGTCGGTCGTGTTACCAGTGGTTCCTTTTCGCCATCACTGCAGAAGGCGATTGCACTCGGATATGTTCAAAAAGAGTATGCATCACAGGGTACGTCATTACGTATCAAAACAGAGCGCAATGAACTTGCCGGAATGGTAACTCCGTATCCGTTCTATACAAAAGCAAGCGGTCGTGAACCGATGGTAAAGTATCTGTAATTATTAACCATAAGAAACGTAATTCATTTTCATACAGTTTGTAAATCAAGGAGTATTTCATGATTCCAGCAGATCGCAAGTATACGGCAACGCATGAATGGGTTAAAATTGATGGGGCTGTGGCAATTATCGGCATTACTGATCACGCACAGGATGCACTCGGTGATATTACGTTTGTTGAACTCCCCAAAAAAGGTGCCACTCTTAAAAAAGAGAAAGAGTGTGCTGTCATTGAATCGGTAAAAGCCGCAAGTGATATCTACGCACCGATCAGCGGAACTGTATCGGAAGTCAATGAACGTCTTGAAACATCACCGGAGGTAATCAACAGCGATGCTCATGGTGAAGGCTGGATTTACAAGTGTACAAATTTCAGCCAGGCAGAGTATGATTCGCTGCTTGACGCAAAGGGTTATGAAAAGGCACTGGAGAACGAATAATGAGCTATATTGCAACCACTCCACAGCAGCGCGCCGAAATGCTCGCTGTCTGCGGGGCAACATCTGTAGATCAGTTATTCAGTGATATCCCGGTGGGGGTGCGTCCTAAATCATTCGATATACCAACCGGTAAATCGGAACTTGAATTGCTTTCATATTTTTCATCACTTGCCGGTAAAAACTACTCGCATCTTATCAATTTTGTCGGCGGCGGGTTTTATGATCATTTTATTCCGTCTGCAATTGATGCGATTGTGTCAAGAAGTGAATTCTACACAGCATATACTCCATATCAGCCGGAACTCTCGCAGGGAACATTGCAGGCGATATATGAATATCAGAGTGACATTTGCCGGCTCACCGGTCTTGATATCTCCAATGCATCACTGTATGATGGCGGAACTGCACTTTATGAAGCGTGTCAGATGGCAATTCATGCCACCGGCCGCAGAAAGATTATTGTTGATGGCGGGGTGAATCCGATCTATCGCAAAATGCTTCATTCTTATTCTGTAAACCTATCAATAGAGATTGTGGAGATACCGGTGTCGCATGGTCAGAGTGATCGTGCAAAAATCTATTCAACACTTGATGACAGTACTGCTGCATTTATTGTACAGAATCCGAATTTTTTCGGTGTTATTGATGATCATTCCGATATTGTTGAGAAGTGTCATTCCAAAGGGATCCTTGTTGTGCAGTCGGTGTATCCGATAGCGCTCTCGCTGCTTAAAACTCCTGCAGAACAGGGCGTTGATATTGCGACCGGTGATGGTCAGTCGCTGGGGCTTCCTCTTTCGTTCGGTGGTCCGTATCTTGGCTTTATGGCTGCAAAGAAGGAACTTGCCCGAAAAATGCCTGGTCGCATGGTCGCACGAACTGTTGATACAAAGGGACAACAGGGCTTTGTATTGTCGCTTCAGGCTCGTGAGCAGCATATCCGCCGCGAAAAAGCAACCTCAAATATATGTTCAAATCAGGCACTCTGCGCACTCAGGGCTCATATCTACATGAGTCTTATGGGTAAAGAGGGTTTGCGTTCAACTGCTCAGCTTTGCGTTGATAAGGCGCATTACACGATCGAAAAGCTGAATGCAATTCCCTGTGTCAAGGTCATGGATTCATCACCAACCTTTAATGAATTTACAGTAAGGCTGCCCATTGACGCAAGCGAGGCTGTCGGAAGAATGATTGACAGAGGATTCGCAGCAGGATTTCCGTTAGGACGTTATTATCCGGGAATGGAGAATTATCTCCTTGTTGCAGTAACCGAAAAGAGAACCAAGCATGAGATCGGTCTCTATGCTGCGATGCTTGAGGAGGTAATATGTCAATAATATTTGAGAAAAGCATACAGGGAAGACTTGGTGTATCGCTGCCCAAAAGCGATGTGCCGGTAAGGCATGTTATTAACAGTAACTATCTGCGTGCAGAAAAAGCAGCACTTCCAGAACTTTCTGAACTTGACGTAGTTCGTCACTTTACTGCGTTGTCAAGGATGAATTATGGTGTGGATACCAATTTCTATCCACTCGGTTCATGCACGATGAAATACAATCCAAAAGTAACAGAAAAGATCGCATCCATGGACGGTTTTGCATCACTGCATCCTTTGCTTCCACAGCTTCTTCGTGGTGGAATGCTTACGCAGGGTGCTCTGGCAGTTATTTATGAACTGGAACATCTCCTGAGTGAAATCACCGGAATGGACGCCTTCTCGACGCATCCGATGGCTGGTGCGCATGGAGAACTCACCGGCATGATGATCGTTGCGGCGTATCATAAGTCAAAGGGTAATAAAAAAACGGAAGTACTTATTCCCGATGAAGCACATGGCACGAATCCATCAAGTGCCTCAATTGCCGGTTTTGAGGTAAAATCAATTCCTACGACTGCTGAGGGTGCTCTCAATGTTGACGCGCTTGAGGCTGCTATCAGCGAGAAAACTGCTGCGATCATGCTGACCAATCCTAATACGCTTGGTCTCTTTAATCCATACATCGAGAAAATTGCTGCAATTGCACACAAGTACGACGCGCAGCTTTATTACGATGGTGCAAATCTTAATGCAATTCTTGGAAAGTTTCGTCCTGCCGACGCTCTTTTTGATGTTATGCATGTCAATCTGCACAAAACATTTGCAACGCCGCATGGTGGTGGCGGTCCGGGTTCAGGACCTGTCGGTGTGCGCAAACATCTCGAAAAGTTCCTTCCGGTTTCAAGAATCGCAAAACGTACTGATGGTACCTATGCGCTTGATTATGAGCATCCTGAATCAATAGGGTATATTGCACCATTCTATGGTAACTTTTCGGTATGTCTGAAAGCGTACGCATATATTCTTCAGCTTGGTAAACAGGGACTTATTGATGTAAGCGAAAATGCAGTGCTCAGTGCGAACTATGTGCTTCATTCTCTTAAAGATACGTACCATGTTCCCTATATGAAAACCTGTATGCATGAATGCGTAATCACTGCAAAAAATCAGGGTGATCAGGGTATTCATGCGCTTGATATCGCTAAAGCACTTATTGATCGCGGGTTTCATCCTCCAACAATCTATTTCCCGCTGATTGTTAAAGAGGCAATGATGATCGAGCCGACGGAAACGGAGAGCAAGGAGACGCTTGATTCGTTTATCGCTGCGATGAAAGAGATCGCGGAAACATCAAAGACTAATCCTGAAAATATTAAAAATGCGCCATTGACAACGCCTGTGGGCAGGCTTGATGAGACAAAAGCGGTTAAGGATATGGATTTTGCTTTTAAAGGATAGAACCGCTACTAATCAATTGGATACTATATTATGGTAGAGAGTAGAAATATTTTTTGCATAGATAAAAAAAAAAGAATATATTATACTTACTATTAGATACGGGTCCTTGAGCATAGGATACATTTTAGAAGGGGTAATTGTATGAAATTAAGAATGATTGCATTATTAGTGGCATTTTCAATCTCTGCACTGTTTGCAGCAGAGAAAATTGTTACTCCAAACAAAGATGGTGTAGGTGTCTACAAAAACGAAATTCGTGAATTGTACGAGAAACCATTGTTTACTGTCGGTACAAGTGACCGTCTGTCGATTCT
>Ga0123334_1005975_pt1 | contig 11458 bp, 9 predicted proteins | sample BiotimSIPDNA_FD_89706 | JGI IMG/M metagenome (GOLD analysis project Ga0123334, IMG submission 89706) | Anaerobic biogas reactor microbial communites from Washington, USA - Biogas_R1 time_0 SIP DNA | ecosystem: Engineered > Bioreactor > Anaerobic > Unclassified | place: Washington, USA | collected... | reverse complement strand
GTGGGACTCGCCTGTACCCGAAGGGTGAACCCACAGGTACGGCCCGGGCATGTGGGACACAAGCAAAACAAAAAGAGGCCTGGAAGCCTCTTTTTTCTCATATGGTGCCGAAGGTGGGACTCGAACCCACATGTCCGGAGGACACTCGATTTTGAGTCGAGCGCGTCTGCCAATTCCACCACTTCGGCATATTTCCTGCAAAATCGACCGAGGGGCCGACAACTCAGTGCATTCATATTATAATTAACAGGTCTGAGTATGTCAATTGCATTGGGATACGGAAAAGGCAGGAAGCGGGGTTCATTTTCTGGCTTAAAATGGATGAGCAGGAAACATTGGGGGCCGCGGGATTAAAGGAGTTTCTCGAATGGCTATAGAATTTAAAAGATTGGTATTCTCCATTCCTGGAAGAGAGGAGGATGCTTTTGGATAAAGATGATGAACTGATTAAACTTAGCCTGGCGGGAGATATTGAGGCGTTTGAAGCTCTGGTAGAGAAGTACCAGCAAAAGATCTACAATCTGAGCTACAGGTATATGGGCACTGAACAAGATGCCTATGATATGGCTCAGGAAACGTTGATTAAAGCCTTCCGCTCTTTAGGGACGTTTAAGGGGGACTCATCCCTGGGCACCTGGTTATATCGGATAACAACAAACGTATGTCTTGACGAATTGCGCAAGCGCAAACGTACCTTACATATTGTATCTCTGGATGAGCCTTTGGCAACTACCGACGGTGATGAGATTGACAGGGATATTCCGGACCCTTCTCCCACTGCCGACATTTTATATGAACAAAGGCAGATGGAGGCATATTTGCAGTCGGTGATTGCTACGCTAAAGCCAGAGCACAAATCCGTTATTATTCTGAGGGATGTGATGGGTTTGACATATGAAGAGGTTGCTGAAGCCTTGGAGTGTTCCATCGGCACGGTAAAATCGCGGCTTAATCGTGGCCGCGAAGTTTTGCGCAAGAAGATTTCGAAACAGGAACTTTTACCTTAGAAGAAACGTCTTTATTGGTAGAAGGAGTGCGTTGATATGAAATGCCGACATGTGAGGACCTTATTATCTCCCTATATTGATGGAGTCCTGCCCGAGGATAAGATAATCGAGCTGGAGAAGCATTTGTCTTCTTGTGATGATTGTCGCCGGGAGCTTGGTGATTTGGAAATGTTGATCGCCAAACTAAAGGATATGGAGACATTACAGGTTCCCAACGGTTTCATGGAAGAAATGCACGAACGCCTGTTGCAGGAAAAAGCTGCAGCCTTAAACGACAAAAACAAATTTATGAAAACGATACCAAAATGGTTTGTGGCCACTGCCGCCAGTGTGGCATTGCTGGCAGGCATATATATCAGCAGCATGATACCATCCGGTATAATGGCTAACTTGTTTGATAATAACGAAGAGGGCAATGCACCTCAATCCGGCAAGCTAAGCTGGAAAATCGAAAAGTTTTTACAGGAAAAAGAGGCGCAGATGCAGGCCGCCCTGCAGGATATTCAGCAGGGACGGGAAACGGTGCCTGACAATGATAGACCCAGTAATACCCAGGCACCCCCGGTAGTTACTGATCCGGATCCGGTACCGGACGGGGAAGCTGTCACTGATGTTCCGATGATGGCATCGTCCGGCGATACCAAGATGATCAGTACTGTCAGTTTGCAGATGAAGAGTGCCGATATAGACGAAACTGTCAATAACATTACTGAACTGGCAGCTCTTTATAATGGTGATGTGGAAAGCTCCAACAGTCAGTTGATGGCTGGGGTATCACAGGCCATGGTGATCAGGGTATCACCGGAGAAATTAGGAAGTTTTGTTTCTGGGGTACAGTCGCTGGGTTTTGAAGCCCAGCCAATGGTAGGCGCTTTGGATGTGAGTGAGGATTACAGTCGCTTACAGGATAGATTGGCTGAGGTCGAAACAATAATTGCCGATTTTGAAGACTTAGAGGAAATGGATGTCGATGAAACTGATAAATACCAAGCGATGAAGTTTGAAAGAGCTTATCTGGAAAAACAGTTGGAAACTCTGGAGTACAGGACTGACTTAGTGGCTGTTAATGTGACGATTACCGCCGAGGAAGACCAATAGCTTTTAAGATAATAGAAACAAATTAGATGGTCAGGCCGAAAACCGAAGTGAAGATGTGAGGTAAGCCCGCGACAGAGGCGTACATATGGTGCGTTGATTGAGCGGGCTTTTTCAAAGATCAGAGCTGTCATGGGTCTGGGGGCAGGATTTTCATCCTGCCCATTGAATTTTTTAAGGATTACTACAGGATGGTGTAAATGAATGAAAAAAGAATTACTGATGTTGATAGACGGCAACAGCCTCCTTTATCGAAGCTTTTTTGCTCTGCCGCTCCTGCGTACCAGAGAAGGGGTTTTCACTAATGCTGTCTATGGTTTCCTGACTATGCTGTTCAGGGTGCTGAAGGATTTCGAGCCCACCTATTTGGCAGTCGCCTTTGACAAAAGCCGAGTTACCCTGCGATCCCAGGATTATGCCGACTACAAAGCCCATCGCCAGCCTACTCCTCCTGAGCTGCGGGGACAGTTTATTCTGTTAAAAGACATTCTGGAGGCCATGGATATTACTTTTGTCGAAGCTGATGGCTATGAGGCAGATGATTTGATCGGCACCTTAAGCTGCCGGGGCAGGGAGAAGGGGCTTTCATGCCTGATAGTAACGGGGGATCAGGATGCTTTACAGTTAGCGGGGCGAGGGGTTGACATTCTCTTAACTCGCAAGGGGATATCGGAGACTGAAAAATACACTGATGAATTGGTGATGGAAAAATGGGAGGTTTATCCGGAACGGCTGGTGGATGTCAAGGGGTTAATGGGTGATCCGTCAGATAATATCCCGGGGGTGCCGGGTATCGGTAAGAAAACGGCTATTAAGCTGGTGAAAAACTTTGGCGACCTGGAATCTCTATATGAGCGAATTGAGGAGGTTACCCCGGAGCGAATAAAGAACTTGCTGTGCCAGCACCGGGATCAGGCCTTCTTAAGCCGCAGCCTGGGCACTATTGTGACTAATCTTGATATTCCATTGGAGTTGGATGATTTCCGTTATGACAATCCAAAAAAATCGCGATTGATGGAGCTGTACTGTGAATTGGAGTTTAACAGCTTTGCCCGGGAGCTTGGTTCTTTAGAGGAAGAACAAGTGGTGGTCGGGGATTTTCGTAGTGTTTTGGCTGATGTTGAGGCGGGAGATGATCTGAGCATCTTTCTGGTTAGCAGGCCTCACCACCCTATGTGGGCGGAAGTTGCTGAGACTTATTTGAGCTGGAGAGATGGGGTTTATGTGCTGGCAGGCGAAGAAACCCCACTTCTGAAGCCGATCCTGGAAAACCCCCTGATTAAGAAATATATCCATGATAGCAAAAACGCCCGGATAATCTGGGCCAGGAAGGGTATTCAACTGGAAGGTGTTACTGGAGACACTCTATTGCTTTCTTACGTGGTTGACCCGTCTTTTGAGGGTGAAACCCTGCAGCAGCATCTGTTCCACTATTGGGGAAGGGTGATAGAGCAGGACAAGGCACCTGAACAGGCAGCAGGTGAGATCTTTAACTTCTACAACTTCTTGTTGGATAAGGCTGATCCAGCTATCCTTTCTCTGTATCATGATGTAGAGCTTCCGTTGGCCAGGATTCTGGGTGATATGGAGCTGAAGGGGGTACGGGTGGAAGGGGAGACTCTCACTGCAATATCTAAAGATTTGGGAGAACGGCTGGAGATGACGGAAGCGGCCATTTATGATTTGGCAGGAGGGGAAAAATTCAATATAAATTCTACCCGCCAGCTGGGTCACATCCTGTTTGACCGACTGGGCTTGCCGCCTATTAAAAAGACTAAGACCGGGTACTCTACTAATGCGGCGGTGCTGGAGCAGCTCTATGATCATCACCCTATAATCGGCCTGATTATGGATTACAGGCAGCTCATAAAGCTGAAATCTACTTATGTGGACGCTCTTCCTCAGACAATTCATCCTCAGACCGGCCGGGTGCATACTATTTTCAAACAGGCGGTTACCGCCACCGGCCGGCTGTCCAGTGTGGAACCTAATTTGCAGAATATCCCGATTCGTATGGAGGAAGGGCGAAGGATCAGAAAAGCCTTTACTGCTGCCCCGGGAGGATGGCTGCTTCTGAGTGCAGATTATTCCCAGATTGATCTGCGGGTTTTGGCTCATATTACCGGGGATCCCACTTTGATTGAGACTTTTGAGGCGGGGATTGATATTCATGCCCGGACAGCTTCGGAGATATTCAAAGTGCCGGTGGAGGATGTGACTCCAGAGCTGCGGTATAGGGCTAAGGCAGTTAATTTTGGGATAATATATGGGATCAGTGATTTTGGCCTGGCTCGTGATACGGGGGTAAGCCGCAGTGAGGCCGGGGAATATATTGCCAGCTATCTCGATTCATATCCGGGGGTTAAAAGGTATATGCAGGAGATCGTTGAAACGGGCCGGGAGCTGGGCTATGTCTCGACTATTTTGGGGCGGAGGCGCTATCTTCCCGACCTGATGAGCAGTAACCGGATGGTGCGTGCCGTAGCGGAGAGAATGGCGCTTAATACTCCGATTCAAGGGAGCTCGGCTGATATTATTAAGCTGGCTATGCTGAAGATTGACGGTGAGCTCAAGGCTAATAATCTGCAAAGCCGCATGATTTTACAGGTCCATGATGATGTGCTCCTGGAGGTGGCGGCAGATGAGCTTAAACAGGTCGCGGGAATCGTTAAGGAATGTATGGAGACTGCCTTCAAGATTAAGGTTCCTCTGGTGGCCACGGTCAAAGCGGGGCTGAATTGGTATGAGATGAATAGCTGGGAGTGAGACGGTGCCTGAATTACCGGAAGTAGAAACTATCGTCAGATCCCTTCAGCCCCTGGTGGGACAAAAAATTGAGGGATTGGACGTTATTAATAATGTGGTTATAAAGCAGCAGGATTATCCGCCGGGTGAATTGCGGGGCAGGGTCATCGGACAGATCAGCCGAAGGGGCAAGTTCATTATCATTGGCGACGGCGGGAACAGGTTTATTGTGGTTCATCTGGGGATGAGCGGCCGTTTTTATCTGGATGATGCTGCAAATCCTCGCCCCAGGCATACTCATGTGGTTCTGGTCCTCCAGGAGGGGCAGGAGCTGCGCTACTTTGACCCTCGTCGTTTTGGGGGCATATGGCTGACCTATGAACCGAATAAGGTGGTGCGGCGCTTGGGGCCGGAGCCTCTGGGCCCGGAGCTGACCCGGGATTATCTGGCGGCGCAGTGCCATAATCGGAAGGTAGCTGTCAAAACCCTGATTCTGAATCAGGGTGTTATTGCCGGGATAGGTAACATATATGCCGATGAGATTTTACATGGGGCCGGGATCCGGCCGGATAGACCGGCAGGATCATTGTGCCCTGAAGAGATTGAATCCCTCCGTCAGGCGATGACGGAAACGTTGGAATTGGGCATTGCCAACCGTGGTACTACCTTTCGAGATTACCGGGATGGATTAAATCTTCCCGGAGGTTTTCAAAATATGTTACAAGTATATGGCCGATCAGGGCAGTTGTGTCCGGCATGTGGTGAACCGATCTGCCGTGAAGTCATCGGCGGGCGAAGCAGCCATTTCTGCCCGAAATGTCAGATATAGTCGGGTCATGATTTCGCACGCGGATTTTCAGTCCGCTGCTCCATCTGTTCTCGGGCCATGCACTTGTTCCTACTCCTATCCATATAGTAAATAGACTTAGCCGGATAGGGGAGAGAATAATGCACTTTGCATCAATGCTGCTCTTGGCCCTGGCAGTAAGTGCCGACGGGTTTGTGGTGGGAATGGCCTATGGGGCCAGGAAGATTCGCATACCCATAGTTCCGTTGCTTTTGATCTGTGCAGCTTCCATGCTGGCTATTGGTCTTTCTATGCTGGCCGGTCGTGCTTTGGCCTGTTATTTTGATCCTCATTGGGCAGAAAGAATTGGAGCCGTGGCCCTGATGGCAGTGGGAGCATGGTTTATGGTTCAAGGACTGCAGGCACGGCAGGAGAATGAGCCGGAGGAAGAGAATTATCCCATAGCTACCCTCCGTATCAGACCGTTAGGAATCATAGTTCAGATTCTGCGGGAGCCTTCCCGGGCCGATCTTGACTCCTCCGGAGTAATCAGCCCGAACGAAGCTTTTTTTCTGGGCGCCGCACTGGCCCTTGATGCATTAGGAGCAGGCATGGGAGCGTCATTAAGCGGTTTTGGGGCATGGACCATTCCCATGGTCGGTTGCTGCAAGTTTATCCTGGTGTCTTTGGGATTGAAATGGGGGGATACTTTAAATAGCCGGATATTCAAAAAGTGGTCGAGTCTGATAGCGGGCCTGTTATTGTTAGGTCTGGGCTTAACCGGGATGATGAGGTGATGAAGTAATGTATGTAATAGGACTAACCGGCTGTATTGCCAGTGGCAAGAGTACCGTATCTAAAATGCTGAAGCAAAAAGGAATCCCGGTAATCGACGCGGATCAGATAGCTCGTGAGATTGTGGAACCAGGAGAGCCTGCTTATCAGGATATTGTAAATGAGTTCGGTCCTCGGGTAGTGGATGCCGACGGGCAATTAAACCGCAAATACCTGGGAGATATAATTTTTTCTGATCCGGAAATGCGGGAAAAGCTTAACAGCTTTACCCACCCGCGAGTGCAAAAAAAGTTCGAACACCATATGCAGCAGTTATCTCCGGATGATAGAATAGTAATCTGGGATGTACCTTTGCTGTTTGAGACTAATATGTACAAAGAGGTAGATGAAGTCTGGGTGGTATGGGTTGACGAGCGTCTTCAGGTGGAAAGATTGATGCAGAGAGATGGGCTCACGCAACCCCAGGCGAAGTTGCGCGCAGCATCGCAAATGCCTATGGTAGAAAAGATGAAACGAGCGGATCGCTTGATTGACAACCGGGGCTCAATAGAGGAGACGGAAGCCATCGTAGCCAAATATTACAAACAGGTTCAGAGCATCTTAAAACCAACCGATAATAAGATTTAGTATAGTTCCTTCTGTGAGGAAAGGAGATGGCCCATGCCGCGACCACAAACAAGCAAATCAGGACTCCGCTTTCCAGTGGCAATGTGGGTATTTATTATTCTTACCCTGTTTACTATCTTGACCTTTCCTCACTGGATAACTATTTTTTATCCCACTCCACACCGGGATATAGTAATTGAGTACTCGGAAGAATTCGATATAGATCCTTTGCTGGTTTTCGCACTAATAAAGGTGGAAAGCCGCTTTAGCTCTGATGCCACATCTTCCAGCGGCGCCAAGGGATTGATGCAGATCATGCCAGATACGGCTCGTTGGGCGGCAAACCAAATGAAAATCACCGAATTTGATGAAAGCAAGCTGACGGATCCCGAGACAAATATTCAATTAGGGTCCTGGTACATAGCAGATCTAAGCCGTGAATTCGATGGGCGTTTGCCTATAGTTCTGGCATCCTATAACGCCGGACGCGGGAATGTTCGGGAATGGCTGATAAAAGGGGTGTGGGATGGGACTGAGGAAAACCTGTTCGGAATACCATTTCCCGAGACCCGCAATCACGTCAAAAAGGTAATGAACGAGTATCAAATCTATCGCACCATCTATAAGGATATCCCCTGATTTAAGGATCATAATCCACCTGCTTTGTCCATATATATACTAGAAAACATGGACAAGGGAGATGAAGCAAGGTGGTTATGACCAGGAAACAGGCAGCCATAGCCCTGGCAATTGCGGTTCTGGGCGCCCTCATCCTGTGGATGATATACCTTAAGACTGTTGGGGCAGTAGGGGCGATTCCTTTTCGCCTGGGTGTAGTGGGACAGGCCGCCAGCATCGATCCGGCCCTGGCGGAAAGCAGCGCGGAAAAGCTTATGGCATCCGCCATTTATGAGCCGCTGGTGCGCTGGGATGATGAAACCGAAAGCATAAAAGGGGCCCTGGCTAATACCTGGGGATATGGCAAAGATTCGCGGAGCATAGTATTCATGCTCAAGACCAATGTATCCTTTCACAATGGCCGGCGAATGCAGGCAGAAGATATAAAGCTCTCCTGGGAGCGCTCTCTGAAGAATATAGGAACAGGGCCGCGTTTCTACCTTTTCTCCACCATCGAAGGAGTCGAAGACTTCATAAAAGGAGATGCCCCAGAGATAACCGGGATAAAAGTTCTTAATTCCCAAACCCTTCAAATCAATTTTTCCACTCCTGATTCGGCCTTTATTTACAAAATCACTAATCCTGCTTTTTGGGTGGCAGACACTCGTGATGATGTAGAGATACTTATGGGAACCGGCCCCTTCAAGCTTGATTCCTTTGATTCGGAAAAGAAATTGTCGGCTCAAAGATTTCCACGCTATTACGGTCTTCGCCCGTCTATTACCAAACTGGATATAACCTGCTACAAAGATGAGGTCAGGGGCTTGGCAGCCTTTCAGAACGGCGAATTGGACGCTTTGGACACTGTTCCCCTAAGTGAGCTTTCCTGGCTGGAGGAAGATAAAAACATCCAGCTGGTGAAATCTCCGCTAATGGGGTTTTATGCATGTGCGATGAATACGGTGTCCGTGCCCTTCAATCAACCGGAGCTGCGCCAGGCGTTAAGCTATACCATTGACCGTGAAGCACTGGTGAAAAGTGTTCTGGGAGGTGTGGGTCAACCGGCTCGAACCATCATCCCTCTGGCAATGCCCGGGTATAATCGAACTTTGGTGGGCTATTCATTCGATCCCGATAAAGTAGTGGAATTGTTGCTGGAATGCGACTATTTGAATCGTGCTATGCCGACTACCCTTACTTACACCTACAATTCAGATGAAGGTCACGCCCGCATGGCCCAGGCACTGAAGACCCAGCTGGAAAACATGGATATGGTAGTGGAAACCATGTCTCTTCCTTGGGAAGAATTCGAAAAGCGGATGGTTTCAAGACAACTGGGATTCTTTCGAATGGGATGGGAGGCCGATTACCCTGATCCCGACGGCATCTTATATCCTCTGTTTCACAGCAGCCAAATTGGTATAACCAACCTGACCGGTTACAATAACCCCCAGGTAGATCGAATCCTGGATGCCGCCAGGTCCGAAACCAAGAGCACCACTGAACGCATCAAGCTTTTGCGCCGGGCCGAACAAATAATACTGGATGATGCCCCTATGTTGTGGATAGCCGGCAATGAAGGTGTCAGCCTGGTACGCTCCAATATCAAGGGCTTCAAATTTGACGGCCTTCGCCTCATAAATTGGCAAAGGCTCAATATTGAGCCCGAAGCTTCCTAGAAGTTAGTAATATGACGTAATGGGGGGCAAAAAAACCCCTGTAATATCGCATTCTTGCGATGATTACAGGGGTTTCGTCTTTAGATGAATATGGTGCGGCGGGCGGGACTTGAACCCGCACACCTCGCGGCATACGCCCCTCAAACGTACGTGTCTGCCGATTCCACCACCGCCGCACATTTGCGCCTGCGCGCACTATTTATTATAGCCACCTGAAGCCGCCAGGTCAACCATTCCCTTAACCTAAGCAACAACCCCCGCAGGAAAGCAAACAAATGCTCTTTTGCGGGTTTTTTTATTTGCCAGATCTATATATCTTAAACTGTCTATTGCCAGAAAAGCCCTTTTCCCATATAATAGAAATAGAACATGTGTTCTTGGGCGTAATTGAGATATTAGGGAGGAAAAGTATGGCTATAATCAAACGTCCGCACGATAAATTCTTCAAAGAGATATTTGGCAAACCTGAAGTCATGAAAGATTTCCTGCAAAACTACTTGCCTGCTGAAATACTGGCTATAATCGATATTAAGAATTTAACCTTAGAAAATAACAGTTTCATAGACGAGGAGCTAAGCGAAAATTATTCCGATCTATTATTCAAAACCGGCATAAACCAAAAAGAAAGCTATATATACTTATTATTTGAGCATAAAAGCTATCTGTCCCAATACACATCCCTGCAACTTTTAAAATACATGATAAAAATCTGGGACAGTAAAGCTGGCAAAGAAAAAAACAGTAAGCTGCCCTTAATAATTCCCTTAGTAATATATCATGGCAGAGAAAAGTGGCAAATAGACGCAAACTTTATTAAAATAATAGAAGGAATAGAAGACTTGCCTTCCGGAATAAATAAATATATACCTGACTACGAATATGTCCTGTATGATCTGACGACCTATGAAGCAGAAAAGCTAAAAGGCAATATAATACTAACCGAGACCATAAAAATCATGCAGGCCATATTTCATCAAGATATAAATAAATTCAAGGAAGTATTAGCGGCTGCGCTTTTGAACTTAGAAAACCAAGATTGGGCAGAAGAATACGAAAGATATTTTTTCACCTATATAATATATATCTTAAATGCCAGACCTGATTTGGAGCTAGAGGATATATATGAAGTATCCCAAAACGTCTCCCCGGAAAGGAGTGGGAAAATCATGACACTGGCAGAAAAGTTATATAACGAAGGTATGGAAAAAGGTATGGAAAAGGGTATCGAAAAAGGTATCGAAAAAGGCAGGTTGGAGGGGAAGTTGGAAGGCCAGAGAAAGACGGCAAAAAATTTCTTGCGTTTAGGGTTATCTCCGGAACAAGTGGCTGAAGCTGCTGAATTGCCTATAGAAGAGATTTTACAACTCAAAAAGGAAATCGGTAATTAAAGACGCATTTTCCCTTCAAATCGACACGTCGACTTTTAGCCATACCGCCGGAATGTTGTCTATGCCCCCGGTGATGCAATGCCCGCTAACCGGGACGTAATGACCTGGGAAGCAATGTTGATGCGGGAACCGGGGACGGGATTTTCCTACTCTAACACAGGTTAATACTTTGGAATTTCTGATTGAGGAGAGGCTTACTCCCAGTCCTCCATGCTCAGCCTTTTTTGTAAATCCTTCAAACGCTTTTGCCGTTCCTTATAATCCGGCAATACGCCTTCAACAATCGCCCAGAATTGCTTAGAGTGGTTCATCTCGGTAATGTGCGACAGTTCGTGGATAACGACATAATTAATCACATCATCCTCTGCCATAATAAGCCGCCACGAGAAGTTCAGGCTCTTTTGGCCGGAACAACTTCCCCAGCGGGTTTTCGCGTTGTTGATTTTGACGGCGATGGGCATGACTCCCATTTGCTTTGCGAATTCCAAAACCTTAATGCTCAGGTCGCGTTTGGCAAGCATACGGTATATCTGGATGCAGGCGTGCTTGATTTGTTCTGCGGTAAGCTCGGGCGGCATATAGAACCGTTCACCATCGAAGCCTATATGACCTCCGGATTTGGCGGAGATGGGGTATTCTTTGCCACAATACAGCACCATATCGCCGTAGTTTAGTGTGAACGCTTCGCGCTGTTCCTGCCGTTCGTTTGATGCCGCCAGTTTATCTGCTATCCATTTC
>Ga0123334_1005964_pt1 | contig 11473 bp, 10 predicted proteins | sample BiotimSIPDNA_FD_89706 | JGI IMG/M metagenome (GOLD analysis project Ga0123334, IMG submission 89706) | Anaerobic biogas reactor microbial communites from Washington, USA - Biogas_R1 time_0 SIP DNA | ecosystem: Engineered > Bioreactor > Anaerobic > Unclassified | place: Washington, USA... | reverse complement strand
GAAACAGTCCCCTTAAATTTTGGTGATCAAATTGAGTTAAACACACAGTTGTATCCTATAAATGTTATAATAAATAAAGATAATCGATCAATGGGAGGAATGGTCATGACCGAAAGAATTCAGCAGATCGCCGAACGCATCCGGGAAGTGAGGGAAAATAGCGGATTGACTCCTCAAGAAGTTGCGGAGACGCTTCAGGTTCCCTTGTCAGTATACAATCAATATGAAACCGCCGAAGCGGATATTCCGATTAGTGTTCTTTACGAAATGGCGCGGATTTTCCACGTTGACCTGACCGATCTATTAACCGGAAGTTCACCCAAACTTCACAGTTATTGTTTGGTGAAGCAAGGCGAAGGAATCGAGATTGAACGATATCGGGGTTACAAATTTCAAAGCCTGGCTTATAATTTTGTCAATAAAAAAGTTGAACCGTTACTGGTTTTCATCGAACCCGAAGAAAATAAGCAAATGAGTCTAGTGACCCATACGGGACAAGAATTTAACTATTGTCTGGAGGGTAAGATTAAAGTCATTTTAGGCGGCCAAGAAATTGAGCTAAACCCGGGAGACTCATTATATTTTGATCCTACCATTCCCCACGGGCAAATGGCAGTAAACTGCCAAACCGCTAAGTTTCTGACCGTGATTTTACATGATTCATAAATTGCAATGAGATAAATGTAATTCATATCTTACTTATAAAGGAGCATTTTTAGATGTTAGAGAAATTCCTTCCTCGTGAACAATTTAATTCTTATGAAGACTTTAAAGCCAATTACAAAGTGAACCTACCGGAAAAATTCAACTTTGCTTATGATGTAGTCGATGCCTGGGCATTGGAAAAACCGGATAAAATGGCTTTAGTATGGTGTAATGATCATGAACAGGAAAAGCGATTTACTTTTCAAGATATTAAACACCTCAGCGATAGGGCGGCGAATCTTTTAAAATCATATGGAATCGTCAAGGGCGATGTGGTTATGCTTCTGTTGAAACGCCGTTGGCATTATTGGATCTGTACTCTTGCCCTTCAAAAAATCGGAGCAATCTCGATTCCGGCAACTGTTCAGTTGACCAAGAAGGATATCGCCTACCGCAATAACGCCGCTTCGGTGAAGATGATCATCTCCGTGGCCGACCCGGACGTAGTTGAGAATATCGAGGCGGCCTTGGCCGAATCTCCCACTGTCATACATAAAGCCTCGGTTGATGGTCCACGGGAAGGCTGGATTGATTTCAACGCCGAACTAAGCGGGGCCGATTCCAACTGGAAGAGACCTACTAAAGAGGCCAACCCCGGCGGCGACGAACCCATGTTGATGTACTTCACCTCCGGAACTACAGGTATGCCTAAGATTGTGCTCCATGATTTCATGTATCCCTTGGGCCACATTGTCACCGCCCATTATTGGCAGAGGCTTTCCGGGGAAGGGTTGCACCTTACCGTTGCGGAATCCGGTTGGGCTAAAACCGCTTGGGGGAAGATATATGGTCAATGGATCTGCGGTGTCTGCCTTTTTGTTTATGATATGGACAAGTTTATGCCGGGCCGGTTATTAGCAAAGATTGAAAAGTATCGGGTTACTTCTTTTTGCGCTCCTCCGACCGTGTATCGTTTTTTAATCAAAGAGGATCTTTCCCGATTTGATCTGTCCAGTATTAAGCATTCCGATACCGCTGGGGAACCGCTCAATCCGGAAGTCTTTAATCAATGGAAAGCAGCTACCGGACTAGATATTATCGAAGGATTCGGGCAGACCGAAACCACGGTACTCTGCGCCAACTTTGAATGGATTAAACCAAAACCGGGCTCAATGGGTAAGCCTTCACCTCTATACGACATTGATATACTGGATGAAGCAGGCCAATCCTGTCCGGCCGGTGTGGAGGGGAATATTGTTATTAGAAACCTGGATCATTTCCTGCCACCCGGGCTGTTTAGGGAATATTACCGTGATGAGGCGGCAACCCGAAAAGTATGGCATGATGGGGTTTATAATACCGGTGATGTAGCTTGGAGGGACGAGGACGGCTATTTTTGGTTTGTGGGCCGTTCCGATGATGTGATTAAGTGCTCCGGATATCGGATCGGGCCTTTTGAGGTAGAAAGCGCTTTGATTGAGCACCCTTCAGTACTGGAATGCGCGGTCACCGCGGCTCCGGATCTAATTCGCGGCCAAGTGGTCAAGGCCACCATAGTCCTGGCTAAGGGCTGGCAACCCAGTGAGCAGCTGGTAAAAGAGTTGCAAAAATATGTGAAAAACGCTACCGCACCTTATAAATATCCGAGGATCATTGAATTCGTCGCAGAACTGCCGAAGACTATTAGTGGTAAAATCCGGCGGGTGGAAATCCGCGAAAATGATGGAAACAGCTGACCTTATCAATAGATATATTCGTCAAAGGATATTTTTTCTCCACCATACACTGGGGTATTGGCTAAGGGGGAGCATAACGAGTCAATCTTCCAGGAAGAGCCAAATTTATAAAGATGAAATCCTAAGATATAAAAATTATCTTGCAATTTTAAAAGAGCCACCCGTTCAGTTGCGTCATTTGCCCCGAAGCATTGGGCGGAAGCCAATGCTTGTCTTCGATATCGTTCGTCATCAACGAGGGATGGTTTATCAATGCTGATTAACCGCAGGCCGGTAATTTTTTTAGGATCTACCGCTTGAATGAACGTCTCAAGCTGCTCATCTGTGGGCTTGGCTTTAGTTAGCAGTAGATCATTTTCATCAGTGAGAATGCTATAATAGAAAAGTTTGATTTGTTTTCCGATTCTGGCTAAACATTCGATTTTATTTAATTCGTTATAGAGGCTATATTCCGATGGGGCGAGATAATGAAGATAGGATACGGAGTCTAATCTCCTGGAAAAAGCGGCAAAATCATGATTTTCACTATAGTCATTAATGGCGCAGGCTTTAAAAGCTTTATTCAGATCGTTTTTGGTTAAAGCCTTTATGAAATAAGTGATGGCGTTTTCCGGTGTAGCGAAGGATTTTTCATAAACATTGGCTGGTTTCGCTGATAGATAAGGCGTATAAAGGATAAAAATAATATCTAAAATCATGATTGCGACTAATTTTTTCATTTATTTCAAAGAACCCCCAATGTAAAAAATAGCAGTGGCTAAAAGCTCATCCCCTCAGGGTACTGAGTGAGAATTAACTGTTTCCCATTCCTTTATAATTCATTTGAACCTCCGGGCTTATTTACCCTAATTCACTCAACAATTTTTCTCTTTCCAAAGTACTGGGTAAGCATCAAAATCAATGCGGTACACGCCAATATACCATCCATTATTCCGGCAGGCAGCATAAAGATCATTAGCGCCATGGTTATTACACAGTTGATAACGGAAAGGGTCAGTCCCCACAGTCGGTTTTTCAAAAGGCCAATCGCCCCAATTAGCCTAATAACCCCGTAAATCCCGCTCATCACCATCATTAGGTAAAGGTTTTCTTGAAGGTACGGGACGATGAAGGAGAAGTAGTGTTCGATATTTATATGATCCTTTCCGAGAATCAACACTGGAATTAAGGCGAGACTGCCGCCTAATTCCATAAAACCGCCATGAATGATCATCAGTAGCGCCGCTATTTTGTATTTTTTCATCCGATTTAACCTCCTATATATCGGTCATCCATTTGAGAATCAAAGGCGATCCGAAAAGTCTATTTTTTTCAAATTAACAGTAATATTTTAACATAATAATTTTATGATGACAAAGTTATATAAAAATTAGGGGATCGGAAGTGGACTTCCATTGGCCCGGATTAGAGAAACTTGTACCTCTAAGACGGAAAGTTGGTCCTTGAAGGTTCAAAGTCTAACTTCAGGATCAGAAAGTCGAAGTCCAAAGGTTCGAAGCCGAGAGTTTTTAGGGGAAATTGAACCTGGTAGGAGGAAAGTTGGGCCTTGGAGATTTAAAGGGGTTTCCCTGCCAATAGGTGTCGGGCCAGGAGACAAATATGGATGAAGAATATACATCATCGAATTAGCCGTCACTTCTGTCTCCTGTCTTCTATCTTCTACCTCACTCACCTAACCCCGATCCCCTGGTTGCGGAGGTATTCTTTTAACTCTTTAATTTCGATGATACCGAAGTGGAATATGGAAGCTGCCAGCAGAATCGTGGCGCCGGCTTGGGCGGCTTCGTAAAAATGCTCCAATTTCCCCGCGCCGCCCGAGGCTACTACTTCGGCGGAGACAGCTTCCTTAATGGCTTTGATCACCGGTAAATCGTAACCGCTTTGGGAGCCGTCACCGGCTTTGCTGGTAGGGAGAATAACCGGAACGCCATAACCGTCAACCCGTTTGGCCCATTCCACCGCATCCGTTCCGGTTGCAGTCCGTCCACCGTCAATATAGACTTCATAACCGGAAGGCATCTGGGGGTTCCGATCAACGTCGATAGCTACCGTTATTTTATCTGCGTCAAATTCTTTAATCATTGCCGGAATTAATTCCGGTTTGCGAAAGGCGGCGCTGCTAACGGAGATCTTATTGGCTCCTGCGTCCAGAACGGCTCGGGCTGACTTTAGATCGGAGATTCCGCCGCCGACTGTGAAGGGGATGGTTGTAACTTCAGCCACGTTTTTGACCACCTGAAGTATGGTAGCTCTACCCTCTACTGTGGCGGTAATATCGAGCAGCGCCAGTTCGTCCGCGCCTTTGTTGCAATAGGCGATGGCACATTGGACCGGATCGCCCGCGTCGCGGATATCCACAAAGTGGACTCCTTTGACCACGCGTCCGTTTTGCATATCAAGGCATGGCATAATCCGAATTGGTTGATTCATGGTTAAACCTCCGTTATTTTTAATTAAAAAAATCAAGCTACCCGATTTCCATCAATGTTTGTCTCTCCAGGTATCATCCCCGGTAGACTTGGTTGCGGAGCATTCGGATTTTTTCTCCGTGCCACGAAGTAAACAAAAACATTTTACCATGAAAGTATCGAATTAACAAATCCCAACTCATTAGAAAAAAATAATATGCTGAAAGCCATCCTGCAACAGACCTGCCATAGTCCGGTAAGCCGGTGTATATTTCCCAATCTTTCCGGCAATAATCTAAGTTATGAATCGAGGACAAAAAAAGCTAAAAATCGGTATTCCCAGGACTCTTTTCTCCTCCTACCACCTGACTTACTGGCGGCAAATGATAACCCTTTCCGGAATGGAAGCCATTTTATCCGAAGAAAGCTCTAAGGAAACGGCTGAACGGGGCGGGAGGCGTTTGCCTCATGAGTTTTGTATCCCCATAAAAGTGTTTATCGGACATATCCTGAATCTTCTGGATAAGGGAGTGGACCAAATCCTGTTACCCAGGATGATTACTAAAGGGAAGGCAAATTTTTTTTGTCCCAAGCTTATCGGTTTGCCGGAGATTGTACGTTTTACCACCTGTCTCGGGACGGAACGAATGTTTTCGCCGGAGATTGTTTGTGATGGTTTAGGCTTGCGGGTGATCAAACTTCCTGACCTTGATCCGGCCATGAGTAGGAGAATGAAAACTGCGGCGCGACAGGCGAATGAAGATTGTAAAGGGGTTTTGACCAAATGCCGGACCCAACGGCTCACCCTTCCGGAAGCAACCGGTCTGTTTAAAATCGACCGGTCGGGAGAGCGGCTTAATATTGGACTACTGGGTTATGCTTACAGCATTTATGATCCGTTTATCAGCAAAAAAATTTTAGAGAAACTTTATAAATTGGGATGCGCCGTAACCACCTGGGAAATGCTTGAGCCTGGCCTAATTGAGCGGAACTTGGCTGGATTAAAGAGGCCGTTATTTTGGAACTTCGGTAGGATGCTACTGGGAGCGGGGCTTAGTTTTATCGATGATTCGGGAATTGACGGCTTGATTTACGCGACTGCCTTCGGATGCGGGCCGGACTCAGTGGCCACTAAAATTTTGAGCATCGAAGCCGGTCTAAGGCAGAAACCTTTATTACTGGTTAACTTGGACGTGCACCAGGAAGACGGACATTTACGGACTCGTCTAGAAGCTTTCACCGATATGCTGGCGGCGTTGAAGGAGGAACGGGTGGTTTGAAGATTACTTTTCCCCATATGGGCCCGGTCTTAATTTACAAAAAACTGTTTGAACGGCTGGGGCATGAGGTGATTATGCCGCCCCGGCCTAGTCAAAGGACGATCGAGTTGGGCGCTAAGTATAGTCCGGAATTTATCTGCTTCCCTTTTAAAATCATTTTAGGAAGTTACCTGGAAGCGCTGGAATTGGGAGCGGAAGTAATTGTCACCACCGGTTTCATCGGCGCTTGCCGGGCGGTTTATTACGGCGATTTGAGCGAACGGATCTTACGGCAATTAGGTTACAAAGTAAAAGTAATTGTCTTTGATTCCCCAGCCGAAGATTTTCAAGGTTTCTTACGAAACTGCCGGGAAATTGGCAACAGACGGCCGTTACCGGAGGTCATCGGTAATTTGAATCTGGCGATCCGTCTGATTTATGCCAGCGATTACTTTCAAAAGCAAATCACCCATCTACGCCCTTACGAACTGATTTCGGGGACATTCAGTCGGAAGTGGACGGAAATTCAAAGTTTATTGGCAAGCTGCGTTAGCCTAAAGCACCTTAAAAAGGTCATTAAAGAGGCGCGGCAAATCATTGCCGCCGTACCAATCGATATAAGCCGGGAGATTCTCAAAGTTGGTCTGGTCGGAGAGATCTATCTGGTGATGGAGGGCTGCTCCAATAATGAAATCGAAGAAAAACTGGCTAAGTTTGGGGTGGAAGTAGTTCGTAAGCAATACATCTCCAATTGGTTTAATCATTTTCTTTTTCCACCCCGGAAGTTATTGCGCGCAGCCGATACTTATCTTAAATATACCGTTGGCGGTCATGAAAAAGAAAACATCGGTTATATCCTGGAATTTAAGAAACGGGGTTTCGATGGAATCATTCACTTACTGCCGTTTGGGTGTATGCCCGAGCTGGTGACCCAAACCATCATCCCGGCTTTGGCCACCGACTTGGACTTGCCCATCCTCTCGCTTTCCCTTGATGAACAGACGGGATGGGTGAGTAATATGATCCGGTTGGAGGCATTCGTGGAATTGTTATGGACCCGGCATGATCTATTAAAGGAGAATTGTAATGGCAAAGTTATTTGTAGGCGTTGACGTCGGTTCGGTCAGCACCAATCTGGCGATTCTCGATGATCAAGGAGCGCTGCTTTTTGATAAATATTACCGCAACGACGGCCAGCCGTTACGGATTATCCAAACAGGCATGGCCGAAATCAGGGAATCGTTTAAGAACTCCACAATAAGCGGTGTTGGAGTGACTGGTAGCGGCAGGTTATTAGCGGGTGCGGTGTTAGGGGCCGATGTGGTGAAAAACGAGATTACGGCCCATGCGACAGCGGCAATCAATTTTTATCCCGATGTCCATACTATTTTGGAGATTGGCGGGCAGGATTCAAAGATCATAATCGTTAGGGACCGGGTCGTTATCGACTTCGCCATGAATACGGTTTGCGCTGCGGGGACCGGATCCTTTCTGGATCATCAGGCGGAACGTTTGAAGGCGCCGATTGGGCAATTTGGCGATCTGGCGTTAACTGCGGTCAATCGGGTTAAAATTGCCAGAAGGTGCACCGTTTTTGCGGAATCGGATACGATCGCCAAACAGCAATTGGGTTTTTCAAAGGCAGAGATTATTAACGGCCTTTGTGAGGCTTTGGTGAGAAATTATTTGACCAATTTGGCCCGGGACAAAGTTTTGGAGGGTCCGGTGGTCTTTCAAGGAGGGGTCGCGGCCAACCGCGGCATTCGGGCAGCCTTTGAACGAGAGTTAAAGATGGAGATTGTGGTACCTCGTTATTATGATGTGATGGGCGCGATTGGCGCAGCCTTGTTGGCCCGAAAACAATGGGAAAGAACCGGAGCCGAGTCCCGGTTTCGCGGTTTTAACCGGTTAAATATGGAACTTAAGCCCGCCGTTTTTGAGTGTAAAGGTTGCAACAACAGGCGCGAAGTGATTCGGGTGGAACAAGAAGGGATTATGATTGCGGTTTGGGGCGATAAATGCAGGAAATATAGTAATGAAGTTTCGGCGTGAGAAAAATATAAGAAAAGCCCCTGTCCTAACACAGTCAGGGGCTTTAAAAATTATCGATCCGATAATTTAATTTAACGGGTCCTCGATCAGGCTGGCGAATTGGAACTCGTGAGAATGCCCGTCGTCAATGGTGGTAATAAATTTTACGAAATGGATGTGTTTTCCACCGCCCACCTCAATGGCGGGCCCCGAAACTCCGGCGATTTCATGATGATGTCCGACGAAGAAATCTGTATTAGTCAATATTCCATGAACGTGACTGTTGCCGAAAGGTATCATTTCGCTACTCACCCCGGCGAAACGGTGATTGTGCCGGTCCTCCCCGGTTTCAGCCAGCATAGTGCTGCCTTGGAACTCATGAACATGGGTCTGGCATTGTTCCTCCGGAGACGGTGGGGGAAGCTTCGGTTCTTTGGGAAGCTCCGGTTTTTTGGGGCATTCCGGTTTTTTCGGGTATTTATCGATTGCAATCCCACAAGATTGGGATATTGTTCCCGGGTGGGATTCCGAACCTACTTGGGTGATATGGTCCTTGGAATTCATGGGCAATCCCCCTTTCGGAACATCTTATGTTTAATATCGCTGAATGTAACAGGCGGACCGCATTACCGGCTTTTGAGCCAAAAATTAAGGAGGATGGGCTGAAAGCCCATCCTCGAGGGGGTTTTAGATCGCGAAAACGGCTTGGAAATTGGGGAAACGAGGAGGAAAACTTGCCGTTTGAGGCGGGATAAGGTGTTAAGAGAACCAATATTGAGTAGGATGGTGCGGCATATCTATAGTAGTTACAGTTTGACGGCTAAAATCCCTTCGGTAAAAGCGGCGACTATGGGGGAAAAATAGATTCTGCAACTGGAGAGTTATACCCATCAGGTTAGTTTATACCTAAACCGGAATTTGCCGGCAACTAATTGGGCGGCAGGCAGCTAAGAATGCCGCCCATGCTTTAGATTCTATCCCACTTCCTCCACGCTATCATTAACTACAGGCTTTCGTAACAACACATTAAGGTTCGCCCGGAGATTGACAACTATTCTTAATAACCAGACCGAGCTACCGGGATAAATCTCGGTCATCCGATTTAGTTCGATCCGGCGTTTGTGAAGGGTCTTTAACTTGTGAAATTCCTTTTGGGGTATCTTGGGGAGATTATTAACGATCACAGCATACTCAACGGCTTTGATTTGCAGTTGCTTCACTTCCTCTTGGCTGTCGGCTTTGGATTTTTCACCGGATTCCGCCTTCATTTTGTTCAATAGATTTGCGGCCCGCCCAAAACCGGCGGCCTGTGTCTTCCAGTCGCTTATAAGGGAGCAAACTGAAAAAGCAAATAACATAAAAGCGCCGATCCCAAGGACAATAAAGATTTTATCGGAAGGAATCTTAAAAAATTCTATTACTTTTGAGTCGACAAAAGTGGCTAAACAAACGGTGATTGAGGTGACTAGAAGACAGAGATCGAGAATTTTGGCGCGAAATCGATAACGGTCGGATAATCGTTCATAAATCGTCAGAAGTAGGGCGATTTTTTTGCTTTGTAGATTGAAATCGTTGGTTGATGTGTCGACAGGTTTAATAGCCATTTTCTCATCCTCCAGATATTTTTGAAAAGTTATATATCAAAGGAATCGGCTCATTTTACAAATTAGATTAGAAGAAAAAAATGTATTTGTAAAGAATTGTTAAAGGTATAATTAGAACAGGAAATTATGGAAGACTTGAACGCCTGGAGTCTGTTTTAAAAAATGAAATCATAAAAACCACTAGAAACATGTATTTTTCTTAATTTATTAGTAAAAGGTTAATGGAGATCGGCCTGGAAAAGGCTGATTTTTTTATGCCTCGAAAAACGCCTGTTCAGGCCAGTGGGAAAATGGTGTTAAACCACGAAAAAGAAAGGAATGTCAATAATTTTATATGAAGGGAATGTTTGGAATCAATCGAAAATTAAAGGTAAAATCAATGAAATGATTTTAGATACTCCCATCCCTCAAATAATTTCAGACTAACTCAGAATAAAAAGTTGAATAAATTGAAATAAAAACAAATAGAATTGGTATTGTTTTTTGTTTTGTTGACCTAATGGAATTCATAAATGAAAAGGAGAAAATCAGAATGCAAAAAAAAAATCACACTGATTGTCTGCTGTTTTTTGGTCATAATTGCATTCGATTGTTTCTTAGTGAAAAACAAACCGGTTAGAGCTGAATTCAAAGAATATCGATCCAAAATAGATTTTGGGAAAGCCCGTCCAGTTGAAAGCCTAACCCTCAACCGCAACCTTTCGGTAAAAACCAGTTCAGAAGAAGATTGGGTGAAAGTCGAATTCGACTCATATTTAAGTAATCAAAACGGAGATTATATTCCGATCCATCGCGTGACCTTAGACATTAATGACCGCCATTTCCAACTGGATAAAGGCCCCTTTGAGATTAATTCCAAAAAAGTATCATTTACCGAGAAACTGTTGCTTATCTTTAGTCTAAACTTAACCCCCGCCGATCGCCCCGGTATTTATCAAGGGTCAATCAGATTTCAAACTCCATTAAAAAAAATAACTTTTCAATTAGAAGTTGAGGTCCAACCATGGGTCCGAATGGAAACAGACCAACGTTTGATCAATCTAAACCAAGTAACCAAAGAAGATGTTAAGCTTCAAAGTCCGATGCCATTGACTATTAGAGTAGCTTCCAATGCACAGTGGGTTCTATCGGCCAATTTGGTTAAAGACACTAAAACGCCACTATGGATAAGCTTGAGTCGGTGGCGGGAGAATGACATTCAAAGTCTAATCCGGTCGGGAGAGTTTCTAGAAATGAAAAAAAAACCATTGGCTGCCGGTAATGGTACAGTCAGCCGGTCCGAATCATATTGGGTTGAGTTATCAATAGTAGTTTATATCGAAGATTTTATCAAGTATCCGGCAGGAGAGTGTTTGTTTCAACTCCGTTTTTTACTGGAGATATGGGATCAAAAGACGGTGAAGCTTTGAATACTTCCTGATATTGGCGCGGATATCGGGTTGTAGATAAAAAATAATTTGAGGGGGAAAATTAATAAATGAAAAGGTATAACATATTGTTGCTAGCATTAGTAATGGTTGTGGCCACAACGGTTGTATTCGCCGATTATGGCGACCATTTAACCGACGATGGTGTTATCGTCTGGGGGGTCACTGGAGCAGAATACAGCAATATTGAAATGGACCGTAAGGGTTGGACCCCGGATGAGAACGGCGCGGGACAAACCGTTGAGTTAAATGTTGAGGCTTTGGCATACATCCCTTGCTACCTCAAAATGGAATTCAACGGGAATGACGGTAAGTCTGTCCTCGAGAGTTTTGGGCCAAGAAAAGTAGGAAATGATGATATTT
>Ga0123334_1005963_pt1 | contig 11473 bp, 10 predicted proteins | sample BiotimSIPDNA_FD_89706 | JGI IMG/M metagenome (GOLD analysis project Ga0123334, IMG submission 89706) | Anaerobic biogas reactor microbial communites from Washington, USA - Biogas_R1 time_0 SIP DNA | ecosystem: Engineered > Bioreactor > Anaerobic > Unclassified | place: Washington, USA... | reverse complement strand
CGCCGCCGATGTATACGGTGTCAGCCTGCGGGCGGCCGTGCAGCTCGCCTGCGCGCGCAATTTCCTGCGCCAAAGCGCGCACATAGTCGCCCCGCAGCGACATTTTGCCGGCATAGGATGGGAAATCGCAGTATGTGCATTTGCGCGCGCAAAAGGGGATGTGCACATACAGCCCCAGACCGGCGGTTATGCCAGCGAGCGCAGCCATATAGCCGCCATGTCGATCCAGTTCTGGCAGGCGGGGCGGATGCTATCGGCGTTCTGGTCGCCATACACCTGATCGTTGGCCAGCGACAGCCCATGCGGGCCATCCATGTATATATGCACCTCTGCGTTGACCTGATGTGCGCGCAGCGCGCTGGCAAAGCGCAGTGCATTCTCCACCGGTACAGACGCATCGTTCCATGTATGCCACAGGAAAGTAGGCGGCGTGTGCTCGTCCACCTGATGCTCCAGCGACACGGTGTCCTTGAGCGCGTCATATGTATCGCCCAGCAGGTTGCGGATGGAAGCGCCGTGGCTGACGGTGGTGTCGGACGAAATGACCGGGTAGCCCAAAATCAGCGCATTGGGCTTTACTTGTTCCGGGGTCAGGCCGATCAGCTGGGCATAATGCGGCTTGGACCAGAACACGCCGGCGCTGGCCGTCAGATGTCCCCCGGCCGAAAAGCCCATCACCGCGATACAGTCAGGGTTCACATGCCATTCCTCCGCATACGTGCGGATCTCGTGAATGGCTGTCAACACCTGCAACAGCTGTGCGGGAAAGGTAATGGGCGCAACCGAATAATCCAGCACCATGGCCTGAAAGCCCTGCGCCAGCAGGCGCAGCGCCACCGGCTCCGCCTCGCGGAAAGAGCGGAAGGCATATCCGCCGCCGGGACAAACCAACACCGCCGGGCGCACGCGCTGCGCGTCCACCTCCGGGCTGTTGTCCATCGCGTACACCGTCAGCTGTACGTCAGGGGCCTGCCCCTTTAGATTCAGGGTTCGCTTTTCATAAATCATTTATGCTTCCTCCTTGAGATAATCGGGGTTCAGGCAATGCAGTTCTTCGGGCACAAACAGCCCGTCGCTGCGCACCAATTCCTCATCAAACCACATCTGCCCGCCGCCGTACTCCGGCCGCTGGATGTTGACCAAATCCCAATGGATGGCGCTGTGGTTGCCGTTGGGGCAGTCATCATAGCAGTTGCCCGGCGTAAAGTGGAAGGAGCCTGCGATTTTTTCGTCAAACAGCGTGTCCTTCATCGGGTGCAAAATGTATGGGTTGACGCCGATGGCAAACTCTCCCACGCCGCGCGCGCCCTCATCGGTGTTGAGGATGCTGGTCAGCAGGTCGGGACGGCTGCCCGACTCCTCCACGATGCGGCCATCGCGGAATACGAGGCAGATGTCTTCGTGCGTAACGCCCTGGTACAGCGAGGGGGTGTTGAAGGTAATCACGCCGTTGATGCTGTCCCTGACGGGGGCGGTAAACACCTCGCCGTCCGGGATGTTCAGCTTGCCATCGCATTTGATGGCGGGCTGACCTTTGATGGAAAAGGTAAGATCAGTGCCCGGCCCCACCAAGTGCACGCGATTGGTGCGCTGCATGCGCGCAACCAGCGCGTCCATGGCACGGCTCATGGCACGGTAATCCATGGTGCACACGGTAAAGAAAAAGTCCTCAAACGCGGCGGTGCTCATGCCGGCCTGCTGCGCCATGGCGCTGGTGGGGTACCGCAGCACCACCCAGCGCGTTTTGGGCACACGCACCTCCATGTGCACAGGTTTGGAATAATGCTTGCTGTACAGGCGCTTCTTTTCCTCCGGCACGTCGGATTGCTCAAACGCATTGTGCCCGCCGCGTATGCCGATATAGGCCGCACATTCCGCCATGCGGGCGGCATCATGTCGCGCCATCCATTCCAACTGCTCCTGCGTGCAGCCCATCAGCAGCGCACGCTCCACGGTTAAATCCGTGATCAGCACCTGCGGGATGCCGCCGGCCTTGTATACTTCCTCAATGATGGCAGCGTCTAACTCCGGCGCCAAGCCCCTGTCCTCCACCAAAATACGCTCGCCAGGCTGCACGCTGCAGGAGTAATGCACCAAAGTTTGCGCCAATTTTTGTATGCGCGGGTCTTTCATGTGGATGCCTCCTTGGTTTTTTTTGTGCGCGCGCGGCCCGAAAACCTGCGCGCGATGGGTTGTTCAATCAGGTAAGTAACCAGCGCGCTGATAACAAGCGCGCCCATATAGCACAGCAGCACATAGCTGCGCTGCCACACGCGGTCGCCCACCTGGTTGGGCATCGCATGCGCGGAGGCTGGAATGCCCCAGGTGCGCAGCTGCACGGCCAGCACCTGATGCCACATGTACATCTGATAGGATATCTGCGACATCACGCGGGTGATGCGGTTGCCCAGCAGCAATCGCACGCCGCCCAAACCCAGTGTCGTGCCCAGCATCAGCACCGACAGCAGCACCGACAGCAAAAACCGGCGGTTCATCTGCCCGCGGCGGATAAACTCCCCGGCCTGTTCCGCAGCCTGGGCACGGCACAGCGCCAACAGGCCGTACACGGCCAGCGCCGCGCACACCGTCATCAGCACACGCGACCAGCCATCTTCCTTGAGCCTGCGCATGGACACATAGATGCCTGCCGCCACAAAGCCATTGGCATATACATCCAGAAACGCCGGCAGCTGGTTAAAGTACAGCGAACTATCTGCCAGCGTGCCCGCCCAGGCGCGGTAGCCAAAGGCAATGCCGGCCATGCCCAGATAGGTCACCACCGGCATGCGCCGGAACGCGCGCGCCAGCAGCGGGAACAGCAGGTAAAATTGCACCTCCACCGCCAGCGTCCACAGCGCGCCGTTTAACGGTGTGTGCAGGTAACTAAACGGGAACAGATTATGCGTAAACGTCATATGCGCCAAAATATCGCGCGTGGCCGCCCAGGGCGTGGCATAGCGTTTCTCAGGCAGCGCCACCACTAAAAATACAACAAGCAAATTGAGCAGATATGTGGGCACAATGCGGAAAAACCGCCGCCGATAAAACGGCCCCACCGGGGGCAATGGCCGATTTCCGCGCTGCGCATAGGGCAAATACAGCAAAAAGCCGCTTAACAGCAGCAGCCCATCCACCCACAAATAGCCTGATCGCAGGATAAAATCCAGGCTGATGCTGCGGCCGAACCACGGCAAAACGGGCGTAAGCCAGCTTTGCTGCCAGATGTGAAAGGACACGATGATCAATATCATCAGCGCGCGCAGCCCATCCAGCGCAGGCAAGTACCCGTCCTGTACCTCCGTTTGTTCGCGGTACCAGGCGATGATGCGCTGCACGCTATTGCACCCGGTCCATGCGGTAGTATGTCTTGGTGGCCCTGTTTTGTAATGTCAGCGTCTTTCCATCCTCCGGGAAACGCACAATGGAATAGCTTTCATCAAAGTGATCGGGGCGTGCGCCCACCTGCAGCAGATAGTTCTTGGCCAGATAGTACAACTTACGCCCGTCCATCACGCAGGTACCGTCCTCGTTAAACACCATTTTGACGCCCTTGGTGCTCTCCCACTCGCCCATAATGCGGTAGGGCACGCGCGTCAGCCTGCGGGTGGTTACATCACGGTAGTCCGGGATGTTGCGGTAATAGGGCAGCGCTTCATAGGGCTTGTCCTTGTTGTACAGTTCGCCTGCATAGGCATAGTTGGCCTGCTCGTACATCTGCTGGATGTCGCTGTACTTGCCCACGGCATTGGCGCGGTCCAGATTATGCAGCGCGTCTACCACGGTTTTATAATCCTTGCTGGCCATGGCCTCCTTGGCGGCGGCATAGGCATCGGCATAGTAGGCATCCAGCGCGGTTTCGGCCAGGTGATCGGCATCCTGATAGCCGGGAATAAGCGCCCATTGCTCAGCCGCCTCGCCCAGCCGCCCCTCCTGGAGCAGCGCCTCGCCTAACTTGTACACGCTGCCAGCGTAAAGCTCATCCACGTTCTTATAGCCCGGCAGCTTGGACAACAGCTGCGTAGCCGTCAGCAAATCCTCGCCATTTAATGCTTCCAGTGCCTGCTGATAGGTGGCCTCGCGGTACTGGTCATAGGCGTCCTCATAATCGCCCAGCTCCTCAAAGGCAGCAGCTGCGGTGGCAAAATCGAGCGCATCCATATCTGCCTTGGCCTGCCCATAGCGCGCCTGCTTTAAGTACGTGGCGCTGTCCGCATAGGTGCCCAGCCCCTCTAATGCAGTGACGGCCTCGGCATAGGTGCCCTGACCAATCAGTGCGATGGCGCGCTCATAGGTGGCGCGTTTTAGTTCTTCCTCGCTGTTGCGGTAGTTGCCCAGCGCCGCGAAGATCTCCATCGCGCGCTCATGGTCGCCGCTGTTGGCGGCTTCAATGCCCTGGTCATAGCGCACGCCGTTCAGGCGGTCGGCGGCATCCTTATAATCATCGGCCTGCGTAAACAGCGCAATGGCCTGATCCACCTCGCCGCCTGCCAGCGCGGCTTCGGCAGCCAAATAGCTGGCCTCCTTCTTGAGCAGCACCGCGTCCTGCACATCCGGCGCGCCGTCAAAATGCTGGATGGCGGCGGCATAGTCCTGACCCAATAGCGCCTCGCGCCCCATCTGATAGGAGCATTCCTGGCTTAGCTTGGCCGCGTCTAAATACGCTGAAATCTTATCAAACTTGGCCTTGGCACCGGCATAGTCGCCCTGCGCCATCATCTGCACCGCCGGCTCATACAGGCAGGCTGAGGCCTTCAAATAGCTGTCCAGATAATCCCCGGCAGCCAGGTATTTTTCGGCAGCCTCGTCAAATTTTTCCTGCGCAAACAGCATCTCGCCCCACAGGTAATGCGCCTCCTGAATTTTGCGCGCAGCATCGGGATGGGTGTCGGGCAGCTGCTTGAGCAGCTCAATGGCGGGGCCATACTGCTGCTGCTCGATGTTGGACAGCGCCGGAAGATATAAGCAATCCTGCGCCAATTGCGCGGTGTCCTTATATTCGCCCAGCACCAGGAACTTGCTGCGCGCCGCGCCATAGTCCAGCGCGTCCATGAGCTGCGAGGCCCACAGATACTCCGCTTCGGTGATGCGCTCCCCGCTGTCCTTGTAGCCGGGAGTTTCTCCAAACACCTGGATGGCGTTTTCATATTCTTTGGCCTGCATCAGCAGCTGTGCGCGCTGATAGCGCATGTCGATGGCCAGGTCTGCGCTGTCCTTATAGTCCTTGAGCGTTTCATAGATATCCTGCGCGGCCTTCAGCGAGGTGAGGTTGCCGGTGCGCGCGGCCTGCCCTGCGCGCAGGTAATCGCTTTCCAGCACCATCTCGGCGCTGTTGTGATAGTCCTCCAATTCCAAAAACGCGGCCTTGGCGTTCTCATAGGCACCGTCCTCCAGCTGCTGCTGCGCGCGGTAATACTTGTAGGCCGGGATGCCATGAAAATAGACGCCATAGGTGCCACCCGCCAGAATCACCACGGTGGATATCGACGTAATAATGCGGCGGCGGCGTTTGCGGGCCTTCAGCTCGGCCTTCTCACGCTCCACCGCCATGCGGCCGGCCTCCTCACGGGCCTGGCGCGCCTTTTCCTCCATTTCATTTTCCTGGGTGAAGATGATCTTTTCGATGGCAGCCTTGTTGTACAGTGTAAACACATCGTGCTTGTCCCGGCCGCAGCGGATGCAATCGGTACGGCTGGCCTGGTTGGGGCGGCCGCAGATACACACCCACACCGCGCCCTGATCGCTGGGGTAGCCGATGGCATCAGCCCCCGCTACGTGTTTTAACGTGTCTAACTTCTTGCCGGGGGCGATGGTGACATCCTCATACTCCGTGATCGCTTCCACGCCGCGCCGCCACACCGTGCCGTCATGGAACCAGACCTTTTCAATGGTCATGTCCATGCGTGCGGCCTGCACGCCATCCTCAACAGCCACGGCCATCTCGAACATTTCATGCGGGTCGCCGGTCAATCCCTGCACGCGCTCCACCTGGCGGGACAGCGTTTCACCCTCGCTGTCAAAGCATACAAAAGCAGCCTGGACGCTGGTCACCGTCTTGTGCGACAGGTTGTATAAGGTCAGCGTAACCACCGGGTAGGCCTGCGTGGGCATGGTAAAATGCCACAGCTCTATCGGGCAGCTAAGGTCGATCTTCATGGGTTCCCTCCGGCAAGCGCCCTGCTGTTACAGCCGGGCGATGGTCAGTTCTGCCAGCGTGCCGGCAGCAAAGATGAGCGTCATCAGGGCGGTCACGCCATCGCCCATATCCAGTGCATAGTAGGCCTGGGCGCTGTCGCCCTGCACAAACAGGCTGCCATACGGCGGCACCTGCTGCTGGGCATCGCCATACAGCGCGGTGGTCACCACGGGCACCTCGTCGCCATCATAAGGCAGGCGAGAGAGCACCACGGCCATCGCTTCGCCGATGCGGATGCCGCGCGGGCCTTCGTGCACGCCGGTCAGCGTCATGCGGTGGGCATACTCGCCCTGCTCGCCCTTCACAAAGGCAATTTCCACGCCATCCCACTGCGCGGTGATGATCTGCCCCTCGGTATCCTCCACCGTTTCCACGTGCGTGGGCTTGCCCAGCACGGCGCTGGCGGTGTCCATGGTCAGCCCGGCAAAGTGCAGCCCGGCCATGACCAGATCCTCCGCCTGCAGGGGATCGGGGTTGGCGGTGTCAAAGGCAAAATAGTCGTTTCTCTCCTGCAAATCGGCCAACGCCTTAAGCGCGGCTTCGGCGTCCGCCAGCGGCTGTGCTTCGGCCGCAGCATAATAGCGGATAGCAACGATGCCGCCGTTGTCCACGGTATACTGCACGCCCGCGCGGTCAACGCCGCTGTCGGTCAGGTAGTACAGCTCATGCTCCACCACCAGAATGGTCTGCCCCGCGCGGCGCACGACCCCGGTGGCCACCGGCGTGGGCAGGCTGCCGGATATGTACAGCACGGCTGCGTCCTCGGTGCCCGCCAGGTGCGGGTTGTCGTTGGGGTAGGCTGCCAGCACCTGCTGCACATCCTGCCCGACGTAGGTTTCGCGCAGACCAGTAACGGGCGAATGCTCCGTGTTGCCCGCCAGCAGCGCGCCCAGCAGCACGCTGTCGGCACTCAGATCATTATGCGACAGGTACAGCGTATACCCCTCGCCCTGTGCCTCAAAGCCTGCGGCGGTCTGCGCCACCGTCAGCTTGTCGGTCAGCGCCTGTTCCAGCAGCTGCGCCGTCCAGGCGTTCAGCTCCTCCATCGTCAGGGGGGCGGGCTGCGGCTGCCCGGCAAACGCCACGGGCATGGCCAGCACCAGGGTCAATATCAGGCATAGGATACGGGTCATACAGTTCCTTCCTTTCCCGGGCTGCCCATGGGGGCATGCTCCGGCTTCAAGTGGCCCACACCCAGCGACAGCGCGCCGGTGGGGCAGACGTTGACACAATCGCCGCAGCGCACACACTCGGCATGATTGGTGGTCTTTACTGGATCAATGCACATGCCGCACGCGCGTGCACACGCGCCGCAGGCCACGCACTTACTTGGGTCCAGCCGCAGGCGGTACAGCGCCCAGGGGTTGAGCATGCCGTACATGGCACCCAGCGGGCACAGGTACTTGCAAAACGGCCGGTAGATACTTACCGACAGCAGCACCACGGCCGCCAGCAGCGCCATCTTCCAGGTAAACAGCGCGCCCACCTTGGGCCCGCTTTGCGTGGGTACGATGTTCAGGGACTTGACCAGCCCGGAGCCGGAGCTTGGTGCCGGGGGCGGCGGCGCGCTTTTCAGGTACACATGCGGGATGCCGGCCTCTAACGTCCCTGCCGGGCAAATGTACTTGCAAAACGCCGGCGGGGCGTTGCCGGCCTCGTTGTTGAGCGTCATGGGCAAGATCAGCACAAACACCAGCAGCGCCACATATTTGAGGTACCGCAGCTGTTTGTCCCCTTTGAAGCGGTTGCGCTTTACCGGGAAAGGGATTTTGTGCAGCAGCTCCTGCACCCACCCAAACGGACACAAAAAGCCGCACACCGCCCGGCCCATCAGCGCGCCAAACATCAAAATCAGGCCAAACACATACAGCGACACCGAAAACGCACGGCTGCCAATGACCGCCTGCAGCGATCCGATGGGGCAGCTCATCACCGCGCCGGGGCAGGAATAGCAATTGAGCCCCGGGTTGCACACCATCTTGAGGTTGCCCTTGTACAGCGTGCCGGTGGCAAACCCGGTCAGGTAGCTGTTGCTGATGGCGGCAAACACCAGCTGGATAACGCGCCGGTACTTGACCTTTTTCTCGCGTTTAGCCAATGCCCACACACTCCTCACACAGCAGGATGGCCTTTCTAAACAGCGTAGCCACCTCATTCCGATAAACGCCAAGGGCTGTCAGCACAGCCCCCAGCACCAGCAATGCTACCCAGGGATGCTTACGGAGCCACCGCAACGCCTTGTTCCTCCATGTACGCCAACACCTGGTCAATCAGGCTGATCCAATCCTCCTCGCTGTGAGCGCTGACTTCCACATGGTAAATCATGCCGTCCGCCCCGATAAACCAGGTGGTGGGATAGCCTTGCAGCCGCAGGTCGGAGGCATGCAGATGATACAGCAGCGACATATCGGGCACGATGGTCGGATAGGTCACGCCGCGCGCCTCCACGACCTGGATGGCGGCATCCAGTTTGTCCTGGACAAGCTTCCATTCTCCATCCGCGGTAACGGTAGCGCCCTCCAGCAGCAGGCCTACAAACGTCATCCTGTCCTTATATACTTCGGCCAGTTTGTTCAGCGCCGGCATTTCCTCTAAGCAATAGCCGCACCAATCCGACCAGATGTTGATCAGCGCAGGCTTGCCGTCAAAAACGCTGGCGTCAAATGCGTTGCCATAGATATCCTGCACAACCAAACTGGCAAAATAGTTGGGCTGGGCTTCAGCGTCTGGGGCCTGGGTGGCCGTTTCGGCCAGCGCCAGCAGCGGCAGGGCCAGCATCAGCGCCAGCAGAAGAGCAATAAATTTCCGTTTCAAGCAAATACCTCCATATGTTGGTCGTCTATAGATGCATACAACAATTTGGCGGGGGGCACGCTGTGGTCGCCCCAGATAAGCGCATTCATCACCTTGCGGGCGGCCTCCTCGGCCTTGCGCGCATCGTTGGCGTGGATGGTGGCAACGGCCTCGCCTGCCGCGACATAATCCCCGATGCGGCGGTGCATCACCAACCCCACTGCGGGATCAATGACATCCTCCTTGGACAACCTGCCTGCGCCCAGGTGCTGCGCAGCCAGACCGATGGCCTGGGCATCCATGCCCTGAAGATAAACCCCTTTGGCTACAGGTACGGGCAGCTGGATACGTGCCTGCGGCAGCAGCGTTACATCCTCGCATACGCGCGGGTCGCCGCCCTGGGCGGCAATCATCTCCGCCAATTTTTGCAGGCCGCGCCCAGTGCGCAGCGCGTCCAGCAGTTGATTGCGCGCATCCTCTTCATCGGCAGCCAGGCCGCCTGTCATCAGCATGCGCGCGCCCAGCAGCAGCGAGACCTCCAACAACGGGCCTTGGGTGCGCCCGGCCAGCACGTCAATGGCTTCCTTGACCTCCAACGCGTTGCCCACATGGGAGCCCAGCGGCTCCTGCATGCCGGTGATCAGCGCCTGCACGCTGCGCCCGGCGCGGGTGCCGATATCCACCATGGTGCGCGCCAGCTCCATGCATTCCTCCAGCGTGTGCATGATGGCGCCGGTGCCGGTCTTCACATCCAGCACGATGCCCTGCGCGCCCGAGGCAATTTTCTTGGACATGATGCTGGACGCAATCAGCGGGATGCTGTCCACCGTGCTGGTCACATCGCGCAGCGCATACAGGCGCTTGTCGGCAGGCGCCAATTTGTCGCTTTGCGACACCACACAGCAGCCTACCCGGCGCACGATGTCTAAAAACTCCTGTTCGGGCAGTTCCACCTGCATGCCGGGAATACTTTCCATCTTGTCGATGGTGCCGCCGGTGTGCCCTAAGCCCCGCCCGCTCATCTTGACCACCTTGGCCCCGCAGGCTGCCGCCAGCGGCACCAAAATGAGCGTGGTAGTGTCCGCCACCCCGCCGGTGGAATGCTTGTCCACCGCGATGCCGCCCACATCAGGCGTCAGCACATCGCCTGTGTGCGCCATGGCCACGGCCAGCGCGGCGGTTTCACGCGCGTCCATGCCGTTTAAGCGGATGGCCATCAGCAGCGCGGCCAGCTGGTAATCCTTGCTGGCCGGGTCAGCCGCAGCGTTGGCAAAAAAAGCAATCTCCGCGTCGGACAGCGGCTGATTGAACTTTTTGCGGGTGATAATATCTACAAAATCCATCCCGTCCCCCATGTGGTTAGAGATCGGTTTTCAGTATATCACAGCGCGGTGCGGCAGGCAAAAATGCTATGCCTGGCCATAGTAGGCATGCGCGCCGTGCTTGCGCTCAAAGTGCTTTTGCAATATATGCTGGGGCATGGGCCCGCGCGGGGCTGCGGCAGTCAGCTGCTCAGTTTGGAAGGCCATCATGGCCACTTCCTCCAGCACCGCAGCATGGTACACCGCCTCCTGCGCGTCCTTGCCCCAGGCAAACGGGCCGTGGTGCATCAGCAGCGCGGCGGGGACATGCACAGGGTTGATGTTATGCACCGCAAAATGATTGGCAATAACCATGCCGGAGGCCTGCTCGTACCCTTCCTCCGCCTCCTGCTGCGTCAGCGCGCGCGCACAGGGCACCGGGCCGAAAAAGTAGTCGGCATGCGTGGTGCCATAGGCCGGGATGTCGCGCCCGGCCTGCGCCCAGATGGTAGCCCAGCGCGAGTGCGTATGCACAATGCCGCCCACAGCTTCAAATCGCTGGTACAGCGCCAGATGCGTGGGGGTGTCCGAGGATGGCTTCAACTTGCCCCAGGCCACGCGGCCCGACAAATCCACCACCACCATGTCGTCTGCGGTCATTGTTTCATACGCCACGCCCGAAGGCTTGATGACAAACAAGCCCCGGTCGCGGTCGATACCCGATGCATTGCCCCAGGTAAAGGTCACCAGCCCCAGCTGCGGCAAGCGCATGTTGGCTTCATACACCTGGCGGCGCAATTCCTTAAGCACGCTGCAACCTCCATACCAGGTCGTTGACCATCAGATCGCGAGTCAGGGTGTCGATGTCCGTATGCTTTCCGATGTGCACAAACTCAATGCCCAGCATGCTGCAAAAATCGCGCATGTGCGCCTGATTAAGCTGATAACTTAAAATTCCAATTACGACCAGCGCAGACAACAATAACCAGTGAGATAGTAATTTCTTATAGAGCGTCATATTCAAACTGCATTGAAGCTGGCAGTCCTTCTTGTTTATATTGCGGGTCACAAACTCTGATTTGACCATAAGTTTTGCCTGCTTCTACTTGGTAAACCGACAATGAATGATCTGTGCATTCATTTGGATCCAGACCACAGCGGACATACTCCGTATAAGCAAAATTTG
>Ga0123334_1005959_pt1 | contig 11474 bp, 7 predicted proteins | sample BiotimSIPDNA_FD_89706 | JGI IMG/M metagenome (GOLD analysis project Ga0123334, IMG submission 89706) | Anaerobic biogas reactor microbial communites from Washington, USA - Biogas_R1 time_0 SIP DNA | ecosystem: Engineered > Bioreactor > Anaerobic > Unclassified | place: Washington, USA | collected... | reverse complement strand
TGACTGCCTTGTCGTCTTTTGGGTTCCATTGCCAGAGGATCGCCTGCGGCGTTGACCAATCGGCATTGGCGTCCATGATCAGGACGTCGCTTGTTTTCTGGTCCGAGCAGAGGATATGTCCCTGTCCGGATCTAGGTTGTGCATTGACTAGGATTGCGGTTATTGCCAGGATGAGAAGGATGGCTTTCATAATCGCTCCTGTGTTTAGTTCAGGGGTATAGCTTCGTATGTATGCGGTTGGATTGTGCCTTCGAACTGGTTGAATTTCCAGGCTTGTTGCGACCTGGAGACGTTTGCGAGGATGAGGAATTGCTTTCCGTCTTTTGTTTGCCATGCGGAATGGAGTACGGTCGGGAGTTCCTTGGTGATGACCCGTGCCAGGCTTTCCTTTGTGAAGATCATTCTTGAGAGGAAATCGACAGTGAATGTTTCGCAGCTGAAGGTATCTGGCGAGATCATTTCGCCGTGGAAGAGGATATCCTTGTGGTCGTGGTAGAAGATGGCTGTTTTCTTGATGAAATCGTATTCTTCCGCGAATTCCGGGTCGGTATAGACGATTGGCCTGAGCTGGCAGACCATTGGTTGCGCTCCCCAGGCGATTGGTCGCGCCATTTCGACGAAGAATTGATCCGGGTAGAGCTTGTGCCATGGCTTTTCGTTTTGCCACCTGTCTTCATCGGGCCATTTGGGATCCCATGGCGGGATCGAGTCCGGGTGGGCGTAGTTTCCGAAGAGGGCATATGATCCGTGATAGACCGCAGTGAAAAGCGGGATGACGTTGCGTTGCGAATTGCCCATTCGTTCGGCGGATGCTGCGGAGCAGATGATGCCGCCGTCGCAAAGATCCATGTAGTTTTCGCTTGCGGTTTCAGTTGTGATTGGGTAATCCGGGTAGGTGTCCTTGATCCTTTGGAGCATTTTCCGGTATCCGTCCCTGACGTAGTGCCCGCCGCCGAGGTTGTGCGAATGGTTTGGGTTGTAGCATGGGTCATGGGTGGCGCATCCGATCATGTCCAGATATTGTCCTGACAGGCCGCTTCCATGGAGTTTTCCCATCAGCTTCAGGATCTGGTCGTGGTGTTTCGGCGCTTCACCGCACATCCATGCGAGCCTGTGGTTGTTGTACTTGTTGAAGGCGTATGCCCGTGGCGTTCCGTCTTCCTTGATCATGACGCCTTCGTTTCCGCCGAGCGTCCATGTGTCGGCATCGCAGTCCCAGCAGACTCCGTTGACATAGACCTGGGTAAAGACTCCCTGGTCCGTGAGTCGCTTGACGGCGGTCTTGAAGGTTTCTTCGCCTTCTCGCGGCGGCCAGAAGAACGGGTAGTCGGTATCGTACGGATTCGAGTGCCACCAGTACCAATCGAGCGCGATCTTGAGCTGGGGGCAATCGCCAAGGAGCTTTTCGATTGGCGGGACGACGTCCTTGACGAGTCCCCGGTTCCAGAACCAGAAGTCGATGTCCTGGAGCGGATTGACTTCCGGTCGATTGGTGCACCATGCCTGCTTGAGCGCCCATTTCTTGTAGATTTGCGCCGCTTCAAACCAGGAACCCGTGAATGGCTTTGCCGAGATCGGATATGGGATTTCAGCGTTTGGGGCTACGGTGTCGTAGATCGGGCACAGGTACGAGGTGCCGAAGATCATCGTCCTGTCCTTAAGCAGTTTGTGCTTGACGTACTTGACGTTCAGGTTCTTGTCGCGATAGTCCAAGTAGATCGACTGCCCGTGGGGCCTGAGGATCGCTGCAAATTGCATCGAATCAACGGGGCGCGTCATGTCGTAGCTGCCCGGAGTGAGCAACGAGGAATCGAAGGTGAAGCCCATGTCGCCAGGCAACAGGATTTTGGCATCGACGTCCAGGTAGAGCTTGAGCAATGGGAACTGGATTTCGGTGACATGTGTCTTGGATTGGTTGTTTTTGTAGTTGAATGCCGCCTGGTATCTTCCGTCCTCGGTCGTTGTCCAGGTTGTTGTGACTTTGAAGTCTTCGCCGAGGGCATCGTGTCCAGTCCAGCGTCTTGTGATCTTATCTTCGGCTTGGATCTCCTCGTAGGCGAACATGTCCTCGGGGGTAATGGAGGACTTGTCATCGAGCATGAGGTTCCAAGCTGGCTTTGTGTATTTGAGGAAATCCTGCAGGGAATTGATTTGCGGTCTTCTGAGCCATTCGAGGGCGACCTGCACGGGGGAAGGCTTTTCGCCAGGGGTGACTTTCAAGTGGTGGATCGCTTCGAAGAGCATTTCAATCGCGGTCTTGTAGTCGATTTCGGCGATTTCAACGAGCAGCCTTGCGCCTCGGTCGAGGAGTTTTTTGTTGGTGCAATCGACCCAGGACATCCAGTTTCCGGTCACTCGTCCGAGTTTGGCCATTGTCGCTGTCGAGATGGTATTGAGCACGAGCTTGATGGCGAGGTGGCGCATCAGGTCCAGGGAGCCGCCATCGCAGGATGCATTGACTTGGTAGGCGCCGGGGAACTCGATTCCGATGGCAAGCGTGGCACGGGCGCCGAACTTGCCGGCGAGGGCATTGAAGGCTTCTTCAAGATTGGAATTCCTGTGCATGGCGACGAGTACGGCGGCGTCATGGGGGGTGTTGCAACGCTCGTCCAGGTCTTCGCATCCGACCTTGAATTTCAGCAGGTCCTGCGACGCGAGTTGCGGCGGATTCTTCCCGATCTTGTCCGCAGTACCCATTTTTTCGTAGTCGGCGTATGTCCAGTTAAGGCATCTAAGTGGTCGCCGCATTCCTTTTTCCCATGCTTCTTCCGTTGAACAGAGTGGGTTTTTGACGAACGTCCATGGTGGCGGCGATGTCTTGTCGTCGCATTTCCTGAAGGGCGGCAACATGAATGTCGGCGATCGTTCTGTCGTATCCGTAAAGATATCGAGCAGGAAGTCATCTGCGAAGTAGGTTACTTTTCCCTTGTTTTGATAGACTTTGGCTTCGAAGTCGGTGTAGTCTGCCATTGCTTTTACTGGCTTGTCCTGTTCCAGTGATTCGAGCAGTTTTTCGAAGTCCTCGACATGGTTTCTTGGCTGTAGTCCAAGGATTTTATGCATGGCGGTTTCGAGTGCCGCGCCTGCGATGAGCTGTTCGGAGGTTGTTGCCTGCATTCTTGTCGAACCTGCGAGTGCCATGGGGCCGCAGAAGAGGTCGAGCACGGTGACCCTGGGATCCTCGATGGCGATCCTGGAGCGTTCCAGGTGCTTTGCGAGCAGGTCGGCAGGGTTGTTGAAAAGGAGGAAGACCTGGCAGCCCCGATCCAAGGCTTCGGCGACGGTACCGAGGACCGATGAGGTTTCGCCTCCCTCGGTGATCGCAACAAGCGTGTCCCCTTTGACCATCTTGGCTTCCTGGACTTGACGACGCCCGAACACGGCGTAGTCCTCGAAGAATTCCACGGATTTGACCAGGGCATAGTCGCCGCCGGTCATGATCGATTCGACCCTTGGCGCCAGGTGCGAGACCTGCGGGTTCTTGTGGCAGGCATTTTTCCATAGGCATTCGAACATGATCGACAATCGCCCCGTGGCGCCGCATCCGGAGTAGATGACCCTGTGACCACCAACGATCGTTTCGTAGGTCGCCTTTAGAAGCTTCTCGTATTGCGGCGAAGCAAGCACCTTTTTTGCCATTTCCAGGACGTTTCGGTCAACTTTTTGAAGCGTCCTGATCCCGTCCGCCGTGTTTCGCTTGACGTCTGCCTCGAGGGTTCTCGTCAATGGATTTGACTGTTCGGTAGGCAGGAAACCAAGATGGAATTGCGTTTCTTCGTTGATGAATTGCTCGGCTTGCTTTTCGAACTTGTTCATGATAATGCCTTTTGTTGTGGTGTTACTTCAACTTGAGGATTAGATTTTGGGAAGGCATATTTTCGCCATCGATTGCTTTTGTATCTCCATGTAAAGCAAATGATCCTGCAGCACCAGTCGATGACCATCGCGGTCCAGACTCCCAGCGCTCCCCAGGCAAGGGTCTTGCCCAGGATATAGCTGAATCCCAGCCGCCAGACTATCATCGATCCTATCGAGGCGAACATGGTGAACCGGACGTCGTTCATCGCACGCAAGACATTTGGGAATACGAATGACATCGGCCAGAGCAGCATTCCGAATCCGTTGTGGATGATGATGAGCCACACTGCGAGTCGAGTCGTTTCCTCGCTGAGTTCATAGAACCCAAGCAGGAATGGAGTGAGGATGAACAGGATGATGTTCCAGATGATGTGCGCCTTGTAGGCCATCGTCATGATCTTCTTGACATAATAGCGGATCTGCTCTTCGTCTCCGAATCCGACGGCTTGGCCGATGACGGTGATGCTGGCTAGGCTAAAGGCGCTCCCGACGACGCATCCGAAGTAGTCAATGTTGTTGGCGACGGCGTTGGCTGCAATCTGGGTCGTGCCGAAGCCGGCGATGATTCCGACGACGACCAGGCGCCCGAACTGGAAGACGCCGTTCTCGATGCCGGACGGAATGCCGATGGCGAGGATTTTGCGCACGAGGATCCAATTCGCATGTCCCCAATTCCGTAGCGTTATGTAGATCGTGTTGTTTTTGTTTGTCAGCAATATGAGCAGCATGACCATTGCGCAGAATCGTGCGAATACGGTGGCGATGGCTGCTCCTGCGACTCCCCACTTTACGACGTAGATCAGCAGCGCGTTCCCTGCAACGTTGACGATGTTGCTGATCAGCGAGCTGAGGAGGGTGATGTTTGTCTTGTTCATCGAGCGGAACAGGGCGGAGCATGAGGCGTGGACGGCGATGATCGGGAAAGACAGGGCAGTGATCCTGAAGTAGGTCATCGAGCTTGCCATCACTCCGTCGGAGAGTTCCCCGAACAATCCCCTGATGATGAATCGCTGGAAGGTTTCGGTGATGATCATGCAGACTATCGCCACTGCGGCCGTTGTCTTGATCAGTTGTTTTGCACTATCCCGCGCTGTTTGCTCTTGCTTGGCGCCGAGGTACTGGGACGCCACGACGGCGCCCCCGGTGGCGATGGCGGAAAAAATGTGGATGATGAAGTTGTTGACCATGTCAACCAGGGATACGCCCGAGACGCATTCCTCGCCTAGGCTTGAGACCATCATCGTGTCAACAGCACCCACCGTGCAAAGAAGAACCTGCTCGATAGCCAGGGGAATGATGAGCCGCCATAGGTCGCGGTCGCTGAATAATCGTCCATGCATTGCGTTGACAATCTCGTATTTGCTAGTATTTTACCATTTCTGCTGAAGTTTAGGAGCCGTTCAAAAATAAAGTTTACACTTCCGGTTTCTTTTGGCTGCCTTTCCCCCGTCCTGTCAGTCGCGTATGCGCATACGCGACTGACAGGACGGGGGGAAAAACAGCTCAAAACAATTCCAGAACTGTTGCCTTAATTTTTGAACGACTCCTTAGTGAACTAAGGGTAAAACTAGTAATATAGCTGGTAGGTTTATGATTACGAGTATTCAATTGAAGTCAAAACGCAAGGGTTCCGTCTTGCGTCGTCATCCGTGGATTTTTTCAGGCGCCGTTGAGCAGATTGACGGCAATCCTTTTCCTGGCGATACGGTTGAGATTCGCGCCAGTGACGGGACTTGGCTTGCACGAGGGGCGTATTCTCCTGAATCGCAGATCGTGTGCCGCATTTTGACATGGAATCCCGAGGAGTTGATCGACCGTGAGTTTTTCCGTCGTCGCCTTGCTGCGGCCTATGCCTACCGCGAGGGCTTGGGTCTGAGCGATGTCACGAACGGTTATCGCCTTGTGTTCGGCGAATCGGACGGATTGCCGGGCTTGGTGGTCGATCGTTACGGTTCGATTGCCGTAGGTCAGTTCTTGACTGTCGGGATGGATCGTTGGAAAGTCGTGATCTCGGAATTGCTTTTGGAGTTGCCTGGGATCGATAGCGTTTACGAGCGTTCGGATACGTCAGCCCGTGCTCGCGAGGGATTGCCCGAGGCGAATGGGCTGCTGGCTGGAGATAAGATCGAGCCGATGTTTTTGTTGCAGGAATACGGGATGAAGCTGTGGGTTGACATCGCCGGCGGTCAAAAGACTGGCGCATACTTGGATCAGCGCGAAAACCGTCGCCTTGAGGGGATTGACGTTGTTGGGAAGAGCGTATTGGACTGCTTTTGCTACGGTGGCGGATTTGGGATTCGCGCCTGGATGCGTGGCGCGGCGTCAGTGACCCAGGTCGATTCCAGCGAAGATGCGTTGGATTTGGCGCGTCGCAATGCTCAGGCGAACGACTTGGAGTCGGCGCAGATCACCTACGAGAAGGCGGATGTATTCCAGTTCTTGCGCAGTTGCCGCGATGCCCGTCGGACCTATGATATAATTGTATTGGATCCGCCGAAGTTGGCCGAGAACCAAGGTCAGGTAGAAAAGGCATGCCGCGGTTACAAGGACTTGAATTTGCTGGCGTTGAAGCTACTGAATCCAGGTGGTCGCCTGCTGACGTTTTCCTGCTCAGGCGCTGTCACTCCCGAACTGTTCAGGAAGGTGGTTGGCGATGCTGCGAGGGACGCGGGAAAGACGCCTCGAATCGCCAAGGTGCTGCAGCAGGCGCCGGATCATCCGCTCTCCCTGGATATCCCGGAGGCGGATTATCTGACGGGATTGGATCTGAGCCTGTAGGCCTACAGGTACGGGCGCCCTGGGTGCTCGCACCCAGGCGATGTCGCCGCTAAAGCGGCTAAACATGACAAAGCCCCAGTCGGACGGGGTCCGGCAGGGTCGGACGGGGTCGGACGGGGTCGGACGGGGTCGCAAGGTTTTTACTTATGTTGCCTTCTTCGCGATGTTGGCAGGATGCCGAGTTCTTCGCGGTACTTGGCGACTGTTCGGCGCGCGATGTCGATGTTGTCCCGCTTCAGCGTTTCAGCGATTTTCTGGTCTGAGAGCGGTGCGAAAGGAGATTCTGCGTTGATCAGTTCGGCGATTTTCTGCTTGACTGCGTTCGCTGCGACATCGTTGTTGGCGCCGAGGTTCCCGGAGAAGAAGTGGTCGTAGGGGAGGCATCCGAAGGGAGTCCTGATGTGCTTGTTTTGAGTCGCCCTCGAGATGGTGGACTTGTTGAATCCAAGGTCGTCCGCAATATCAGCTTGGGTCATCGGCTTGAGCGCCTCGTCTCCGTACTCGAAGAATTCCCGTTGCCGATTGAGGATGCAAAGGGTGATTTTTTCGATGGTGGTGAGCCTGTCGCCAATAGCCTTGATAAGGCTTTTCCCCTTGTCGATATTAGTTTTGATGTGTTTGACCGCTTCCTTGTCTTTGGCGACCTGCGGTAGCGTGAGGTAGTTTTCATAGTCTTCGTTGATCGCGAGCGACGGATAGGATTCATTGAGCATGATCACTCTCCACTGTCCGTTGATCTTGGCGATTTCGGCTTCGGGGAAGATGTATTGGGTTGGCGTGTCGTCGTACAGGCTTCCAGGTCTTGGGTTAAGCAAGCCGATCCTCTTTTTTGCGTCGTTGATGTCCTGAATCGGGCGGTCGAGCTTTTTTGCGATTGCCTGGATCCTGTTATGGAGCAGGTCGTCCCAGGATGTATCGACGATTTGCCAGGGGAGTTCGTCCTTTTCGAATTCCCGTTCCAGTTGGATCAGGAGGCTTTCCCTGATGTCTTGTGCGAGCATGCCCGGTGGTTCCAGTCTCCATTGGAGCGTTCGGATGAATCCCTCGATGGTTTCGTGGTCGATGCCGGTGATTTTTCCCAGTTCATCGACTGTGACTTCCAGGAAGCCGGTTTGCGGGTTGATATTTCCGATGATGTAGGGGCAAAGCTTAATGTGGGCTTCATTGTCTCCCGCCAATTCCCGGATTTCGTCTTCGAGTTCGCTGAAGGATGACTTTGTTGTCGGGTTCAGCGACGTGAGGAAGTATTCACGTCTTTTTTCGCGATCCAGGTCTCGTTGGTCGAACGGGTCTGTCGGATCCTGGTCCCAGTGCAGGTCCAGTTCGTGTGCGGGCGCTTCGTCTTCGCCTGTATGCTCGCTTTTCTTGTTGTTTGGGTCTGAGAAGTCCTCTCGTTTTTGGAAGTGCTCTTCGTCTTGCGTTGCCTTGTCCAGGAGGATATTCTGGTCTGAGATCGGGTCTCCGACGAGGATTTCCCGGGATCCGTAGTCGAGTGCGACGAGTGCGGGGTTTGTCCTGAGTTCCTGGTCGATTCTTGCCCGGAGATCCAGATTAGATTCCTGCAAGATATTGAGTCCCAGGATCTGCGTTTGCGAGAGGACCTGGGTTTGTTCCTGCTTGATCGTTTGAGATTGTAGAAAGGATTGCTCCATGGTGCGGCAGTTCGGTCAAGTTCGAATGGAAGAGCGTCTCATGTCGGGATGATTTCGTGTATAGTTGGTTCAAGCAGCTGCCCTTTCCAGCCTTGCAGGAGGCGATGGGTTTTGTCTTTCGGATCCGCTGCCATGGCGTAGACGAAGCTTTCGGCGTCTCGTCGTGTTCCCAGCAGCGTTGGATCCAGGTGGGCTTGTTCTGCGCGTTTTCTGATCAGCGAGAGGACACGGTCGGAGCGTTGCTTCAGCACCCTGGAGTCCAGGTATGGCTGGTGGAAATCAGATTGATCTTTCTGGATGGGTTCCGCCAATCCCGCCTTGATGACTTCGACGATTGCTTCGCCGTATCTGGTCAGGTTTTTTTGCCACATTCCCGTGTGTTTCTTAAGTTCGGCGATGGTCTTCGCCTTGTAGGTTGTCGCCAGGACGATTTGCTGGTCGCTGATGATTCGTTGCCTTGCGATATCGTTATCCCGCGCGAATGATTCTCGCCAGGCAGCCAGTCGCTTCAGGGCATTGAACGATGCTCCGGACGTTGCTTGCCAGCCGGAGACCCGCTTCCAGGCATCCTCCGGCGCGGGCGGATCGTAGTAGTCCTGTTGCTCATATTCCGCCATCGTCTCCGAAAAGCGCGACGTGTTTCCCAGCTGGTCCAGGCGCTCCCGGAGCTTTATGCAAAGTTTCGGCATGTAGGCGACATCGTCCGAAGCGTACTGGAGCTGCGCTTCCGTCAGCGGGCGTTGAAGCCAATCGGTGCGAGTTTCTGTTTTAGGGAGTTCGACTCCGAGGATGATTGTGATCAGTTTGCTCAGCGAGAGCGTTGCGGTCAAGTCCGCGAAACCAGCCGCGATTCGCGTGTCGAAGATGTTTTTGGGCAATGCTCCGCAGCATCGGTGCAGGATTGGCAGGTCGCTGGCGGCTTCGTGGAAGACCTTGGTGATGCTCTCAGCCTCCAATAAGCGACGGAGGGGCGTGGAATCCAACGATGCAAGGGGATCCACCAAGGCAGCCTCGCCACCGTCGTAGGCAAGCTGGATCAAGCCCAGCTGGGGATAATAGGTCCGCTCCCAAACAAACTCCGTGTCAACTGCCACCAGCCCGCTGTCGCCTGCCAACTGGCAATAGGCAGCAAGCCCCTCAGTATCTGAAATCCAAAGCATATGTCGTATGTAATCCGTAAAAGTTAATTGTCCAATACCATCCCTCTCTAATCGTCGTGTGTAGTTACTATATTGTGTAGAGGCTCAAAAGCAAAAAAATATCCGAACGCCTGCTGAATGCGGAATGCGGAATGTCCTGTCCGACCCGTCCGACCCGTCCGACCCGTCCGACCCGTCCGACTTGTCCCAGAACCCCAACATCCACAAAACCCAACGTAACGTCCCATAGTTCCAGTCCCATGTCCAAGTCCTAAAATATCCAAGCTTGCCATATGCAAATCGAGAGGTGCCTTGTAAAGGCACTACAATCATAAGGCGTCAACTGCTTTTTTTAGGCTAATCGTTTTCCAGGATGTTCATTTCGCCGAGTGCGCTTGAGAATTCGACGACTTTTTTGAAGAAGCATGGGGCGTGGTTTGCCTCGCAGAATCCATCTGTCTTCGAGTTTCCGCATGGCGACTTGGTCAATCGCTTCGGGCATGAGTCGTTATGGAGTGCATAGCAGGCTTCCGTCCCTGGCTTGAACATGTTCTTGACGATTTTTGCGGGGAGTGATTTTGCGGAAGGCTTCATCAATCTCGCCTTAAGGACCTGAAGCGTTGGCGGTTGCTCGATCGAGGATTTTGCCAGCTCGCAGATTTGCTCGTCATAGTTTAGGACTTGCGGGTCGAGGAGATTGGTGAAGAGGTAGTGGTTTCTTGAGGTTGAGTGCAGCGTGGGCGTTGGCGCGAAGGAGATGTTTCCATGGAACTGGTTCCATCTTTCGAGCCAAGTTGCGTAGGATGTGATGTCCTTTTGGAGTTCTGCGAGTCGGCGGTGGAATTCCCTAAGTTTGTCTGCCTGGAAGATGCCCCTGATCTGCAGTCCGCTGTATCCGAGCCACTTGTATCCGATTGCCTGCAACGTGGCGAGGTTGAACTGGTAGTCTTCGAAGTTCTTTTCGTCGTCGGTGTGCCGTTGCAAGGCGGCTGCAACGGGTAGCGGGAACGCCAGGCCGGGAACGTCGATATTGGGGAGCTGCCGTGCTTCCTCGCAGGTAAGGAGGAACAACCTTGCCAGGGTCGGGCGAACCAATTCGCGCATCTGCATGAACCATTGAAGTTCCTGGGCCTTTTTCATGTCCCAGCCTGCCTGGGCAACCAGGAACTCGCTGCCGCGATGGCACTTCCGAACCATTTTCGCGTATTGAAGGCACTGGTCCTCAGGCGTGTACTTGTAGGGATTGACCACAGCACCACGAGTGAAGTTGGGCTGGAGGGTGTCCAATGAAGACAAAATATCCAATGAATCCACGTAGCCGGGAGTCAAAGGAGCGTAATGACCACGCTTGTCGGGAGTGTGCAAGGGAGATAGGTTCCCGGTCGCGACAAGGACATTGGATATCCCTACCGACTTCGCTTCCGCAGCCTCGGTCTTGATGTTGTACAAGGAACGCCCTTGGCCCGACAAGGTCATGACGACGGGACGCTGGGTCATCGCTTGAAGCTGTGCAAGGGACTTTGTGGTGGTGGTCGTCGTCCCGTCCTCCAGCAGGGAGTTCAGGTTGAAGGAGAGTTCGTCCCCCGGGAAAAGGTTGTCTGCTGCCTTGGCCAGGGCGATCGTCAATGGCGACAGGGTGCCATCCAACTCGGGCCTGAGTTCAAGCTGGACGAAAAAAGTGGATTTGTTCAGCAGTTGGGCTATGTCGGGCTTGAGGTCGAAATTGATGTTCAGTTGGCGATCGTCTTGTTTGGTAGGCATTGAGTGGTATCTCCGTAAACCATGGGAATTCTGTCCATATGCTTTACTATAAAGAATGTAGGGCATTCTTCCAATAATAGGAAAGGAAAAAACTTGCCTTTGTGGGATGGGACTGGGACTGAGACCTATGGGACGAATGGGACGAATGGGACGAATGGGACGAATGGGACGAATGGGACGAATGGGACGAATGGGACGAATGGGACTGGAGTCTGGGACTTTGGGACGGGTCGGACAGGGTCGGACAGGGTCGGACAGGGTCGGACAGGGTCGGACAGGGTCGGAC
>Ga0123334_1005954_pt1 | contig 11483 bp, 11 predicted proteins | sample BiotimSIPDNA_FD_89706 | JGI IMG/M metagenome (GOLD analysis project Ga0123334, IMG submission 89706) | Anaerobic biogas reactor microbial communites from Washington, USA - Biogas_R1 time_0 SIP DNA | ecosystem: Engineered > Bioreactor > Anaerobic > Unclassified | place: Washington, USA... | reverse complement strand
CTTTTTTCTTTTACTGCGGCAATATGCCCTTCCTGATGAGAAAATCCAAAGCACGGTACTGAAAGCTCTTCCGCCAGCATCAGCGCTTTTTCCCGCCCTGCCAGGAAGACAGGCATGTAAGAGCCAGAAACGGGTCTTGGCCTTACTGAAACCGAAATCGCAGCTACGCTCATAAGGTCGTGGCCCTGCTCAAGGTGAAGAAATATCTCCTTGAGATTCTTTTCATGCATACTTCGGGCCTCTGACTGTCTAAGTCCTTTCATTCCCGCAGGTACAGAAAGACTTTTTCTTATGTCCCTTATTATTTCCCCCCTGATATCTGTCAGGGCTACGGATGTCGTATATGCACTTGTATCTATTCCTATTATCTTATCTTTTTTCATTATTTGTTCCTGGTTATATGTCCCAGGATACCGTTTATAAATTTGCCCGATTCCTTTCCGCCGTATTTTTTTGCCAAATCCACTGCTTCGTTTATGGCAACAGAATCAGGGATATCATCCATATAGAGTATTTCGGCAGTGGCAAGCCTGGCTATTGCCAGATCCGTCTTGGGCATACGTTTTACAGTCCAGTTTTTGGAGCTCTCATTTATTGCCCTGTCTATTTCATCCAGATTGTCCTTTGCCGCATTAAAACCGGCATTTATATAATCTCTGTGGTTTTCGGGTATTTTGCGGTCGCTGATCAGGAGGTCTTTTAACTCGAGGCTGCAGTCATTTTGCGCTTCCATCTGGAAAACTATGTGCATAAGGATCTCTCTGGCTTCAGATCTTTTCATTTTTTTCGCTCTCTTCTTCTACGCCCTGAACATGAATATTGACACCCAGGACTTCTCTGTCGGTCATTGTTTCAACTTCATTTTTTACATTGCTTTGTATGTCCCAGGCCACTGTGGGTATTTTGACACCATATTCGACAATGATATATACATCAAAAATGATGCCGTCTTCGTTCTGGCTTACTTTTACGCCCTTTGAAAGGGATTCCTTGCCCAGTATGCTCTCGGCTATGACATCGGACACGCCGCCGGCCAGCTCCGCCACCCCTTCCGTTCTCAGCGTGGCGTTTATGGCGCATATGGCCATTACTTCATCGGATATTTTGACTGAGCCCAGATCCTCGTCATGTATTGGTTCGAAATTGTCTATCATAAAAAACCTCAGAACTTATTATATCAGAAAAAGAGCGGTTTTTCCGCTCTTTTTTTAGGAATAGTTGTGCTTATTTGAAAAACTCTTTTATGGTTTCAGCAAACTTGCTCTTCTTCTGGTATGAGTCTGCTGTCACCTCTTTGGCCATGTCTTCTACAGCCTTTTTTTGTTTGCTGTTTAATTTGGTGGGTACTTCCAGTACTACCTTTACATAAAGGTCTCCTTTTTTGTTGCCTCTGGTACCGGGAAGTCCCTTGCCTTTCAGCCTGAACACCGTTCCGGGCTGGGTGCCGGGAGGAACTTTGTATGAAAGTCTGCCTTCCATGCTGGGCACCACTATTTCATCTCCCAATGCCGCCTGATTGAAGCTTATGGGTATTTCCAGATGGAGATCCGCTCCGGTTCTTTTGAATATTTTATGGGGTTTCACGGACATGACCACATAAAGGTCTCCGGCGGGGCCGCCGTTTATTCCCGGCTCTCCCTGACCTTTTATGGTAATTACAGAATCATTGTCAACTCCTGCGGGGATCTTTACGGATAGTGTTACATCCTTCTTGATCCTGCCGTCGCCTCCGCATTCGGGACACGGAGTTTCGATTATCTTGCCTGTTCCGTTACAGTCCGGGCAGGGACTGACACTTTGGAACTGACCGAATGGAGTATTCTGTACAGTGTGTATCTCTCCTTTGCCTCCGCATCTGGGACATGTCTTTTTTGATGTTCCCGGAGCAGCTCCGCTGCCTTTACATGTGGGGCACTGAACATATTTGTTCAGTTTTATATCCCTTTTTGTTCCCTTTGCAGCTTCCTCAAAGGTGATGGTAAGACCCTTCTGGATATCTCTTCCTCGCATGGGTCCCGTATTTCTCTGCTGGCTGAAACCACCGCGGCCGCCGAACATACCTCCGAACATATCGAAGATATCTTCAAAACCGCCGAATCCGCCTCCCGCGGCGCCGCCGAATCCGCCGGCACCACCAAAACCGGCGTTTGGATCAACGCCGGCATGGCCGAATCTGTCATATCTATTTTTCTTTTCGGGTTCAGACAAAACACCATATGCTTCGTTGACCGCCTTGAAGTTCTCTTCGGCAGTTTTATCCCCCGGATTTTTGTCCGGATGATATTCCATGGCCTTTTTTCTGAACGCCTTTTTTATTTCTGCGTCACTGGCGCCCTTTTTTAGACCGAGAACTTCATAAAAATCACGTTTTTCTGACATTATTTGTTTTCGTCCTTTTCATCAGTATTGTCATCATCAACAACTTCATAATCCGCATCAACAACATTGTCATCTGCGCCGTTTTGAGCATCTGCTCCGGAATCGTTCCCACCGCCTGCCATGTTGGGATCGGCTCCCTGGCTTTGCTGTGCCTGTTCATACATTTTGGCTGAGATGGTGTGGAACTGCTCTGTCAGTTTTTCGGTCTTTTCTTTTATGTCTTCCACAGTGCCGTTTTCAAGGACGGCGGACAGATCCCGCTTTGCTTCTTCGATGGTGGTCTTTTCATCTTCGGAGAGCTTGTCACCCAGGTCTTTGAGATTTTTTTCTGTTTCATAGATCAGTGTCTCGGCCTGGTTTCTTACTTCGACTTCTTCCTTTTTCTTTTTATCTTCTTCAGCAAACTGTTCCGCCTCTTTTACTTTGGAATTTATTTCATCTTCAGAAAGTTTTGTGGAAGAGGTTATGGTTATTCTCTGTTCTTTTCCGGTGCCCATATCCTTTGCGCTTACATTTACGATGCCGTTTGCATCGATATCAAATGTAACTTCGATCTGGGGAACTCCTCTTGGCGCCGGAGGTATCCCCGCCAGCTGGAATCTTCCCAGGGTGATATTGCCTGCAGCCATATCCCTTTCTCCCTGTAGAACATGTATATCGACAGCTGTTTGATTATCCGCAGCAGTTGAAAATATCTGGCTCTTCTTGGTGGGTATGGTAGTGTTTCTTTCTATGAGTCTTGTGGCAACACCTCCCAGGGTCTCTATTGACAGTGAAAGAGGAGTGACATCAAGAAGCAGTACATCCTTTACTTCTCCCGTAAGTACACCTGCCTGTATGGCTGCACCTATTGCAACGCATTCATCCGGGTTTATTCCCTTGAAAGGATCTTTACCTGTTATTTTCTTTACGGCTTCCTGCACGGAAGGAGTCCTTGTGGATCCTCCCACCAGTATCACTTTTTCAATGTCGCTGTTGGTCACACCTGCATCTGCCATGGCTTTTTTCATGGGGCCTATGGTCTTTTCTACCAGTGAGCCTGTCAGCTGCTCAAATTTAGCTCTTGTGATATCCATGTTCATGTGCAGAGGGCCGGCATCATTTACTGTGATGAACGGAAGGTTGACATTGGTGGTCTGAGCACTGGAAAGTTCTTTTTTTGCCTTTTCTGCAGCTTCTCTCAACCGCTGCAGAGCCATTTTGTCTTTTCTCAGATCGACTCCGTTTTCTTTTGCAAAGCTGTCAGCCATGAAATCCAGAAGTATATTATCGAAATCGTCTCCGCCCAGCTTGTTGTTGCCGTTCGTTGCCAGCACTTCGAACACACCGTCTCCCAGTTCAAGGATAGAAACGTCGAAGGTACCTCCGCCCAGGTCGTAGACCAGTATTTTGTGAGTGCCTGCTTCTTTGTCAAGGCCGTAAGCCAACGAGGCGGCTGTAGGCTCGTTTATAATTCTTTTGACTTCCAGGCCCGCTATCTTGCCCGCATCCTTTGTGGCCTGCTTCTGACTGTCTGTAAAGTAGGCAGGTACCGTTATTACAGCTTCTGTTACTTTCTCTCCCAGATAGCTTTCTGCATCCGTCTTGAGCTTGCCGAGCACCATGGCAGAAATATCCTGGGGGGTATATTTCTTGCCGTCTATTTCCACGTTATAATTTGTTCCCATGTGTCTTTTTATTGAGGATATGGTTCTGCCGGGGTTGGTTATGGCCTGTCTTTTTGCTGTCTCTCCCACAAGCCTTTCTCCGCCCTTTGTGAATGCCACCACTGAAGGTGTCGTTCTCTGGCCTTCCGCATTGGCGATAACTACCGGGTCTCCCCCTTCAAGCACCGATACGCATGAATTTGTTGTTCCCAGGTCTATTCCTATTACTTTTCCCATTTTTTTATCTCCTTTACTTTCTTAGATTTTTTGATTTTATTCGGCCACTTTGACCATGGAAGGACGTATCACTTTGCCGTTCAAGGTGTACCCCTTCTGCATCACCTGCACAACATGGCCGCTTTTGATCCTGTCTGTTTTTTCGGTCATGACCGCATTGTGCAAAGTCGGATCGAACTCATTTCCGTCCGCTTCTATTTCTTCAACGCCGGAGTTCTTCAAAACTCCCTTCATCTGATCGAATATCATGACCATTCCTTCATGGAATTTCTCAGACCCCGATGGGTCCCGGTCAAGAGCTCTTTCGAAGTTATCCATAACATCCAGCAATTGGGTGACTATTTTTTCGTTGGCGTAAGCCTGGACTTCGCCCCTTTGTTTTTCGGAACGTTTTTTATAGTTCTGAAAATCTGCCATAAGACGCAGATATCTTGTTTTCAGATCCTCGTCTTCTTCGGTTTCCTTTTTTTCTTCCGCTGTGTCAGGTTCCTTTTCGTCTTTTGGAATGTTTTTTTCTTTTTTTCCGGCTTCTTCTTTTTTTGTGTCGTGTTTCCTGTCTTTATTCTTTTCTTCCCCGGAACCATCCTTTATTTTCTGTTCTTTTTTTTCTTCTTGGGACATTTTATCTTTTTTTTCAGTCATCTTCTTTTTCTCCTCCCGTAAGCTTATAGGCATTGCTTATATTATCTGTCAGATATTCTATGACCGAAGTGATCTGATCATATTTCATCCTGGTGGGTCCTATTACTCCCAGTTTCCCCACAAGTTTGCCGTCCACATGATAGGTGGCCGTCACAAGGCTGCACTCTCTCATGTTTTCATCGGCATTTTCTGTTCCTATGGTCACTATAAGACCGTCTTCCCGGGTAATGATCTTCTTGGTGAAATCTTCTTTCTTGTTCAGCATCTCCATGAACAGCTTGGCTTTGCCCAGGTCATTATATTCGGGTATGGAGAAAATATTAGAGAGCCCGTCCATATAAAGTCTCACATTGAGCATTTCCTCCAGAGTTCTCATGAAATTGGGCATTATGTTTTTTGCAAGCCGGCTCATGGCTTCTATGTCACTCTCGAAAGATTCTATTATGTCCATGGTAAGAGCCTGACTGAGAGTTTTGCCCTGATAATTGAACGTCATGGTTTTTGACAGTATTTTCAGTGATTCATCCGTGTATGGCACATTAAGCTTGAGAGCCGTATTTGAAACTTTGCCTGTTTCGGAAACTATCATGAGCACAACAGTACTTTCGTCCACAGGAAGGACATTGATGAACCTCAGGGTGTCTTCGTCCTGTTTGGGAGTCATGGCAAATGATGTCAGGTTTGTGATCTCCGAAAGGATCTCTGCTGCCCGCTCTATGGTCTTATCCAGTTCGGAAACATTGTCATAAAGTTTAGAGGCTATGCTGTCCTTCTCGTCTTTGGAAAGATGATACTTTCCGCCGCCTGACATTATTTCGTCCACATAAAGCCTGTATGCCTTTTCTGAAGGCACACGTCCTGCTGAAGTGTGGGGATGTGTCAGAAATCCCATATCCTCCAGATCGGACATCTCGTTCCTTATGGTCGCCGGGCTTACGCCCAGATCATATTTTTTAGAAAGTGTCCTTGATCCTACAGGTTCTGCCGTTCGCACAAAATCGCCTATTATCGCCTGAAGTATCTTAAGTTTCCTTTCGTTCAAACTCATTTCTTACCACCCTTGCTGTTAGCACTCAAAGATAGCGAGTGCTAATCCTGATCATAATTTAACATTATTGAACAGGCATGTCAATACTTTTGGTAAAATTTTTTATAAATATGGTTTCAGTTGTGATTTCGGATATGATTTCAGTCCCCCGCTGCTTCCCAGTTCATGGCACATTTTACGGCCTGATGCCATTTTTTCATGCGAAAAGACCGCTCTTTTGAACCGATAGAAGGCTTGAAACATTTATCGGCACTGCAGTTGCCGGCAATATCTTTTTCATCCTCCCAGTAACCCGTGGAAAGCCCTGCAAGATAGGCAGCCCCCAGAGAAGTGGTCTCTATGCAGGCAGGTCTTATTACATCCCGATCCAGTATGTCCGCCTGGAACTGCATAAGAAAATCGTTTGTACTGGCTCCTCCGTCGGCTTTCAGGTCAGTTATTGTACTTTCAATATCTGAGGCCATGGCATCGGCCAGGTCTCTGGTCTGAAAAGCCATGGATTCAAGGGCGGCTCTTACGATATGGTTTTTATCCGTTCCTCTTGTTATGCCCAGTATGGTTCCTCTGGCATAGGGATCCCAGTAAGGGGCACCCAGTCCTACGAAAGCAGGAACGAAATAGCATCCCGCCGAATCGGAAACCGAAAGTGCCATTTTTTCTGATGCTGCCGAATCATCAAAAAGCCCCACCTGATCTCTTAACCACTGTATGGCTGCACCTGCCACAAAGACAGAGCCTTCCAGGGCATAATCAACGGTGTCTCCTATCCCCCAGGCAACAGTTGTTATAAGTCCGTTTTTGGAAAATACAGGTTTCTTGCCTGTGTTCATAAGCATGAAACCGCCTGTGCCGTATGTCATTTTGCTTTCTCCGGCTCTGAAGCATTTCTGACCGAAAAGCGCTGCCTGCTGATCCCCTGCTGCACCCGCTATGGGTATCTCGCTTCCGAAGATGTTAGAGGATGTTTTCCCGAAGACCATGCTGCTTTTTACCGGCTCGGGCAGCATACCGGCGGGTATTTCAAATATATCAAGAAGTTCATTGTCCCATTTCATAGTATTTATATTGAACATCATAGTCCTGGATGCATTGGAATAATCAGTCACATGTGCTTTTCCCCCGGTAAGTTTCCATATGAGCCAGGTTTCCACTGTACCGAAAAGAAGTTTGCCTTCTTCTGCCTTTTTTCTTGTTCCGTTTACATTTTCAAGTATCCATCTGAGTTTGGTTGCTGAAAAATAAGCGTCCGGTAAAAGACCGGTTTTTTCTCTTATTTTATCTGTAAGTCCCAGGGCTTTCAGTTCATCACAGTACTTTGCAGTCCTTCTGCACTGCCATACAATGGCATTGTAAACAGGTATTCCGGTGTCTTTGTCCCATACGATGGCGGTCTCTCTTTGATTGGTTATCCCTATGGAAACTATATTTTCGTGGGTGGCGTTTATCTTTGCCATTGCCTCCTGAGCCACCGAAAGCTGAGAAGACCATATTTCCATGGCATCATGTTCCACCCATCCGCCCTTTGGATATATCTGGCGGAATTCTTTCTGGGCAAGACTTTTGATCCGGCCTTTTCTGTCATAAATAATGCACCTGGAGCTGGTCGTTCCCTGGTCAAGGGCCATAATATATTTTTCCATTTTGATCCTCCATCCTATACAAATTCGCTCATTATATCATTTGAATGATCTATGCCCTTTTCTGTAAGGGCGATGCCTTTGCCGGTGATCTTCAGAAGTCCTTTTTCTCTGTATTTGAATATTATGTCTGCTCTTTCTCTGTATGCCCTGAAAAAATCCATCCCGAACTTTTTTGTGAAAACTTCCAGATCTATTCCCTGTGTCTTTCGAAGAGCAGTGAAACAGTATACGGCCATGCTTTCTTTGATGGTATCGGTATGATAACTTTTTAGATCTATCGGCAGATATCCTTCTCTTGTAAGCCTCAGGTATGTTTCCATACTTTCTGTGTTTTTGAATCTGCTGCCCGTTATGCTCCCTGCCGTATCTCCCATGGACTCTTTGGAAAGATTGCCTCTTATATATGAAGAGGCCCCGAGTCCGGCAGAAAGATATTCGTCTAAGGACCAGTATTTCAGATTGTGCCGGCATTCGGCCCCGGGCCTTGCCGTGTTTGATATCTCATAATGCACATAGCCTTCGTTTTTCAACGCATGAAGAGCTTCATGATACATCCTTCTTACTATGCTTTCTTCTGTAAGATCCAGCAGTCCCTTTTTGTAATTTCTGCAGAAAGAAGTTCCTTCCTCCAGTTGCATGCTGTAAAAAGAAAGATGTTCGGGAGCCAGTTTTATAACTTCTCTGATGGTGTTTTCCCACTGCTTCAAAGTCTGGTCCGGCACTCCGAACATAATATCGAAATTTATGTTTTCAAAACCTGCATTTCGTGCGTTTTCATATGCATCCAAAATATGGTCTTTTTTGTGGACCCTCCCGAGGCGGACCAGTATCTCATCGTCCATGGACTGGACTCCCATGCTGAGCCTGTTTATGCCTCCGGCTTTATAGGCTCTGAGTTTTTCCCTTGAAAGAGAGTTTGGGTTCCCTTCTATTGTGATCTCCGCAGCTTCTGAAACATGGAAATCCCTGTATATTGCTTCAGTTATTCTCTCCATTTGCTCTGCTGAAGCAAAAGACGGAGTTCCGCCCCCTATGAAAACAGTATCCACAGTGTAATTTTCACTGTACTCTTTTGCCAGGACCCGGATCTCATAAGAAAGGGCATTGATATAATCATTTTTTTTCTGTTCATCAAGGTCATCAAAAGAAAGAAAACCGCAGTATCTGCATTTTTTCTCGCAAAAAGGTATATGGATATAAAGACCCAGCTTATTTTTCATTCTTTTCTGTTTCTTTTGCTTCCCTCTCGGCCCGGTCTGCTTCAAGCTGTCTTTCCACCATGCTGTCCCAGCTGAACCCGCATTCATCGCACCTGTAAAAAACTCCGCTTTGGAAGCTTTTGTGAGATATCTCTGCTGTTCCGGCCATTATTTGCTCTTTTATCTCGGGCATTGAGGCAACCAGAGTGGATACTTGTTTGATTATTTTTGTTGATCCGCATTTGAAGCATTTTCTTTCTTTTACCATTTCAGACTCCTTTATTTATTATCATCATATTTAAGCACTGCGGTAAAAGCTTCCTGGGGCACTTCGACTTTGCCGAACTGTCTCATACGTTTCTTACCTTCTTTTTGTTTTTCGAGAAGCTTTTTCTTTCTTGAAATATCACCGCCGTAGCACTTTGCAGTAACGTCTTTTCTGTAGGCTCTCACCGTTTCCCGGGCTATGACCTTCTGTCCTATGGATGCCTGTACAGGGACTTCGAACTGGTGCATTGGTATTACTTCTTTGAGTTTTTCGCAAACAAAGCGTCCCCTGGCATAGGCCTTGGATTCGTGGACTATCATAGAAAATGCATCGATCAGTTCTTTGTTCAGCAGTATGTCCATTTTAACGAGATTTGATTTTTCGTATCTTACAAATTCATAATCCAGGGATCCGTACCCTCTGGTCCTTGATTTTAAGGCATCAAAGAAATCATATATGACCTCGTTAAGAGGCATTTCATAATGCAACTGAACTCTTTTGGGTGTGATATATTCCATGTGGAGCATACGGCCTCTTCTATCCTGACATATTTCCATTATTGCTCCCACATATTCATTTGGTATCATTATGTCCGCCTTTACTATGGGTTCTTCTATATGGTCGATCAAAAGCGGATCGGGAAGATTGGTCGGGTTCTGTATCATAAGTTCTTTGCCTTCATTTGTGATGACTTTATATATGACGCTGGGAGATGTGGTTATAACTCCCAGGGTGAATTCCCTTTCAAGTCTTTCGACTATTATTTCCATATGAAGAAGGCCCAGAAATCCGCATCTGAAACCGAATCCCAGGGCGGCTGATGTCTCCGGCTCAAAGTCCAAAGCCGCATCGTTGACCTGAAGCTTTTCAAGGGCATCCTTCACATTTTCATATTTCTCTCCTTCTGCGGGATATATACCGCAGTAAACCATAGGCTGGACCTTTTTATATCCCGGAAGAGGATTTTCTGCCGGATCGTTATTATGAGTTATGGTGTCTCCGACTCTGGCATCGGCCACCTGTTTGATGCTGGCGCAAATATAGCCAACTTCCCCGGCTTTTAGGTCTTTTGAGGGAATCGGTCCAGGAGAAAATGTACCCACCTCTGTGACTTCGTGCTTTTTTCCTGTATTCATAAATTTTATTATGTCACCTTCTTTGACTGTGCCATTGAATATCCTGGTGTATATGACAACTCCCAGGTAATTGTCATAGTAAGAATCGAAAATAAGAGCTTCCAGGGGAGCATTCTCCTTCCCTTGGGGAGCCGGTATCCTTTTCACTATTTCTTCCAGCAGTTCATCTATTCCAATACCTTCTTTAGCAGAAATAAGCGGCGCATCTGCCGCCTCCAGTCCTATAACTTCTTCTATTTCGGCTTTCACTGCATCCGGGGAACTGCTGGGAAGATCTATTTTGTTCAAGACCGGCAGTATCTCCAGGTCCTCATCCATGGCAAGATAGACATTTGCCAGGGTCTGGGCCTCTACTCCCTGGGTGGCATCCACCACAAGAACTGCACCTTCACAGGCTGCAAGACTTCTGGAAACCTCATAATTGAAGTCTACATGGCCCGGAGTATCGATAAGGTTGAGTATGTACTCATGGCCGTCTGAAGCTTTGAAAAGAAGCCTGGTGGTCTGTAGCTTGATGGTGATCCCTCTTTCTCTTTCCAGATCCATTTTATCAAGATACTGTTCCTTCATGTCCCTTTTGGAGACAAGTCCGGTCTTCTCCAGTATCCTGTCTGCAAGAGTGGATTTGCCGTGGTCTATATGAGCTATAATGCTGAAATTCCTTATGTATTCCCTGTAACTTCCCATCATGTCCTCTCTTATATTGCGCATTAGGTATCAAAGAGTATTTTACTTTAAATACTCCTTGATTTCAACACGTAAATCGGATATACTAAAGTCTGCTAGTTTTGCTGAAAGAATAAAAATATAAGAAGTGGGGTGAATTTCCAATGGCAAACATCAAATCAGCTAAAAAAAGAATCAAAGTCATCGAAAAAAAGACAGCTAAGAACAGACGTATAAAGGCACATATCAAAGCGATCTTGAAGAGCTTTGATGCTGCTCTTTCAGAAGGCGACCTGGAATCTGCAAAAGAACAACTGGCCATGGCAGAAAAGAAACTTATGCAGGCTGTCGCAAAGGGCACTGTACACAAGAACAATGCGTCAAGAAAAGTTGCAAGACTGACAAAAAGATTCAACAAAGCACAAAAAGAAGCATAAAACTCATCCGTCCCCACCGGCGCATAAGTTAAATGCGCAAAAAAAGATAACAAAGATAACAAAAGGGAGAGTTTCAAGTTCTGTGTAAACTGTAAAAACTGATATAGAATTTAGAAATAATTTATTCGGAGCAAGGATGCCTAGCATGTCCTTGCTCCTTGTACTTTCAGTATAAAGCCATTTTT
>Ga0123334_1005948_pt1 | contig 11489 bp, 8 predicted proteins | sample BiotimSIPDNA_FD_89706 | JGI IMG/M metagenome (GOLD analysis project Ga0123334, IMG submission 89706) | Anaerobic biogas reactor microbial communites from Washington, USA - Biogas_R1 time_0 SIP DNA | ecosystem: Engineered > Bioreactor > Anaerobic > Unclassified | place: Washington, USA | collected... | reverse complement strand
ACGGCGGCCTCCAATTCATTCATTACCAGTTCCAACTCCCCAGGAGCGAAGGATAAATAAATCCTTTCTTTGGCTTGATCGATGATGTTTTTCATCTTGTTGACAATCTGCGTTTTTCCGGTAATCGTTACATATGGTTCGACGCTTATCTTTTTTTTAGGAATCTGCTTCTCCAGATAAATCAAGACTTCATCTGTTTGCCGCCGAGTATTGGCTACCAACTCTTCGATTGGGACCGGAGTATAACGGGCCACCTCCCCCTCGCAAAGATAAGCCCCGCCCTTTTCCACCAGCCCTGCTAAGGCCAGATAAACATTGGAACGGGGTAGGCCGGATATTTTAGCGGCTTCATATCCAGTAAGCTCTCCTTCCTGGCAGAGAGTGATATAGAGAGTTGCTTCGTGACGGGTAAAACCGATTTTACCTAGGGCTTCGATTAGGTCCATGGAGGTCACCTCGTTCCTTAGTGGTTCTATTTAGGACTACTATAATGCAAAACGAGAAATTTGTCAAGTTATGGTGACGTTATTCCTATTTTAAAAAAATAAAAACAGCCCCTTATTTCTATTCTCTCTTTCAAGTAATCGTCCATGTCAGTTACCTATGCGTAAAAATATCCTATTAAATATTTTCATTCATTATTTAATCGCAAAGGACCTTCGTAAAGTTACGTGGTTGACGTGGGATCGACTAGCAGATTCCATTCTAGATAACAATTAGGGCTGTCTATATATGCTTTTTTATAAAAAACTATAATAAAGTAAAATTAGATCTTCTAATTTACACTCAAGAGTTTTTTCTCCTAACATCTCTCCTTTAATTTAGTTATGAAGCGAATGCCTTATAATTTATGATTAACAAGGCTAGTCACTAAAGAACCTAATATTCTGAATTTCGATAAATACAGTCTCATTCTCTTGCAACATCAAACTACGGTAATATTCTCTATTATGTTCGGCGATAATCAATTCCCCGGTTTCAATTCGGATTAATTCAAGATTAATGCGCGGTCCTACAGTTTGAATATGTTCCACGACTACTGGTATTGATACGGATTCTTTTTGAACACGGCTAATACTCACTTCATGTGGACGAAAATATCCCTTCAGTGTCTTGCCGGGTCCTTGAAGGTTCTCAGGCAATGGGAACCTGGACTTGCCGATCCAGGCGGTCCCATCATGAATCTCTGCCTTTAGGATATTAAAGCTACCTAAAAAATTATAAACAAAAGAATTTACCGGATTATCGTATAAATCGGCCGGGATTCCGACTTGCTCAATCCGCCCATTATTCATAACTACTACCCGATCTGATACTTCCATTGCCTCTTCCTGATCGTGGGTTACGAAAATACTGGTTAACTGAATTTTGTCATGCAAATGCCGCAACCAACGGCGTAATTCTTTTCGTACTCCGGCGTCTAAAGCTCCGAACGGTTCATCCAGCAACAATACTTTTGGTTCAACCGCTAGAGCTCGGGCAAGAGCCACTCGTTGGCGTTGGCCCCCGGAAAGTTGCGCCGGATAGTGTCTGGCAAATTTTTGCATCTGTACTAATTGTAATAACTGAGACACCTTGGATTTAATAATTTCATTATCGAGACCTAGCCGACGCTGCTGGACTCGTAAACCAAATGCTACATTTTCAAATACATTCATTTGGCGGAATAGAGCGTAATGTTGAAATACGAAACCAACCTGTCGTTTTCGAGGGTCCTCTTTGGTTTTATCTTCTCCATGAAAGACGATCTTCCCTTGGTCAAGCGTCTCAAGACCAGCGATAATCCGCAATAAAGTCGTCTTACCGCAACCGGAAGGGCCCAATAGCGCCGTTAACTCTCCAAGAGGTATTTGCAGACTGATATCATCCAAAGCGGTAAAACAGCCATATCTTTTGGTTACCGCTATAATGTCGATGCTCATAATATTTTTCGCCTACTTTCGTTCAGATTCGACGCCAACGGCAAGTTCCAGCTTACGGCGGATCTTTCGTTCCATGAAGGTTTTGACCGCTAAGGTTATCAAAGCCGTTAGCGCTAACAATGATGCCACCGCGAAGGCCGCAGTGAAATTGTATTCATTATAAAGAATCTCAATTTGCAATGGCATGGTATCGGTAAGCCCGCGAATATGACCGGAAACCACCGAAACGGCGCCGAATTCCCCCATAGCTCTAGTACAACAAAGAATTATACCATACAAAATACCCCATTTGATATTAGGTAGGGTAACCATACGAAAAGTTTGCCAACCTGAAGCTCCTAATACAATAGCCGCTTCTTCTTCCTCGACTCCCGTGACTTGCATGAGCGGAATCAATTCCCTAGCTACCAGTGGAAAAGTAACAAAGATGGTCACTAATACGATCCCCGGTACGGCAAAAATAATCTTCAAATTATGCGCCGCCAACCAGGGACCTAATAAACCTTGTAACCCAAACACAGTTACATAGATCAAACCAACTACTACGGGTGATATAGTAAACGGTAGGTCTATCAAAGTAACCAGCAAATTTTTACCTGGAAAATTAAATTTTGCGATAGCCCAGGCTGCAGCCAATCCAAAGGCAAGATTAAGCGGTAAAACAATAGCCACGGTTAATATTGTTAACCGAATCGCAGCCAATGTCTCAGGATTTGTTATGGCGGCCATATAATTACCAATGCCCTTGGCTAATGCTTCACTAAAAACAATTACCAGTGGAATTACCAAAAAAAGCCCTGTATATATCAAAGCAATTAATATTAGACCGACGCGCACCGCCGGGGGTTCCTGACGGATTTTACTTTCAGCGCTAGATCCCTTAAACCAATCTGCCACTTATCACACCCCCCTATTGATATTTTCTACATCGCCATTGTAAATAATTAATGCCGAGCAGAAGAATAAAAGATACGGTTAGCATTACAACGGCTATCGCGGTGGCCCCGTCATAGTCATATTGTTCTAATTTACTTACAATTAAAAATGAAGTTATCTCGGTACGAAATGGTAAATTACCGGAGATAAAAACCACCGAACCGTATTCTCCTAAGCCACGCGCCAAAGCTAGAGCAAAGCCGGTGAGCCATCCCGACCTAAGCATTGGTAGTATCACCCTTTGGAAAGTTTGGCGACGATTAGCTCCCAAACTGGCTGCCGCCTCTTCAACTTCAGGGTCAAACTCCTGTAAAATCGGCTGTAAAGTACGAACTACAAATGGTAAACCGATAAAAGAAAGCGCTACCCATATTCCAAAGGGAGTAAATGCCACTTTAATTCCTAACGGTTCTAGTAATCGACCGAACCAACCATTGGGCGCATATAGTGTAGTTAGCGCAATTCCAGCCACTGCGGTTGGCATTGCAAAAGGTAGATCCACCAGCGCGTCAATGATTTTTTTGCCGGGGAAACGGTAACGGGTTAACACCCATGCGAGAACCATCCCGAAAATCCCATTATTCAAAGCTGCCAATAGGGAAATCCCGAAACTTAATTTATAAGAAGCGATCAATCTAGGGCTGGTAACAGTAGTAAAAAATTTCAGCCAACTAATGTTAAAAGCCTTTATAATAAAAATAATTAAAGGTATCATAACGATGATACTTATATAGAAAATGACAAAACCCATCGTCAACCCAAAACCAGGTAAGATATTACGTTTAATCAAAGAAACACACCCTTATTTTAGCTAATTTGTACTCAGCTAAATACCTTCGGAAGAAATTAGCCTTTCAATAATAAGTTGCTTTCGTTATTGCAATTAAAATTCAATTCAATAATTTCCCGGATTATATATTTGATCAAAGATTCCGCCATCGTCAAAGTGAATCTTTTGCGATTTTTGCCAACCACCGAAAACATTATCAATAGTAAATAAATTTACCTTGGGGAATTGGTACGCAAATTTCCGCGCCACAGATTCCATTCGGGGGCGGTAATAATGTTTGGCGGCGATGGTTTGGCCTTCTTCGGAATAAAGATGTTTAAGATAGGCTTCGGCAACTTTACGAGTTCCATGTTTGTCAACTACTTTGTCGACAATCGCCACCGGAGGTTCCGCCATGATACTCCAACTTGGCACTACAATTTCAAATTTGTCTTTACCCAACTGATTAATGGCTAAAAAAGCTTCATTCTCCCATGCAATTAACACATCGCCGATACCTTTTTGAACAAAAGTCATGGTCGAACCACGCGCTCCGGAATCAAGAACTGGCACATTTTTAAATAGAGCGGTTACAAACTCCCTAGCTTTAGTTTCACTGTTACCATATTGCTTTAAAGCATAACACCAAGCGGCTAAATAGTTCCATCGGGCCCCTCCGGAAGTCTTCGGGTTAGGAGTAATGACCGAGACCCGAGGCTTAGTTAAATCGTTCCAATCCTTGATACTCTTGGGATTTCCCTTGCGAACCAAGAACACAATAGTTGAGAAGTATGGGGCGCTATTGTGCGATAGCTTTTTTTGCCAACCCTTAGCGATCAAGCCAGACCTACTGGAAATAGCGTCAATATCATAGGCCAAAGCTAAAGTGACCACATCCGCCTCCAAACCGTCTATGACCGAACGGGCCTGTGCGCCTGAACCGCCATGTGATTGTCGAATAGTCACATTGATACCGGTTTTTTCTTTCCAATACTTGACGAAGGCTACATTAAACTCCTGGTAAAATTCCCGGGTAGGATCATAGGAAACATTTAAAAGGTTAATACGCTGCGTTTTTGCAGCTAAACAGTTTGTCCCCCCGATTACAATTAGTGCAATGAGCAACAACCCCAACGCATTTTTCCAATTCATTTAATCATTCCCTTTTCTATACAAGATTCAAAAATTTCAGAGATACTAGATTAGACTTATAACCAACCATATAATTTCACTTTTCAACTTCCAACGTTAATTTATTTTCAAGGTACTCCCACACCAGATCTACCGATTCATTTATCGTCAATTGGTCGGTATCGATAATAATTTCCGGATTCAAAGGTTCCTCATAAGGGGCGGATATACCGGTAAAATCTTTGATTTCTCCTTTCTTGGCTTTATCGTATAAACCTTTGGGGTCGCGAATTGCACAAGTTTCAATAGCGGCTCTGACAAAAACTTCAACAAAATTATCTCCACCGACTTTTTGACGGGCAAAATCCCGCATTTGGCGGTATGGAGAAATAGAACCGACCAGAACTATTAGCCCGGCATCTTTAATCAGGGCGGCGACTTCGGCAATCCGGCGCAGGTTCTCAAAACGGTCGGTTTCAGAAAATCCCAAGTCATTATTGAGGCCATAGCGAATATTGTCACCATCCAGCCGGTAAACTGCTTTGTTTTGTTTTAATAACCGATACTCCAATTCTACGGCTATAGTTGATTTTCCCGATCCCGAAAGTCCGGTAAACCAGATTACCAATCCCGGCTGATTCAAGTTACGGCAACGATCCTTATAGGATACTTTTCCTTCATGCTTGGTTAAATTAGGACAAGAAGCCGGCTCCATTGATAAACTCCTTACTAGTTAAATTTAAGATAAACCGCTACCTATACCAACAAGCTTAACATTGTATTAAATACTATGTTAATTTATCTCCAAGTTAATCAGGGCTTAAAAATGATCCCTTTTCCCTGAAGGTGGACTTTTATTTTAGCGGCGGCTTGTTCTTCAGACGCAAACTCCGGTAAATAAATATCATAATCAATATCCGTGGTTATGTTCTTACCCACCCAAACAGTCACTATGTTTTTAGTATTTACGGTAGTGTTAATAACTTCCATGTTTTCTTTGGTCAATTCAATTGCGGTTACAATCAACATCATGCCGGATTCCAATATCAAGTTGGCTACTTCGGCCAACCGCCGTAAATGCTCCCGATTATCCGCCCCTCTTTGCTCCAAAATGCGGTCATCGACAAATCCCCCTTTAATATCGGCGTCTACACCATAAAGAATATTACCAATTCCTAAAAAGTAAACGATTTTTCCAACATCAAACAACATTCTCTCTAAGGCTTTAGCAATCGGCTTTTTTCCAACATCTCGCTGTCCGGTAATGATGATAAGAGTAGCCCTTTGATTATATCGTTCCGCCCGTTCCTCACTAGTAATTTTACTAGTCTCCCATTTATAATTGCGGATGAACAGATTATCACGAATCCATCTTTTTTCATCCGGCAATATCTCTAGTATAATTCCACCGCCAGCGATCTCATAATTATCCACAACCACAAACCGGCTGGTATAAATGTTATCCGATGCCAAATCGAAAGCAATGGTTTTCTCGAGTTTAAGGATACATTCAGCTACATCGTGCCGTTCGACCTGTTCCTTTGAGTTTACTTGTAGATTGGAAGCATCTATTATCCGGGTAATTTCCTCGATTTTCATTTCTACCTTGGCAGCGCCGATCTTTAGTATATAGGTTTTGTCCATTACCGCAGTTTCTTTCCCAAGCCAAAACAAGTTGACTTTGATTCGTGAAGAAACTTTAGGTTCCGGCTGTCCGGCCAAAGCCGCGATCTCGCCTCGAGTAATATAAATCTGTTCTTTAAGGGTAAATCCGGCGGCATAACCCGTTGATACTTCAAACGTTTTTCCCTTATTAAAAGCTTCAATAGAAGCGATGACGCTTTTTTTGCCGGAAGGATAAAACACCACTTCATCACCGACACAGATACGGCCTGATTCCACTGTACCGGCTACAATTCGCCGACCGTCATTATTCTTGGTAAACTTATAGACTCCTTGTACCGGCATACGAAATGACTTGTCCTCAGGTAATGGAGGGCACTGAAAACCATCAAGCACTTCCAAAACATTATAACCCTGGTACCACGGAATTTTAGTCGATTTTCCGGTAATATTATCGCCTTGCATCCCGCTAACCGGAATAAAGGTAAAAGGACTTATATCGATTTGATTTAAAAACTGCCGATATTCATCTTTAATCTTTTGAAATACCTTAAGATCGTAATTGACCATATCCATTTTATTTACTAAAACGGCAATCTGCTTGATACCAAGCACCGAAAGCATATATCCGTGCCTTCTGGAATTTTCCCGAATTCCCTCTGTGGCGTCAATAACCAGTAAAGCCGCCTCCGCTCTGGATGCTCCCGTAACCATGTTTTTTAAAAATTCAATATGTCCCGGTGCATCAATGATGATATAGTTACGTTTAGCTGTCTTAAAAAAGCAGCGAGCCGCATCAATTGTAATCCCTTGATCTTGTTCATCTTTTAACGCATCCAGTAAAAATGCATATTCAAAAGGTTTTGAGTTACGTCGACATTTTTCTTTGACTTGCTCCAGCTTTCCTTCAGGCAACGAATACGTATCCGCAAGCAACCGCCCGACAATAGTACTTTTTCCGTGATCCACATGCCCGACGATAACGATATTCATGTCTTCCATCACATATACCCGTCCTTCCTCAACTCTTCCAATCCACCGCCATCTTCCTTATCCTGCTCGCGGCCGGAACGTTCTGCGATGTTAGCGAATTTTCCGGTTTTCAATTCAGTGATGATTTCACTAATATTCATAGCGTTCGATTCCACTGGATGAGTACAAGGGGCGCAACCCAAAGAACGGTACCGAGTACCGGAACCCTGGTTAAAATATAACGAAACCACCGGGATATTTTCTCGATAGATATATTCCCAAATATCCAGTTCGGTCCAATCAAGCAACGGATGAATTCTGACATGAGTACCAGGCGCGAAATCGGTTTTATATTGATTCCAAAACTCGGGTGGCTGGTCTCCTAAGTCCCAGTTACTACTCTTATCACGAGGTGAAAAATAACGTTCCTTGGAGCGACTTCCTTCCTCATCCGCTCTAACGCCTACAATCACTCCGGTGTATGGTTCAATATTTTTATCGATTTCATATTGTCCTTTGTCATGGTTTAATCGGTAACGGGGCCAACCGCCACTCAAAGTATTAATTAAAGCCTCGGTTTTTAAAGCTTTGCAACACTGAAGGCGAGTAACTGAACCATCGGGAAAAGTGGCTTTTTCTTTAAGCACATCTTCATTTTGGCCGTAAATCATGTCCAAATGCCATTCCAAAGCCAGACGATCCCGGTAGGCAATCATTTCTGGAATCTTGTAATGAGTATCAATATGGACCAATGGTATGGGCACATGGCCAAAAAAAGCTTTTCGGGTCAACCATAATAAAACTGTGCTGTCTTTGCCGATGGACCATAACATGCAAAGGTTTTTAAACTCGCTATAAGCCTCGCGCAGAATATGAACGCTTTTATTTTCTAATTTGTCTAAGTGATCCATGTATCTTCCTTCTTGTTATTTTAATTTTCAGCCGCTATTTCAAACCATTCCTTCGTATCTACGGCTTTTCATATAAATCTATTTTTTAATAATTCCATATATCTGTTCGCAAGCCCCTCGATAGTTGTTCTTTTATGAACATTCCGGCTATAGGACCATCGGATCGTTAATTGAGAGTTTGCAATTGCGGAAATGCAATTAATCAAGGTAAACCGACGATCTTTCGGATTATCTCGTAATCCCGTTGATTCTTTAGCGATTTTAAACATTGATTGTTCGTTTTCACGTTTTCCCATAAAATTAAATAAAATCTCTTCTTTCCTAAAAGACAACAGCTTTTCGGCTAATTGTTCATCCCCGTGTAAATTCGTTAAAAGGCAGAAACCATAACCTTGATTGGGTATGACCGCGAGATTCCGTTCAAATTGTCGAATCATCTCCTCTGCCGTAGACGCATCATCTATCTTTTGTAAAACGAGCACTCCGCTCATGGCAAACCAGCCGACGGTATGGGAGAGATCAAAAGCGAGTTCAGGGATTATATTTCTTCCGGAATTAACTACATTAATCTCCGTCCAAATTGAGTTCGACCACTCAGTTAGAACATCCATCAAAGTCAATAATAATACATTAACTAATTGTGTTTGATATGTTTTGACATTCCCCAATAATACATTTGTTTCTTCGGTGCTCAGAGAGAGAATTAATTCCCTTTCGGATTCTACTAGATTGTTTTCCCTCCCATCAGGATAATCCACCGGAAAGTACGGGACCTTATCCCAAGGCAAATTCAACCAATAATCTATCTCTTTTGTTAACGAGGAAGATTTGGCGTATTCATTTAACCCAATGGCATACTGCTTTAGTGATGTGACTTTCGGTGGCAATTGAATATTTCGGCCGTTTACCAGAGATTGATAAACCTTTTGAAAATCCCTGAACAAAATTTCTATGGATTGATTATCCGCAACCAGGTGATGAGAGGTTAAAAAGAGACGCTGGGGCTTGTCTTTCCCTAAGTGGAAGAGAGCTACCAAGAAAAGCGGACCTTTTTGCAGATCAAATTTGTTTTGCAAATCGTTTGCTGTTTTTTCGATAGCTGATTTTTGCTCTGTTTCTGACAAAGAAGACAGATCATAAAAATAAAAGGACTGCTCATTATCGGGCTGTACAATAAACTGCCGCCAAGAAGAATCCTTCTTTATAAAGCGTGCGCGAAGACCATCGTGATATTCGATTAGCGTTTGAACCGCCTTTTCTAAATATTGAGGCTCTAAAGGTGCCGTTGTCTCAAAAAGCATGTTTATATTAAAACGATGAGGCTGATGCCGTCCTTCGGTCTCCATAATCTTCAAATACCAATATTGATCGCAGGTTAATGGTATTTCGCCGGTAATATCATTTTCAATTTTGACAACGGATTTGTCTTGGTTTTTTATTAATTCGGATATAGTCGGAAAGTTTGTAATTAATGACGGATTCAGCAAGATGTTTTCCTCTTTGGCTTTATCAATCATCCGTAAAGCTAAAAGAGAATCACCGCCAAGATTAAAAAAGTTGTCGTTAACACCAATTTTATCTATATTCAAAACTTCTTGCCAGATCTCTGCTAATCGTTTCTCCTCATCCGTAGTAGGAGGTGTGTATTTTATAATTTGTGTATCCTGAGAACCGGCCCGATTTTGAGCCAATTGTTCACTATGGCGCATAATAGACTGAAGAACAGGCGCCTCGGATATAGGCCTATTTATGGCGTTTAAAAAAGTTTCCAGAAAGATAAGATAATGAGCAACAATCTGCTTAATGGTGCTTTCTTCAAAAATCGATGCATTATAAGCAAGAGCACATGCAATATGGCCCTGTCTTTCAATCATCCCCAAACGAATCTGAAAATCGACCTCCTTTTCCAGTACACTTTCAAAGGGTTCCAATCGGATTTCGCCCAGATCATAATCAAACTCATCCTCATATCTAAAAGTAAACATTACCTGGAAAAGCGAAGTGAAACTGATCCTTTCTCCCGGTATCTTCATTTTTATATACTCGGTGATTTTATCGAAAGGAAGATCCTGATGTGCCACAGCATCATTAACCTCTTTATGAGTGGATTCGATAATTTGTTTTAAGCTCAGTTTTTCCATTATCTTTATCTGTAAAGGAACCAGGTTGGAAAATAATCCGATTAACGCTTTTAATTCCGGTCTGTTTTTCGAAGAAACTGAAGAAAAGATCAAAAAATGCTCCTGTTTAGTGTACATGTATAAAAGGCAATTTAAGGTGGTTAAGAGTGTAACAAATAAAGAAACTTTTTCTTTTTGGGAAAGCAGCTTTAATTGGGCCACTATTTCCGATTCAATATTAAATTTGTATGTATAGGCTTTAGTAGCCCGAGTTATAAGTACTCTATCGGCGGGCAATTGCAGGGGAGCAATACTCTCTTTGAACCGTTCGCGCCAATAGTCATTTAAAAGTAAATAGGATTCCCCTATTAATCGCTGTCTTTGCCAGCTTGCATAATCGGCGTACTGCATGGGTAGATTGGATAAAGAAGGCTTCAGTCCTTGTTTTAATGACTGATAAATATTCCCGAGATCCTGAATGATAATCGGCCACGATTCAGCATCGATAATTATCTGATGTATTATTAAAATCAGAATATACTTTTGCGCCGCCAGTTTAATTAAAACAGCACGAAAAGGCAGCCCTTTTTGCAGGTCAAAAGATTGTTTCCGTTCTCTACTAATTATCTGTTCCAGGCCAGTTTTATCAGGGCCAATCGCGGATTGGTCAATTGTTTTTAACTTGAATGAAAAAATAGGCAAGGCGACTTGTACAGGTTTTTGATTTTCAACAAAAAAAACGGAACGTAATATTTCATGTCGCCTTACAACCTCATTCAAGCTTTTTTCCAATACCGACTCGTTCAATTCGCCGATAATATAAAAGGAATTAGATAAGTTAAACGATGTATTATCGGGATTCAATTGGGTAATGGACCAAATTCTCTCCTGAGAAAAGGATAAAGGAGACCTCTTCGCCGCGCGGATCTTTGAAGCTACCATCTTTAAAAGCAGGGCCTTTTGTTCATCTGTTGTAAAATTATTGTTTTCTTTTTTATTCATTAATTTCATCCCTTATTATATCAATCACGCCGGTATAACTAAATTAAGGAACTAATAATAGTTTATGTCGCGCCGCCGCTTTAACTTTTTCCGAAGTAAAATT
>Ga0123334_1005947_pt1 | contig 11490 bp, 10 predicted proteins | sample BiotimSIPDNA_FD_89706 | JGI IMG/M metagenome (GOLD analysis project Ga0123334, IMG submission 89706) | Anaerobic biogas reactor microbial communites from Washington, USA - Biogas_R1 time_0 SIP DNA | ecosystem: Engineered > Bioreactor > Anaerobic > Unclassified | place: Washington, USA... | reverse complement strand
TGGGATAAGACTATGAACTACGAAGAAACCCTTGCGTATATCCACTCGACGCTGAAATTCGGTTCAAAGCCCGGGCTGTCCCGTATCCGGGCTTTGATGGAGGCGTCGGGCGATCCGCAGAAGAAGTGCGCCTTTGTCCACATCACCGGTACCAACGGCAAGGGCAGCACGACGATGTTCACGACCAACATCCTGCGTGAAGCCGGCTACCGTGTAGGTACCTTTATTTCGCCCTACGTCGACGACTTTCGCGAGCGGATGCAGATCGACGGCGAGATGATCCCGAAGGACGCGCTGTGCCGTCAGCTCGAGAAGCTGCTGCCGGTGATCGAGACGATCCGCGAACAGGGTCACTCGCAGCCGACGGAGTTCGAGATCGTGACAGCGCTGGCGCTCAACTGGTTCGCGGACGAGGGCTGCGACATTGTGGCGCTGGAGGTCGGCATGGGCGGCCGCTATGACTGCACCAACGTGATCGATGCGCCCGAGGCTGCCGTGCTCACGCCGATATCGCTGGACCATGTAAAGATTCTGGGCAATACCGTCGCCGAGATCGCGCGCGACAAATGCGGCATCATCAAGCCCGGCTGCGTCTGCGTCACCTGCTTCGCTCAGGCGCCCGATGCGCTTGAAGTGATCCGCGCCGACTGTCAGGAGAAGGGTGTGCCGCTCCATATTCCCGACCGCTCCCGTGTCGACCTGCTGGAGAGTAACCTTACCGGCACGCTCATCGACTACGACGGACTGGTACTGCGCGTCAATATGGCAGGCGAGCATCAGATACAGAACGCGCTGACCGCTGTGACCGTCGCGCAGGTGCTGCGGGAGCGCGGCTACGCGATTACCGACGAGCACATCATCCGCGGCATCGCCGATACGCGTTTCGCCGGACGGCTGGAGATCATCCGCCGCAATCCGCTGTGCCTGCTCGACGGCGGTCACAACGCGGCCTGTGCCGACGTTGTCGCGAAGGCTCTGGATGACTATCTCACCGGACGCCGCATCATCACCGTCATGGGCATGTTTGCCGACAAGGACACGGCGTACTGCGTCCCGAAGATCGCGCGACGCTCTGACGTGTTCATCGCGACACAGTGCGACATGCCCCGCGCGCGCGATGCACACTCCCTCGCGCAGCTTGCCGTCGGGCACTGCAAGGACGTCCATTGGAACGAAAACATCTCCACCGCCTGTAAGATCGCGCTCGAGCTTGCACAGCCCCAGGATGTCATCCTGGTCTGCGGTTCACTGTACATCCTGCATGAGGCGCGTGAGATTCTGGCACTGTAATCAACACGACTTGCAGCGGCTGCTGCAGCAATCAGGGATACATAGACCGCGGGACAATCATAAAGCGCCGTATCTGGACTTCCCGTATCGTAAGGAAATCAACCCCCTCTCTTCTTCAAAAGAGAGGGGGCTGATGCTATTTGTTTCGATTCCGCAGTGAGACAGGCTTCCCCAGGACCTCCGACATGATAACACTCTGCATCAGCGTATCGGACGAGAAGACAAGCTGCGGGGCGCTGACCTTGGGTGCGGCGTCGGGCACTTCAGCGGGTGCTTGCTCCGATGCACGCGGACGGGGACGCATGTCGGGGTTTGCCTCACCCTGCCCGAGTGCACTGCCCTCGACGGCTGTATCCCTCTGCTCGAGATCACGGCCCTGTCCGAAACTCATACCCTCAGGGGATGTCTGTACGGGCTGCGGCTGTACGGGTGATGCGGCAGGCGCGGGTGTCTGCGCAGTCGTGTAGACGCGGAGATTGATTGCGCTGAGCTGTTCGAGAGACTGCGCCGTCGTCGTGCCCGGAACCTGTTGAACAGTTCCGTAGATCGGGTCGATTCTTTTTCCCATGACGCCCTCCTTACTTTTTCGGCGTGCTCTGCGTACCGCTCTTGGAGATTGCCTCGCGCATTGTTGTGTCGGCCCTGACGTTCTGGAGCTGGTAGTAGTCCATCACTCCGAGCTTCCCTTCACGCAGCGCTTCGGCCATTGCGCGCGGAATCTCCGCTTCGGCCTCGACGACCTTCGCGCGCATCTCCTGCACCGCCGCGAGCATCTCCTGCTCATGTGCGACGGCCATTGCGCGGCGCTCTTCGGCCTTTGCCTGGGCGATGCGCTTGTCAGCCTCAGCCTGATCGGTCTGCAGCTGTGCGCCGATGTTGCGGCCGACGTCGACGTCCGCAATATCGATCGAGAGAATTTCGAACGCGGTGCCGGAGTCGAGACCCTTCTGCAGTACGGTTTCGGAGATCAGGTCGGGGTTCTCGATGACCTGCTTGTGCGTCTCGGCGGAACCGGTAGTGGTGACAATGTATTCGCCGACACGGGCGATGATGGTCTGCTCGCCGGCGCCGCCGACCAGGCGGTCGATGTTCGCGCGGACGGTGACTTTGACCTTCGCGCGCACCTCGATGCCGTCCTTTGCGATGGCGGAGATGACGGGCGTCTCGATAACCCTGGGATTGACGCTCATCTGGACAGCTTCGAGGACATTGCGCCCGGCGAGGTCGATGGCGGCAGCACGCTCGAACTCCAGCGGGATATTGGCACGCTGCGCGGCGATGAGCGCGTTGACCACGCGGTCGACGTTGCCTCCGGCGAGGTGGTGGGCCTCGAGCTTGTTGATCGGCATCTCGATGCCGGCCTTGGTTGCTTTAATCAGCGGGTTGACAATCTTGGACGGCACCACACGGCGCAGCCGCATCCCGACGAGCGTCCCAATGCTGACCTTCACGTCCGCGGCTGACGCAGATATCCACAGCGCGACCGGTACGAACGAGAAGAACAGGCTCAATACCACGATGATTGCCGCGAGAAGCAGTAAGTAACCGAAAAATTCCATGTCCATGACCTCCTATAAGAATTTGAATGAAATGCATTCTTTATGCGTGAGACTCCGGCAGCATGCGTGCGACAATGCGGTTTCCCTTGACGTACAGCACTTCGATGACGGTGTCCGGCTCAAAGTATTCACCTGTGTTGGGGATACCGGGTCATCCTTACGTATATCAACCGACGCGTGCCCTATGGAGACTGCGTCTCCTTCCCTATTTTCAACAGCTTTCCTTCGGCCATCTGTGCGATGCTCGCAAGAATGATTAAAGTAACGCCGATGATTGCAGCAATGCTGAGGCGTTCGCGGAGGATGAGGATGTTGAGCAGCGTCGCGAGCGCCGGCTTGATGCAAAACGCCATCGACGCGGTGACGGCGGAGGTCAGCCTGATTGCCGTGAAGTACGCGAGGTACCCCAGACCCGTCACGACCAGACCGAGCCACAGCACCTGCGGCAGGCTCGCGACGGTCAGGCCGCCGATGATCGGGGTTCCTGTGATGAGAATCCATATCAGCAGCAGCAGCGACCCGCCTGCGAAGGAGAAGGTCGACAGCACCATTCCGCCGAAGTAGAAGATACGGCGGCGGGAGAGAATCGTGTAGACCGAGAACGCGACCGCGGCGCCGAGCGCGTAGAGCATTCCGCCGATGTCGGGCGCGATGCGGAAGGGGTTGAAGATAAATGCTACGCCGACGAGTGAGACGGCAAGTCCCGCCCACTTGACCCAGCTCACCTTCTCTTTAAGAAAGAGGACCGCGAGCGGTGCGGTGAACAGCGCGTTCATCGAGAAGATCACCGCGACCATCGACGCGGATGTCTTGAGGATCGCGGTCTGGAACAGTGACATACTCAGCGTTACACCGAAGAAGCCCGCGCAGAGGAAAAACAAGCAGTCCTTCCAGGTGATGCGCAGCTTCTTGCGTTTCATCTCCGCAATCGCGAACGGCAGCAGCATCAGCGTCCCGATAGCGAAGCGGATGAGCGTCAAGCCGAGCGGGGAGACGGTTTCGGTGATGGTTTTGGAGACCAGCTCCATCGTCGAGAAGGACAGCGCAGTGACACCGACGCAGAGCGCGCCCTTTTGCGTGTTTGTCATACTTCTCGGTAAAACAGCGGGCAGTCGAGCCAGACGCCTCCGCGCATCGCGGCTTCGTGCGCAACAAGGCCCGGGATGGTCATGTCCAGCGCCTTTACGATATCGATCGGCGGCTTGGTGTCATGAAAGATCGAGTCGAGGAACGCGTTGATCAGCAGGTACTCGCAGGAACCGTGCCCGCCGGCCTTCATCTCCTCGGACGCATCAGGGTCGGACGCGTAGTTGGTGAAGTTCACGACGTCCTCATCAACCCCCTCAAAGTAGCGGCGCGCGCGATCGGAGGTGTAGTTGTCCGTTTCGATGTAGCCCTTCGAGCCGTACATCGCATAGCCGCACCACGCGGGTTTTCTGGGCGATACGCTCGAGCGCAAAACGCGGATTGTCACGCCTTTACTCGTCTCGAACAGACCGCACTGCATATCGATTGCGCCGGGACCGACGTTCTCCACGATGTGCACACCCGTGCCGGACGCCGTGCAGCGGACGATGTAGTCGTCGAGCCACAGCAGCAACGGCCCCAGGCTATGGGAACAGTAGTGCAGCGGCGCGCGCTGGGTGCGCCACAGGTTGTTGCCGTCCTTATCGATGACAAGCTGGCGGATTTCATGAACGTACTCCGCCTCGGCGTAGTGGATGTGACCGAGCAGGTCGCGGTCGACATAATCCTTCCACTCAAGGACGAAGTGCATGTAGTTACAGTTCTCGGCGAGCATGTACTTGGCCTTCGAACGGCGCACGGCGTTGTAGATGTTGCGGCAGCCTTCGATGGTGTTGGCGGCGGTGACCTCGCACAGAACGTGGATGTTGCGGTCGAGCGCAGCAATCACTTGAGCTTCGTGGTACGGGATCGGTGTACCGAGGACGACGAGGTCCAGCCCTGAGTCAAGGAAGGCCTCGTAGTCGGTGAAGCACTGAGCATCGGTGAGATTGAACGCGGCGGCGTTCTCCGAGAGCTTTTCGGCGTTCGTGTCGCACAGCGCGGTGATCTCGGTACGCGGGTGATTCATCAGTACGCGCCCGTACGCGGTGCCGCGGCCGATGCCGACCAGACCCACACGGAGCTTGTCCATAAAAGATACCTCCAGAAAAAAGTGTGGTCATACGAAAACAACGGAGAAATTTTCATCCCCACTGTAGTGTACCATATTCCCCGCTATTTTGCAAGGAGCATTTTATCCGCAATCTGCATTTTACATTTGTATGGATGCGCTGCCGGACGGATCCCACCGTTGAGCACACCGGAGGCTGCGTAAAGATATCCCGTGAACGCGGGATATGACATATGTCAATGCGGGATATGACATATGTCAATGAAGTAAGATAAATATTAACACTGTAATAAAATTTCACGGAGGACTGGAAAAACGCTGAGTATTGTGGTAAAATAACATAGTGACAACAAGGCCTTCGGATTTACCACCAACGTTGATTTGAGAATATGATGAAAATTAGAAAATTCACGCTTTTACTTCCGCTGCTGCTCCTGTTGACCGCCTGCGCAGACGAGACCGACAGCCTGCTGCGCGTCCCGCAGCTTCCTGAGCAGTATGTGCTCGTGCAGCAGCAGCTGGACCGTATCCTCGCCGATGGTTCCCAGCTCGCGGCACCCGTCTCCGGACAGAACCGTTCGGCGATCCAGCTCAACGATCTTGACGGCGATGGTACGGATGAGGTACTTGTCTTCTGCTCGGCGAAGGAGGACGACGCCTATGTACCGAAGATGTACCTGTTCCGGCGCGAGACCAATCGCTATGTCCAGGCGGCATGCGTCGAGGGTGTCGGCGACAGCTTCGACTTGTGCGACTACCCGGCGATGGGCGCCGATGGGCAAAAGCTGCTGGTGATCGGCTGGCGGCTCGGCGCAAATCCCGTACGCGGGGTCACGGTGCATGTGTATGCCGGCGGGACGCTGACCATGCTCTACAATGGCGAGTACACCGGTCTGCTCGCAGAGGATATCGACTCCGACGGCGATGACGACCTGCTGCTTTTACGCCACTATGCGTCCGCATCGACACCCGGCAGCGCGGTTCTTCTGGAGTACGAACGGGATGCGCTTACCGTGATCGGCGAGACAATTCTCTCCGCCGGCATCCAAAGCCCTGAAAGCTGCGTCTATGACCGCATCGGCGCAGATCTCTACGGCGTCATCATCGACGCGAAGCTTGCCGGTGCCGACCGCGCGGGCGAGGCCGGGATGCTCACCGACCTTCTCTACTACGCCGACGGGCAGCTCTACAACCTCAGCTACGACGAGACCGCACGCCGCTCCGATGCGACCTACCGCCCGGTCAGCTTCCCCTCACGCGACATCGACCGTGACGGCATCGTCGAGGTGCCGCGTGTGGAGTATCTGCCCGGCAGCACCGTGCGCTCGGCATATCCGTTTCTGCGCGTGGACTGGTGCGTCGTTGACAAATCTCTCACGCTCTCGCGCAAATTTACCGCCTACACCGCCGCCGGACTTCCCTGGTACTTTAAGATGCCCGACGCACTGATCCCGAGTGTTACACTCACACGCGGCGTGCAGGACGTCGGACGTGATACGGTCGTCTTCTGCGAGTACAACAGTGAGACCGAGCAGATCGGGCGGGCATTGTGGCAGATCGTCTCGCTCACCGGCTCCGACCGCTACAAACAGAAAGAGGAGCTGGGGCTGTTCGAGCTCGCACGGACGTCATCGGCGCTCTACGGCGTGATGCTCAACTCTGAGCGTGATATCATTACCTACGAGGAAATCTCCCGTTATTTTCACCTTTCCTGAAGAAACAAGGAGTACAGTCATGCGAAAAATTATGGTCATTGAGGACGAGGCGTCCATCCGGAGCTTTATCGTCATCAATCTCAAACGTGCGGGTTACGCGGTCGTCGAGGCGGCATCGGGTGAGGAAGCCTTTGATGTCTGGGCACAGAACCCCGACGTGATGCTGATGGTCGTGGACGTAATGCTGCCGGGGATCGACGGCTACGAGATCTGCCGCCGTGTGCGTGCGAGAGGGTCGGAGGTCGGCATCATTATGCTCACCGCCCGCGTACAGGAGATGGACAAGGTCATGGGACTGATGACAGGCGCGGATGACTACATCACCAAGCCCTTCTCCCCGGCCGAGCTGACCGCCCGCATCGACGCACTGATGCGGCGGCTCACTGGTTCCACCGCGCAGTCCGACGAGCTGACCTCTCCGCCGTTTACCCTCAACATCAAGAGCCGCACCCTCATGCGCGGCGATGAACGCGTGGAGATCACGCAGGTCGAGTTCATGATCATGAAGACCTTCCTCGAGAATCCCTCCCGTGCGCTGTCCCGTGAGGAGATCATGCGGACGGTCTGGGGACCGGACTACTTCGGTGACTTGAAGATCGTCGACGTAAACGTGCGGCGTCTGCGTCTGAAGATCGAGGAGGACCCCGCTGCGCCGCGCTACATCCTGACCGTCTGGGGCTTTGGGTACAAATGGGAGGCGTAAGGTATTCGCCGGAGAATCCGCGGCTGCCGGAGGATACGCGCCGCAAACGTCCGAACCCGCCGCCCGACCCGATTCCGCTGCCCGACCCATCGGATGTGGATACCGACGAGCTTCTGGAGCTGGACGGGGCGTACGCGCAGGAACCGGAGGACGATGTACGGGACGATCCGCCGCGCATCCGTTTCAGCGGGCTGTTCCGCAGACGTAGGCACGAAGAACCGCCGGATGAGCCGTCCCACGATCCGGAGTTCATGGTGCCGAAGCGCCGGGAGCGCAGCATCCGTACCCAATGGCTCACGCAGAGCGTCTCGGTCGTCGTACTGCTTCTGGTGGTCGCGGCGACGGTCTTCATCGTGGCGGTATCGAGCCTGCTGCATCAGAACATGCGCACGAACCTCGGCGCCCGGGTCAACGCGGCAGTTGCATTCTTTAACAAGTACGCCAGTGCCTCCGACAACGAGCTGTACGCCGGCGCGAAGGTCTATATCGAGAGCTATGAAGACAAGGACATCGTCGAGCTGCAGTTTTTAGACCGCGCGGGGCGCATCGTTGCGTCGTCGTCGGGACTCGCGGCGGGGCTGCCGGTGGAGACCGACGATCTCACGGCAGCGATACGTAAGGGTGAGAGCGCTTCATGGGTCGGCGTAGACCCGGCGAGCGGTGAGCGCGTCATGGCGGTCTCCGCGCCGGTCATCTTTCCCGCAGGTGAGATCGTCGCGGTCATCCGATGTGTCAGTTCGCTTGCGAACCTGCGCAGCCGCATGCTGCTCTACGCGCTGATGGCGGTGGTCGTCTGCGTGTTCATCCTGGCGTTTGTACTGCTGTCGAACAGCTTCTTTATCCGCTCCATCCTCACGCCTCTGCAGCAGGTCAATGATACTGCCATGCTCATCGCGCAGGGCCGCTACGGCGTCCACATCGCGCCGGTCTATCAAAACGAGATCGGTCAGCTTTGTACGACGATCAATCACATGTCCGACGCGGTCTCGCAGGCGGAGAAGACGAAGAACGACTTCATCTCATCGGTCTCGCACGAGCTGCGCACGCCTTTAACGGCGATCGGCGGGTGGAGTGAGACGCTGCTGTCCGGCGGTGTCGACGACCGTGCGGAGGTCGAGCGTGGTCTGCATATTATCCGCGACGAGGCGAGCAGGCTCTCTCGGATGGTTGAGGAGCTTCTCGACTTCTCGCGTATGGAGTCCGGTGAGCTGATGATGCGCATGGAGCGTGCGGACATCCTGCCCGACCTCGAGGACGTTGTGTTCATGTACATGGACACCTTGCAGAAGGAAGGTATGACCCTCGAGTTCCACGAGGACGAGGACTGTCCGCAGATCGTATGCGACCGAGCGCGTCTGCGGCAGGTATTCCTGAACATTCTGGACAATGCCCGCAAACACGGCGGCGACGGCAAACGCATCCTTGTCACCGCGCGGCGGATGAAATCCACCATCGATGTCGTGATCCGCGACTTCGGTCAGGGCATCCCGCCGGATGAACTGCCGCATGTCAAGGACCGCTTCTATAAAGGCAGCACCCGCGCACGCGGCAACGGCATCGGTCTGGCCGTGGCCGACGAGATTGTACGGCTCCACGGAGGGCGCCTGGACATCGCGTCGGAGGTCGGCAAGGGCACGACGGTTACGATCTCACTGCCCCTGTAAAGAACCCATTACACATATAAGCGGAGGTCTTATCCTTGTTTGAACTGGTCACATCCGCCACGCGCGCGGAGTATGACGCGTATGTCGAAGCGTCCCCGAAGGGACATTTTTTACAGTCGACGCTGTGGGCGGGCGTAAAGTCCGCGTGGAGCTGGGAGGGCGTGCTGTCGCGCGACGAAAACGGGAAGGTACGCGGCGCGCTGGGCATTCTCATCCGCCGCATCCCGGTATTGCCGGTGACGCTGCTGTACGCCGGACGAGGGCCGGTCTGCGATCTGACCGAAGGCGCCGCACTCGACGATCTGGTAAGGGGTGCGCAGGCCGTCGCGAAGAAGCACCGGGGTTTTGCGCTGCGCATGGACCCCGACGTCCCCGCGTCGGACATGACGTTTGTCACGGCATTGAAAAAGCGCGGGTTCGTGCTGCGTGATCCGGGCAAGAATTTCGACGGCATCCAGCCGCGCTTCGTCTTCCGGCTCGACGTTTCCGGTAAAAACGAAGATGAGGTTCTCGCGGGGTTCGAGCAAAAGACACGCTATAACGTCCGGCTCGCGATACGCAAAGGCGTGGAGGTACGTGTGTGCGGCAAGGAGATGGTGCCGGACTTCACGCGCATCATGGCGGTGACCGGCTCGCGCGACGGCTTCGCGACAAGACCTGCGTGGTACTTCGAGAGGATTCTCGACTGCATGGGCGAGCACGCGCGGCTGTACATGGCATTTTACGAGGACAAGCCCATCGCCGGGACGCTCGCCATCCGCTACGGCGACAAGGTGTGGTACCTCTACGGTGCGTCGGCCAACGAATACCGCAACGTGATGCCGAACTATCTGCTGCAGTGGGAGATGATCCGCTGGGCGGTGGAATACGGCTGCCGCATCTACGACTTCCGCGGCGTCTCGGGCGACCTGTCGGAAGACAATCCGCTCTACGGGCTGTACCGCTTCAAGAAAGGCTTCAACGGGGAGCTGTGCGAGTTTGCGGGAGACTTCGAGCTGCCGTTAAACCGTCCGCTTGCGGCACTGTGGAGATACGCGGAGCATACGCGAAAAAAGATCGGTCACGCGCAGAATCAACGTACCCCGGCGGGAGAAGCGTAATCCGGTTTCCCTATTATCATCAGGGGGGTCTTGATGCATGAAAGCCTATATCATCGAAAAAGACAAGCTCAAGAACAACATCGACATCGTGAAAAAACGTGCCGGGGACAAGCCGATCTACGGTGTCATCAAGGCAGGCGGCTACGGTCTGGGGCTTTTACAGTTTGCCCGGATGCTGCGGGACGAGGGCATTGACCGCTTTGCCGTCACCGAGCCGTCCGACGCGATCCGGCTGCGTATGGCGGGGTTCATCGACGAGGAGATTCTCGTTATGCGCTCCGTTGCAACCGAGGGTGACGTCTCGGACATTATTGACGCGCACGCCATCGCAACGATCGGCTCATACAACGATGCAATGCTTTTATCGGGTCTTGCGGAGAAACATTCGGAGATCGTTGAGGCGCACATCAAAATCGACACCGGCATGGGACGCTACGGCTTCCTTCCCGAGGAGACGGAGAAGATCGCACAGATTTACCGCTTCATGAAGCGCATCAACATCACGGGGCTGTACACGCACTTCTCCTGCGCGTTCGCGAATAAGAAGATGACGAAACAGCAGCTTGACCGGCTCTTGGAGACCGCGCAGACCTTGCGCGACGCCGGCTGCAATCCGGGCTGTGTCCACGCCGGAAATTCGAGCTTCCTATTTCGGGGAGACCTTTCGTCGACCGACGCGGTGCGCATCGGGTCGGCGTTTCTCGGACGGCTGCCGTTCCGGGCAAAGGCGAACTGCGGGCTGCAGCCGGTGGGCTATGCGCGCTGCGATGTCGCGGAGGTGCGGTGGCTTGCCGAAGGTCAGACCGTCGGCTACGGCGCGGCGTATCGCTGCAAGAAGCCCACGCGCATTGCGGTCATCCCGTTCGGCTATACGGACGGCTTCGGTGTCGCACGTGTGAACGATATCTTCCGCTTCCGCGATAAGCTGCGCTACCTGCTGCACGACGTGAAGCTGCTGTTTATGAGAAAGCGCATGTATGTGACCATCCGCGGACGGCGCGCGCCGGTTCTCGGGCATATCGGTATGGTTCACTGCGTTGCCGACATCACGGGTATCCAGTGTGAGGTGGGAGACGAGGTCGTGCTTGACGTGTCACCGCTGTACGCCAACCCGTTGATCGAAAGAATCTATGAGTAGAGAGAAGATATATACAAAGAGTATATAAAGTTTTCCGAAAATCTCTTGCCAAAACCGCTGCGATGGTGTATAATAAAGACACACACAATAAAGAAGGGTAGGCGCACTCAGCTATGAAGATGGTTCTCGCGATTATCAACCAGGACGACGCGAACATGGTTGTCAATGCACTTATGCAGGAGGG
>Ga0123334_1005942_pt1 | contig 11496 bp, 9 predicted proteins | sample BiotimSIPDNA_FD_89706 | JGI IMG/M metagenome (GOLD analysis project Ga0123334, IMG submission 89706) | Anaerobic biogas reactor microbial communites from Washington, USA - Biogas_R1 time_0 SIP DNA | ecosystem: Engineered > Bioreactor > Anaerobic > Unclassified | place: Washington, USA | collected... | reverse complement strand
TGCAGTAAATCCCTATCGTTTGAGCAATGCTTATCATGTTGTTGTTTCCAGAGAAGTGCCCCGACCAGCAATGTCTGACGATAAAACGATCAAAACGCCTTATCAACAGCAGCAAACAGCATTCTCCCCTGTTTCTGATTTTATTGAAACGAAGAAGAAGACACAACCGAACCTAACAAGGTCTTGTAAGCCTGTTTCTGTTGTGCCTTCCCAAGAACCAACGGCTCGTCGTATAGATCGTATCTTTATTCTTTTACTTGTTATTGCTTTATTTTGTATTTCAATCTATCCTTGTTTCTATCGCCGTAATAAGCCCGAACTCAAAGACTTGAACAAAGAATACGATTCTTTGTTAAATAATTGTAGTAGTCTTGATAAAAAGAATAAGATGATGCAAAGAGAAATTGATAAGTTGCAGGAAGAGAATAATAAGATGAAAAAAGATTTTGCTAAGTTGCAGGAAGAGAATAATAAGATGAAAAAAGATTTTGCTAAGTTGCAGGAAGAGATTAATAAGATGAAAAAAGATTTTGCTGAGTTGCAGGAAGAGAATGCTGGACCGCAGGAAGAGAATGCTGGGCCGCAGGAAGAGAATGCTGGGCTACAGGAAGAGAATGCTAAGTTGCAGGAAGAGAATGCTGGGCTGCAGGAAGAGTTTTGATAGGATGTTTGAAGAAAATTAACAACTAAATGAAAAGCTCAGTGAATATAAAAGGAAAAAGAATAAAAATCCAAAGCAATTAAATCATTAATTTTACAAGCGAATTAAGCCATGCTGAACCTGATGACACAATTCAGTTCAAGAAGAAAATTATGTCCAAAATATTCAGGCTTGACCATTTCCTCATCGATGGTCTCGATTTTTCGCGTGGTAGACCTTTCTGCTATACTCAAAGAATCTGTAGTAGCAAGCTGTTTGGTGTTGTGCTGATTAAGATTTTACAGATGTTTTGCAGAATCGTTCATGCTCGCTACAAAAGGCATATCATTTGCTTTTTGAGTATTATTCCATGCATTTTAGATTACCTGCAACTACACCTGCCTTCGAAGCATCGTTGCGATTCCCGCAGTTGGATTTTCGACAAATTGTTCGTCCAGTTCGAACTCCCTGATGCCATGTCGTTTGGCAACGCTCTCCAGCCCATACTCGATTCCCGCAAAGCATTCATCGCAAAATTCGACAATTCCCATGCCTGATTCTTTCGCCAGTTCGCATATTCGCAATTCCGCTTCTGGCGTAAAGGATATCTTGACCGCCTTGTCTTTGTTGAATGACTCCACAAAGTCCTTGAGTTCCTTCAGTTGAGCTTGACGTTCCTCGTCCGCAAGCTTGCGGATCAAGTCCGCCAAGGTGCTTTCAGGCGACGCGACCAGCTCTGGGGTCAACTCCAATTGCTTCACATTTAGCGATGGCAGCTCAAATTTGAAGTCCCTGAAGATGCGCTCCAAGACCGTCATCAGGCCCCGGGCACCAGTCGATTCCAGATGGGCGCGCTCCGCAATCGCACGCAACGAACCCGGTTGAATCGCTAGATCAATCCCATAGCCAAGAAAATCTTCGCGGTATTGCTGCAAAATTCCGCTTTCGGCCTTCGTCAGGATCTCTTCCAAATCATTGACGCTCAGCTCCTCAAGGGAAATTCGAATTGGCAGGCGCCCGACGAATTCCGGTTCAAAACCATAATCGACTAGATCCTTGGTGGTCATTTGCGACAAGAGCCATCCCGTGTCCTCATTGTCGGGACCGCTTTTGTTGCGTCCGAACCCGATTTGCGTCGCCCCAAGCCGATGCGCAATCATCTCTGGCAGCTTTGCAAAGGCACCGCTGACGATAAAGAGGATATGTTTCGTGCAAATTGTGGTTTTCGGTGGAGTTCCGCTACTTTGGAATGACATCATCGCCTGCATTTGGCCGAGCATGTCGTTTTGGCCGATGGTTTTGACCTCGGTATCTTCCATCAGCTTCAGCATATTCACCTGAACCCCGCGGCCGGAGACGTCATGACCGCCCAACTCGGACTTGCTGGCAATCTTGTCGATTTCGTCAATATATACAATGCCGTACTCGGCCAGCTCGATGTTCCCATCGGCAGCCTTGACCAGATCACGGACGATGTCCTCGACGTCATACCCGACATATCCTGTCTCCGAGAATTTCGTCGCATCGGCTTTCACAAAGGGGACTCCGATCAATCGGGCAATGCAACGCATCAAGTACGTCTTGCCGACACCTGTCGGACCGACCATGATGATATTGTGCTTTGCGTACTCCTGATTGCCCAGTTCTGGATTCTCCAAGCAGCGGCGGATGTGATTGTAATGATCGCAAATCGCCACTGACAAGACTTTCTTCGCCGATGATTGGCTGATCACAAAACGATCCAGGTAATCCCGTACTTCCTTTGGCTTCAAGGAAAATTCACGGATTTTCTTCAAGGTTTCTTCGTGTTCGTTTGCCTTGTTGTTGTTCTGCTTGCGCTTCTTGGGTCTCGTGGAACTGCTTGAAATCGGAACGTCAACATGCATCACATGACCGCCCGCCGACTTCAGTAATTCTTCAAGTTGGGCAAAGAACCCCTGTCCAGATAGATCGTCTCCGTCATCCTTCTTTTTTCTCTTTTTCTTCTCTTCCGGTTCCGGTTGAGTTTCCTGATCCTCGAGATCAAGTTTATCCTTATCTTCTTCTTCGCTCATGCTCTTATCCTTTCAATTTCATATACAGCTCGAAGAACGCGTCTTCGTACTGTTCGAACAGCCCGTAGTCCCTGAGCTTTCGTCCCAGGTCTTCGGCTTTGTCGAGGGTATCGCAAGCCTGGAAATCCGCATCCAGCTCTTGTCGAACCCCTAACGGCACTCCTCTGTCGAGTCCGAACATTCCGTCACGCGCCATATCGCGCACATTTCGCGGCGCGGATTGTTTCACCAATTCGTTGATGAAGATCAACAACGATATTTCCCAGAACTGATCTGGTCCGACCAATACCCCCTGCACCTGTTGGTTGTCATCCTGAGCGCTGCGAGCCAATTGATCGGCGACCTCGTTCGCTTCGCCACCCACGACCTCCTCGCTGTGCTCCTCCTTCATGAAACGCAATCCGTACTGGATGATGCGCAAGCTGTCCTGGCGGCTCAGCACCTCATCCAGGTAACTCTTGGCGTCCTCGCCAAAATTCTCCAGCATTTGACTGCGATAGTACTGCGGCGTCACCACCAATGGGCGTGACGAACGCACGATGCCACGACGCAATCGGACATGCTCCTCGTCGCCTTCAATCGGAGATACGACGCTGTAGCTGACATAGGTTTCCCCAAATGTCTCGAGCAGCTTTCGAGGCATGTAAACAATACGCGTCATTCGCGCGGCAAACCATAGTTCGTTAGGACTCGGCATCGTCAACTCGTCTAATTAACACTTTTCATGGAAAACACATTTGCTCTTTTGTAGTCAATACGCTAAATTCAGAGCTGGGAATATCAATGTCACCTCCAATTTGCGTTTTGCAAGAAACGCAGCCCCTCCATACAAGAATTTCATCCAAACATTAACATACACCCACTTAAGACAAACATCATGAAAGACTCATCAATCACCAAGGAAATCGATTGGTTTTGCTTCCATCTTGTCTCCGAGAACCTCTTGACTAGGGAGCAATGCATCGCGGTCATCGAAGCGATTGAAAACGCAAACACGCCTGTAACAGTGTCGCTCTTCATCCAGGTCGTCGTCGAAAACGGACTTTGCAAAGAGAAGGATAGGCTTGAGGTCTTGGCAACGATGTCAGAAGACGAGGCCAGGGTTGCGGGCTTCCCCAAAACAAGCGTCTTCTCGAGTTCGCCGGCGGCAATGCCAGCTCCGCAACGCCAGCCACCGCCTGCGCGAAATCCACTTGGACAACGAAAGCCGATCCAGGAAAATGCACCGAAAGCCAAGGAGGCGGCTCCTAACCAGCTGGACTGGATGAAGGATTGGCCTTTGCTCAACCAGGCCACGACAATGGATCGGGACTCGTCGCTCAAACTGCTCAACGATTTCCTGCACAAGGCCAAGGAGGCAGGATGCTCTGACGTACATATCTCAGCAGGGGCATATCCCTTCGTCAGAAGATACAAGGAGATTTTCCTCGTGCCTAATCAGGAAGTGCTCACGCTGCAAGCATCCGAAAACCTCAATTACGCACCGCTTACCCAAGACCAAAGAGATATCTTTGATGAGCACAAGGACCTGGACTACAGCTACAATATCGCGCAAAACGACCGATACAGAACCAACCTGCTTTACCAAAGGCTCGGACCGTCCGGATCATACCGAATCATCAAAAATAGGATTACGCCAATCAATGAACTCGGATTCAAGATTCCTTCAGTCATTGAAAAACTGACCACCTATGGTCAAGGACTTATCCTCATTACAGGACCGGCAGGATCGGGAAAGTCAACGACGCTTTCGGCGCTCGCTGAGCATATCAATATAAATCGGCACGACCATATCATCACGGTCGAAGACCCAATCGAAGTCGTCTACCAGCCAAAAGGATGCAACATTACACAGCGTGAACTCAATTCACATACAAGGTCATTCCAAAATGCGCTCCGTGCGGCCCTACGTGAAGACCCGGACGTCATCATCATCGGAGAAATGAGAGACCTTGATACCATCGAAATGGCCATCCATTCCTCCGAAACTGGACACCTTGTCATCGGAACCCTGCATACATCTTCCGCGGCAGATACGATGAACCGACTGCTTGACGTTTTCCCGTATGGGCAACAGGCGCAGATCCGGGCGATGGTCGCGGAATCGCTCAAGGGGGTCATCTGCCAGCAATTGCTGCCAAACAAAAACGGCGACGGCGTCGTACTCGCCTACGAAATCATGCTTGGCACGCTCGCAGTCTCAAACCTGATTCGAGAAGGCAAAACATTCCAGATCGAATCTTCGATTCAAACCGGCAGAAACCTCGGAATGATCACGATGGAGCAATCCCACTTCGAACTGTACATGGAAGGAAAGCGATCATACGACCAAACGATTCCATTTATCAAGACTCCTGAACTGAAACGGCAAATGCAGGTAAACGAAGCAAGAAGCCTTGGCGGACCTGCGCCAGATGCACCACAACCAGCACAGCAACAACTCGTTAAAGAAGAGCAGCCACAACAGAAAAAACGCTTCGGCTGGTTCTAAATCGTTAATCTCAAACTTACAAATAATAAGGACACTTGATCATGGCAAGAATCGACGCATTCCTTAAGACGATGATTGAAAAGGGAGGTTCCGACCTGCACCTTTGCTCATCCATGCAACCAAAAATCCGAGTCCATGGCAGGCTCGAGCCACTTGATGAACCGGAAATCCCACCGGAACAAATGAAGGACATCCTCTTTGAAATCGCCGATCCCCTGAAAAAGTGGGATTGGTTCATTGAAAACAAAGACCAGGACTTCGCCTATGAAATCCCGGACTTGGCGCGTTTCCGTGTCAACTACTTCAATAACCATTTCGGCCCTGGGGCAGTGCTCCGCGTCATCCCGGCGCATATCAAGACGATTGACGAAATGAAACTCCCGGGAATCCTTAGGGAAATCTGCGAATACAAGGCAGGACTCGTTCTCGTTACCGGCCCGACCGGATCCGGCAAGTCAACCACGCTCGCCGCAATGATGGACTACATCAACGATACGCAAAGCAAACATATCATCACCATCGAAGACCCGATCGAATTTGTTCACCCAAACAAAAAATCCGTTATCGTGCAACGGGAAGTCGGCGCAGACACCGATTCATTCGGGATCGCGTTGCGAGGGGCGATGCGCGCCGACCCGGACATCATCCTCGTCGGCGAAATGCGCGACCTTGAAACGATGAACCTGGCATTGACATGCGCCTCGATGGGTATGCTCGTCTTCGCTACGCTCCATACCAACAACGCACCGAAGACCGTTGACCGAATCATCGATACGTTCCCTGCCGAACAGCAACCGCAGATCCGCGCCATGCTTGCACAATCACTGACTTCTGTCGTCTCGCAGCTGCTTTGCAGGACTGCGGACAACAAGGGGCGAGTCGCGTCACACGAAATCCTGCTCAAGCACGAAGCGCTGCCGGCAACGATCCGAGATGGAGCGATTGCAAATATCCGTTCGATCATCGAACAATCCGCAGGTCGGGGAATGAGAACCATGGACTCCGACCTGATGCGCCTCTACAAGGACGGAATCATCACCGCCACAGAAGCCTACATGAAGGCGACCAACAAGCAGGACTTCGAACCATTACTTACCGTTGAAGACATGCAGACCATCCGATCCTAAACCGATTATGAGGGTCGTCCACATCAATACAGCGGACAAAGGCGGCGGAGCAGAAGGATCGGCATTCAACCTAGTCCGAGCGCTCCGCCAGCATGATTATGACGCGCAACTCGTCGTCGGAACCAAGTATTCCGCCGAACCCTGGGTTCTGGAACTTCCCAGGCTGGTTCACCCGATCGCAACCCCGTTGAAATCGATTGCCGACGCGACCAGAGGCTTGGATCGCAAAGGCATTCCGGGCACGAGACGGATTACACGATCTTTGGAACGGCTCGCTTCCCCGACTCGTTGCAAGCAATGGATCCAGGGAAAAGACGAAACCGATTTCCCTGCCTCCCATCAAATCGACAAGCTTATCCAAGGCAAGATCGATATTTTCCACTGCCACAATTTGCACGGCTGGTACTTCGACCTCAATGCCTTGGTCACGCTTTCAAAAGTCGCCCCGGTCATCCTCAATCTCCGTGACACCTGGGCTTTGACTGGGCATTGCGCCTATTTTCTCGACTGCCAAAAATGGCAGCAAGGCTGCGGCGATTGCCCCAGGCTCACTATCTATCCCGCTGTCAGAAGAGACGCAACCAGCTTCAACCTCCAGCAAAAAGCCAACATCTACGCCCAGGCCAACCTCGCCGTCACTGCCCCGTCACAATGGCTCCTCGACCAAGTGAACAATTCGATACTCAAGCCAAAATTCACAAAGCTCATCCCAAACGGAATCGATACAACGATCTTCAAGCCAGCCGATAAGGCAGAGGCGCGGGAAAAACTTAACCTGAATCCTGACGAAAAACTTGTTCTCTTTGCGGCAGCCGCCAAAAAAAGCCCTTTCAAAGATCCGGATACTCTCGTCAATGCCGTCAAAATCCTGCTTGAATCCGACAGTTCCATCGCCTTCGCTTGCGTCGGTATCAAGCCCGGCAACCTGCCTGATCATCCACGAATCAGGCTTGTCGATTACGTCTCAAATCCCAAGACAATGGCAAGTTGGTATCAGGCGGCTGACATCTTTGTCCACACTGCCAAGGCCGAGGCTTTTGGCAAGACGATTACGGAATCGATGGCTTGTGGGACTCCAGTCGTAGCGACTCGCATTGGTGGCATTCCCGAGCAGGTCATTCCCGGTCAAACTGGCGATCTGTCTGCTCCAGAAGACCCTGCCGACCTGGCACAGAAAGTCCTTGCTCTCCTAGCGCTTCCCGATTCCGCCTTCCAGGCTCTCCGGCACAATGCCGCCTCCTTTGCCACGCAATTTTCCCTAGGCAACCAGCTTAAGAATTTCACCGATTGGTACCACACCCTTGTCCAGCATTGACTACGAAAATACAACTGTTCTAAAAGAGACGCGACGTGAAGACTGATTTCAGAATCAATGAAAAACCAGCCACGGAGGCACAAGTACTTGATTTTTTGAGTACGGAAAAACCAACAGAGTCTTGCGATTTCATCTCTTATCGGGATGGAGATGCAGAAGTGTTGATTGGCTGGTACTTCGATAAAGGCTGGCAGCTGTCCAGGAATTTGCCGGACGGCAGCAGTTATAATTCGATTCGGAAATATTCCCCGGAAGAGATCATCCAATGGTGGCATGAACAATCCGTACAGCCTCATTGGGCAGATCAAGAGAAGTGGGAGGTGACTGTTCTCTCGGTATCTCAGTCACGCAGGCGCTTGCTGTTGTTGTTATCACTCGGCATCCTGTTATTTTATGGATTGAAACTCTTGAGCGGTGAAATTACCCTTGGTGCTTTTCTTGTCGTTGCAGCTGTTTTGACCGCCATCTATTTTCTTCCAACCATGGCAAAATTGGTCTCCAAGCTTTATGCCTCCATCTCCAAGTTCAATCTTGCGTCAAAGAGACGGGCTTTTGCCGAACGATTTGTCCTGCGCCCACGTCTTGACGATGTTGCGTTTTTAAAGGAATGCGGGCTGGGCGCCGAGTCATTGGAAGCTCGAATTGCCTTGGCATTAAGGGAACTTATTGCGGAGAAGGCGAAAATTCCGAAAGAAGTCATTTCCGGACGCTGTCCGTGGTCGGAAATTTACCAGCTGCCTGGAATGGATGCGGTTTTTTTTGACGATGTCAACATTGTGATCGCCTTGGAGGAAAAACTCGGTTTTTCCATTCAGGACGATATTGCGGAAAAGAAGCTTTTCAATCCAAGCGTCACTGGGGAGAAAACGATTCTTGATTTCGTCCTATGTGTTGCTGAAGTCGTAAAGACGGAAAATCCAGAGATGAAGCCATGACAACCAATTCGGAAAAGCCAAAGCAGATTCAAAACAGGCAATCAGCTAGGCTGTTTCAAATCAATGTGACTTTACTGCTGGGGTCTTTCACCTTGATTCTGCTGTTGATGCAAGTTCCGTGGATGTATGTGCTGGAACCGTTTGCCTTGATTCTGCTGTTGATGCAAGTTCCGTGGATAGTGTATGCGCTGGAACCGCTAATGGAGCTGATATATGCCTTGCTATTTCAACTTTTCGGAATTGTTTTTATTCCGAGCTTCATTTTCTTTGTTGCGGTAGCGACAATGATTGGCTTGGTTTTTGGTCAATACGCTTTTATTACCGCACTTGCCAAAGAACGGGGAGAAACCCTTTCATCTTGGAACAAAATCTCCCTTTTCGTACCTATTCTCCGCTATTGGACGCTTTGGAGCCTGCTTGCAAACTCCACTCCAATTTCAGCGCTGTTGATGGTTGGTGGCTCGGTGATGTTTTGGGTGCTGGCATTGGTCGTCAGTCCACAGAGTCCGTGGGTGATGCTGTCGTTCGCCGTCAGCGTTGGCGCTTGGTTTACGATTGCCAAGCGGTTGTCAAACGGCGTGTGCAAAAGTTTGCATAAGATATGGGGCGTCGTGCTTCTTTGCGTGTTTGTGGTGTCGTCCACAGCCGGATATGTCACATTTTACCGTACGAAAAAGGACATCAAAGCGGAAAAGTCGATGTTGCAATCAGTAGGCATCCCAACCAGTCGGGAAGAGCTGAAACAGCATTTTTACCAGAGCAGGCCATTGAACACGGAATTCGTAAAACTCGTGGATCGCTACGCCGATAATAAAGAAAAACGCAGTTCAGATTGCCTGGTGTCCGCTTCGGATTACTATCGCCTGCCGGAGAGCAAACGGACGGAGCTCAAAGCCTATCTTGCCAGTGAGCTTTGCCGTGAAGATTTCAAGGATATCGATGCCTTGATCGAAACTGGCGAAAGTCTGAAGTACCAAATGAGTTTCCCTGATAATTTGTTAGAAACCTTATTGCTGCATTTGTCATTTTACCGTCCCGTCATGCGTTATTTCAGCTCCCGGATTGTTGTTGCGCTGGAAATGAACAATTCGGATGAAGCGATGCGGCTTTTCCGGTTATCAAACAAATTTCAAGAAAATGTGTTTCAAAGCGATTTTTTAGTTGGCGCAACAGTGGCTTTTGCATGTGAAGCTATTCGAGATGACAGCGTTGGTGCAATGCTTGGGAGCGGGCTTTTGTCCGAAGCCAATCTGCTGGAATTGTTGGAATTGAATCGAAATCGCGAGGAAAAACTCCGAGCCACGATGCAACATGGACTGCGCGGCGAAGCGTATTCAGTCATTGATTGCATCATTCTAGTGAATACTTCATTTTACGAATTCCGTTCGTGTATCCTAGATGCTGGCAAAACAAATTCGCAAAATTCCTATTTCGAGGGAGTAGGACAGCTTTCCGACCCCGGCAAGTTTGTGGACGGAGGCGGCTCTGCAGCGTTATCTGCTTTATGCCATGCGCCACCAGCGGGCGATTGTACAGTATTTTGACGACCCCGCACCCAATCGTGAAGCCTTGCGTGACAAGTTGAAGCAGGAACTTGCGACGCATCAATTTTACCTTGAAAAATGGCTTCTATTTTCGGATTATTCAAGGTTTGAACAACGCCTACAGAGATCGCTAACCGTCAGTAGGATGACCGACCTCGGCTTACAAATCGAACTGTTCCGCCTCAACCACGGGCATTTGCCGGAATCGCTGGACGAACTCGGTGTAAAACTCCCAGTGGATGCCCTGAGCGGCGAACCGATTCGCTACATCAAAGGGAAAGTTAAGGTTTGGGTTCGGGAAGACTTGAAAACAGTCTCACAAGAGCTTCCCGGCTGGCAACTTTCCGCGCCGGGAAGTAATTTTGGTCGAACATCGGATCAACAGGAAGAACACATGCGCGATACCTTCACGGTTATCACTCAATGGCCCGTGCCACCCGCCCCGGAACCTCCGGAAACCGACGACGACCAATCTGATTTTTTCATCGAACCGTAATTTGAGTACGATCACCCCGGGTGCCTGTACCTAAAGCCGTCCCGCTCCGCAGCAGGGCAAATTTGCCCGACCCGTCTGGCAGGGGCTATGCCATGTTCAGCCGCTTTAGCGGCGACGTCGTTTGAGTACGAGCACCCGGGGTGGTCATACCTAAACCAAGTCGAAAAAGAAACCCCATCCTTCCTTGTTGGAAGAACGGGGTTTTGAGAAGGCAGGTCTTTAGGACCGTCAGCTTATCGGGCGTAGTACTCGATAACCTTGGTGATTTCGACGTTCAATGGGATTTCCTCGGGAAGTGGCTCGTGCACGATGGTGACCTTGCACGTATCTTTGTCCTTTTCCAGATAGGGCGGGATGACAGCGTCGCTCACCTTCGCGATTTCGGCGATTTTGGGTGAGCGTTCTGCGTTGATGGTGACCACTTGGCCTGGCTTCAGGCGATAGCTTGCGCGATCGACGATCTTTCCGTCAACCAGCACGTGGCGGTGTGAAACAACCTGACGTGCCGCGAAGATGGTCGATGCCAAGCCGGAGCGATAGACGACGGTCATCAGGCGCATTTCCAAATTGCGGAGCAACTTGTCACCAGTGATTCCTTCGCCGCGCTTGGAGCTTTCATAGATGAAGCGGAGCTGATGCTCGGTCAAATCATAGAACTTACGCAACTTCTGCTTTTCGAGAAGCAATTCGCCGTAGGTGGAAAGCTTGCCGCGACGCCTGGTTGGACCATGCTGACCAGCTGGATAGGCTCTTGGGCTGGAACTTGTCTCGGTACCATCGGCGGATTTGCGAACTTTCGTATTCGTTGGGCAATTCGGCATTCCCCAAAGGCACTGACCTACGCGACGGCACAACGTGTGCTTCGCACCCTTGACACTTGGTTTCTTGGCTGCA
>Ga0123334_1005940_pt1 | contig 11500 bp, 12 predicted proteins | sample BiotimSIPDNA_FD_89706 | JGI IMG/M metagenome (GOLD analysis project Ga0123334, IMG submission 89706) | Anaerobic biogas reactor microbial communites from Washington, USA - Biogas_R1 time_0 SIP DNA | ecosystem: Engineered > Bioreactor > Anaerobic > Unclassified | place: Washington, USA... | reverse complement strand
TTGCTCCAGTTGCTCCCTGTGGTCCTGCCGGTCCGGTGGCTCCAGTTGCTCCAGTTGCTCCAGTTGCTCCAGTTGCTCCCTGTGGTCCTGCCGGTCCGGTGGCTCCAGTTGCTCCCTGTGGTCCCGATGGTCCGGTGGCTCCGGTTGGTCCGGTAGCCCCGACTACACCAATGGGGATTCGCAGCAAAAACTGTTGAATCGCATTAATAAAGGCTAAAATGGGAACGATCTCGTTGCACAAATTTGGACAACTTAACAATTGGGCCACTAATTTATCAAAGATCACACCTAAAACGTTGATTACACATAAAATGTTGTCTTCTTTTAAACACTCGCGCGCTAATTCAATATCCTCAAGTAAAACATTCTTTAAATCATGTGGTAAATTTGCTTCTGCGATCTTTTCGCGTAATTGTTTCAATAGAGCATCAAGGTTGGGAATGGCGGGTTTATCTTTACCCAAGAATATTCACCTCCCTTTCGGATGATATCTATAATACGGAATTGGATCATAAATTGAGCTACTGCGGAAGACACTTTATGCGTAATAATGAAACATATTATCAACGCTATTTGGAGAGTTGCGGATCAACCAATTGCATTTAGACTTTCAATCATTTAAAAGGGGCTGTTGCAAAAAGTTCCTTTTGCAACAGCCCTCTTTCAATTTCTACCAGTAAATATTAGTGTATAATACCCTTGACGACGGGACTTTCGATTTGTAATAATTCACTCTGGTAACTACATCCATTTGGGTCCATTCGGCGGCAACCACTAAAATATGAGCTACAATCTTTTGCTCTAGGCAACCGGGAATGCAATGCCGGGAAGGAGTCAACCGGTAATCAACATCAATATCAAGTAAATGATTTTGAATTTCACTAAACCCACTTGGCCTTAATCCGGGGATATCAACGGATAACATAAACGGAAGATCCTCTTGTTTATAACGAACGGTCCCTTCGGGATCCACATAAAAGATTTCCTTACGGATCGTACCTTGGACAACAACCTTATTTTTGAAAAGATGGTTGGTGGTATCGAGTAATTTAGCTTTAATCCGATCAATTTTTACTGCATTGATGCAAGTTGAATTTGCCAACACCAACTGGCCAACTGCCTGCCCAACAACTTTTAAAACTTTGATTTTTTCTGTACCGACACTCACATCCCGGGTGGTATTAGTAGCGTAACAATTTGCGTTCACCCTTCATCCCTCCTTATTATTGTTAATCCCATATTGCATTTTATCGTTTTTGATAAAATCCGGTAACCTGCATTATGAATAAAATTGCAAAAATGCTTTTGATCCAAAAGCAAGTTTCACAATATTACAAAAAACCACCCTCTACGAGTGGTTTTTTTAACATTTTGAAAGGCCCGATTGGTTATGGCGCTATTATCTCTGTTCTTCAGCATCATCAACGGAGCTAGATCCGACTACTTAAAATCACTTTCCCGTCTGCGTCGAAAAGACCGGCTTTGATTACTCCTTCACAAGTCTTCTCCCGTTCAAAACAGGTCCCGTCGTTGAAAAACAGCTTAACGGTGCCACGGCTCAGGTCCGCCCGGTTGATCGTCTTTCCTTTTAATAGCTCTTCCAGTTTTTCTTTTTCCATAACGATCCCTCCTCCCCAGTACTTCCAGTTAGCTTGCTTTTTTCCCTGCTTTTTTAGCTTTTAGCTACTAGCTTTTGGGGTTTTGTTCTTAGGCCAAAATTTATACCAAAATGAAATGCCAGTAGCCAGTAGCCAATAGCCAACAGCCAATAACAAGCTTAATTTATCTTTTTCCCCTCAAGTTTAACCAATTCATTTATTTGGACCATCAACTTTTCAAATTCAGGTAAATCAAGAGATTGTTCTCCGTCACTTAAAGCATTGGCCGGATCGGGATGCACCTCGATTAAAAGGCCGTCAGCTCCTGCTACTACTGCCGCTTTGGCCATCGGCAGGACCAATCTGCGTTTACCGGTCCCATGGCTAGGATCAACCACCACCGGCAAGTGGGAAAAACTTTTTGCCAGCGCTACCGCGCTCAGATCCAAAGTATTACGAGTTGCCGTCTCAAAAGTACGAATACCACGTTCACAAAGAATCACCTGGGAGTTTCCTTCAGACATAATATATTCCGCTGCCATTAGCCATTCTTCAACCGTCGCTGCTAATCCACGTTTTAAGAGCACCGGTTTGGACTGCCGCCCCACCGCTCGGAGCAAGCCGAAATTCTGCATGTTGCGGGCACCGATTTGAATGATATCGGTATATTCATTTACCAGATCCAACTCAGTCAAGTTCATTAATTCGGTAATAATCGGCAGCCCAGTTTTCGCCCTGGCCTCAGCCAATAGCTTAAGTCCTTCTTCTTCCAAGCCTTGAAAACTATAAGGGGATGTTCTTGGCTTAAAAGCACCGCCTCGCAACCCTCCTGAACCGGCCTTTTTTAAACCATAGGCCACTTCCAGCAGCTGTTCCCGGTTTTCTACAGCGCAAGGGCCGGCAAACACTCCAAAAAAACCGCCCCCCATTTTTACGCCGCCAACATCAACGGTAGTCCCTTCAGGCTTGGCGTCCCTCGCTACTAGTTTATAAGGGCTCAGTATTGGGATTACTTTTTCAACACCGGGGATGTTTTCTAAAAAACGAAAGTCAATCCGACGTTTGTCCCCTACTGCTCCGATTACCTTTTTTTCAACACCTTGAATGACATGAGTCTTGAAACCACATTCTTCCAACTTACAACATAAATTCTCCCATTGTTCATTAGTGATCTCCCGGTTTGTAACAATAATCATTGATAGTACCTCCTTAAAATAAATATAGCCCACGTTCTCCCAATATTTTGGGACGAAACGTGGGCCGATTCCGCGGTACCACCCAAATTAGTCTTTATAAAAGACTCGCTTTTCGGATACGGAGTTTAAACAGAGATCACATTATTCAAACCTGAACTCGATATCCTATCCCTGTTAACGGTGGGCTGCCGGGCTAACCTATCTGCGGATACCATCAATCATTTACAATGATCGATCTGAACGGCGACTAGTTAATCGCTCCCGCCTTCAGTAGCCAACTCCCAAGGGAACTTCCGTTATTTTCACCTCAAGGGACTCGCAGCCGATGGTCCCTATTCTCTGAGAGATTCAAGCTAACATACTTTCCTTGTTCATCGTTTTTCAGAATAATAATTTATACAAAGTATACCATCTCAACCACTTGTCTGTCTAGGGTTAATTTTAGATCTGTTTAACTCCTTCGTTTCCGAACCATCTCCAATATTAGTAATGGATTTTGGAGCGTCGCTTCTTCCACTTCCGACTCATCTAATCCGGCGCCTCGGGCGACGTTCTTCGCCCAACTTTCGGTTAGCAAATTATCCGGCTGATGGGTATCGGAATTAATAATAAACTTGACCCCAACCTTCCGACCAACTTTCACCACATGGCCATTTCCCACATTATGCCCGCCTCGAGCGGTTATTTCAATAAACACATTGTTGACTACCGAAAGCTTTGCCTCTTCCTCGGTCAACAAGCCCGGATGGGCCAAAATATCCACTGCCGGACAACTTACGGCCGCCTTATTGGTTCCGGACTCTACCGGTTCCACCAAAGTCTCGCCGTGAACCACCACCAGTTCCGCTCCAAAATTTCGGGCTTCTTCAGCCAGAACCGGAATACTCCCAACCGGAATATGGGTCAATTCCACGCCGGGAATGGCTTTAATCGGCCAATATTCTTCCGCGATCCGGCATTCTCTAATCAATTCTTTGATTACCCGTTCCATATTTCCCGGCCCCACATGATCGGTGACGGCAATTGCCTGGTAACCATTTACTACTGCCCTCCGAATCAATTCTACCGGTGATAGTTTCCCATCACTCAAAAAAGTATGGGTGTGAAAATCATAAACCATGACATCCTCCTACTCAACTTACTCTCTTCTTAATCCCAACTGGTTCACCCCGGAACAAACGGGCGATTCCTTCCTCAGCCGCCCCTGGAATGACCAAATCAGCTTGGTCAATCAATTCCGGCGGGGAGCCCTGCATTGCTACTCCATAACCGGCAGTTTGTAATAGATCCAAATCATTATAGCCGTCACCGAAAGCGATAATCTGCTCGCAATCAACCTCTAAATAAGCGGCCAACCAAGTTAAGGCTTGGCCTTTAGAAGCCAAAGGATCAAATACTTCTAAAAACCAATCGTCACTTAGCTGATCAGGTGGCCATAGAATCGTATTTGGAGCCGGTTTTAATTCACCAACTCGTTTGGAAAGGGACCTCAACTCAACTTCCGAGCCAATCAAAAGGCGTTTAACGACTTTATGAATAGCTAAGTCCGGGATGCCTATGCGGCAATCCTCGCCATTGTCAAACAACCATTTTCCGCCGGAAGTATTTACTTTATCTGTAAAATAAACCCCCGTCTCCATAAGGCAAAACTGATCGACTCCCAAATTCTTAATTAACCTGGGTAACTTTTGGTCAATCTCAGGCCTGAGGGGCGTAATTTTTAGTATTCTCGTGGTTACCGGATGGAGAACAATCGCTCCGGACTGGACTATTACCGGTGTTTGAACCTTAAGTTGATCAGCGATAGCCTTGGTCTGTTTCCAACTGCGTCCGGTGGCGATAACTACCCTGATCCCATTATCACGAAGCATTTTAATGGTTTCCAAGGTGGCCGGGGTTACCTGCTCCGAACCGTATTCGACTAAGGTGCCGTCCAAGTCGAAAACCGCAAGTTTAAAATGTTTTAAATTCATCGTTAGCTCCTTTAAATTTAAATCTAACATAGATTTAGGGGGCAGTCAAATTCCGGTGGAGATATAATTACCCCTCCCGCTGAGGCCCTCCTCCGCAAAAAAAGCCAACCGAAAATGGCTGGCTTTTAATATTTTTCTCTACGGGAGAACTATCTAGAAAATACATCTTCGAGTTTTGAACATTGACAAATAAATACCTCAGGCAGCAGGTTCAATTGTAACTTTAAAGCCCATACTTTCTAAACGTTTGACAGAATGCTTCACAGTGGCTTGACGATTGATTTCGTCATAATGATTAACTCCCAAATCACGATAACTTGAATCTTCCTTAAGCATATGGTAAATGACAACCAGGATTGCATGGGCCACAGCAACAATTGCTTTCTTTTTTCCTCTTCGAGCCGCGAGGCGATGATACATGGTATTAAAATATGTGCCCTTTGTTCTTGAAGCGGAAGTTGCTGCCTGCGTTAACGCTGCTTTTAACGCCATATTCCCTTTGCGGGTCTTACCACTTTTGCGTTTACCGCCAGTTTCATTATTACCGGGACAAAGCGCTGCCCACGAGGCAAAGTGTTTATCCGTGGGGAACCGACTCATATCGATGCCATTCTCGCAGGATGTCTTGCCCGGATTTGCCCATTATGTCGGTGGCAACATCGCCTAATTTGATGTTAGCTCCTTCGAGGACTTTCTGAATCCGATTTACTTCTCTGGAACGCTCCTGAGTTAGTTTGGTTCGGTAGCGGACTAATTCACGCAATTCCCGTTGGTCTCGATCCGGGATAAAGCTTCCTCGAAGCAGACCGTGTTGTAGAAGATCGGCAATCCATTCAGCGTCTTTTACATCAGTTTTACGGCCTGGAACGTTTTTGATGTGTTGGGCATTGACTACTAGAATCTTTATACCAGTTGCTTCAAGAATGTTGTAAATAGGTTTTTAGTAAATATTTGTGTTTTTTATGGCGACCGCTTGACAGTTGTTTGCAATTAACCAATCGGCCATTTCGAGCAGACTTGCGGTCATAGTCCCGAAAGTACGGATCTCCTTACCTTTTGGCGTTTTTAGGCAAGCTACAACCGTTTGTTTGTGTACGTCCAGACCGGCACAATGTGAATAGATGATTTCCATAGCGTTACCTCCATTCATTACCGGAGTGGCGAATGTCTGTAAAAGATTCTATCTATCGTGCTCCCTTTCGGGGCGACATTTAAGTGTGCCTCAATTCGCCAAGGTCAGACTACTCAACGGCGTAACCGGGGTGGGCGACTACCTAACACAAGAGTCAAAGATTATCCCATATTGACCACAATGGTTTCGTCTTCTACATAATTGGGAGTATCCACTAAAATTACATCAACCCCAATCTTTTTAATCCGCTCCCAAGGGATGACAAATTCTTCGTTTTTACCGAACAACCATAGAAACTTACCCGGTCCGGGAACGATAATCGCTTTTATCCTGCCCGTTTCCGCTTCAATCTCCAGGTCGCTGGCAAGTCCAAGCCTTTTGCCGTCCAAGATGTTAACAACCTCGCGTTCTCTTAATTCTGAGGTTTTCGTCAACAACCCAACCCGCCCCTTTCAACTTAATAATATGCGAAAGGCATTGGATTCGGAACTAAGAAAGATCCTAAAATACGCTTACTTCGTAACTGCATCAAACTGCATTTTCTCGCCACCGGTCAAACGGATTACCAACCGGTTCGGCGCACAAATAATCGTCTCCCCGGTTCTATTAATCCATCCAGTATGAAAGCAAATCTTACGGGGACAGACTGAATCCGGCATCGGTAATAGACGGACAGCCCCTTCATTTACTTCCAATTGGGCTTTACCCCGTTTAAGCGGTATCGTTATAATACCGGAGCCGATTTCTTGAAGATTGATTATTTTGATGGTTTCCCCTTCCAACTCGATTTGGGCTTGGATCTGCTCACCGGAAACCGGTAATAACCGAAACCCTAATAACAAAAGGGAAACTGACGCCACTATTGCAATAAGTATCCAGTCGGACCTCGTCATATTAGTTCCACCTTTTCTATTTTACCAAGATACCGGAGAAAGCCTCCCAGAGAGTATAAAAACCAATACCCACAAAGAGGAAACCGGCGCCAATCTTTAGGTATTGGGGCGGGACCAATTTGGTAACTAGTCCGCCGAAGATTACCCCGATTAAGGTAACTACCGCTAGGGCCAAACTGGCACCTAAAAAAACTGAAAGTGGCTGCTTTGACTCGGCAACTAAGGTAAAGACCGCTAATTGAGTTTTATCTCCCATTTCAGCAATGAACAGAGTTGAAAAAGTCAAAATAAACACTTGCCAGTTTAGGATATTCTTCATTGATTAGGCCTCCCGATATGTAATCGTTGTTATCAGTTTGAATACATCAAATTTTTTTAAACTTCGATCCGGCAAGTATCCTTATCAAACAACCATAAATGTAAACATCTAACAAATTATCAGTATAATAAAATAACCTTGTACCTTGAAACCCTAATACAAATAGTAAACTGACTCATAACGGTCATTAGAACCAGTTTTAGAGTATACGAAACAAAGCCAGCGTTGAGGCCGGGTTAACTTTTAAAATTAATGACTAGATGCATTAAACCGCTGCCGGTAATAACCTAAACGTCTTCAACCTATGCCGAATATATTCCACCATCTTTTCTAGGAAGCTGTTGGCCGAAAAGCTGATATGTTTATATTTACCAGTACCAACCATGTTGCCGGAAACTCTGTAAAAAATCAGTCGAAGGGTTTTGATTTCATGGTGATGAACATAATCCGGCATAATGCTTCGCTTGAAAAAGGTTTGCAGGTTGTAGGCCAACATCTTGATAAGTAGGAATAGTTCATTGCATTTCTTGTTTTGTTGGCTGTTCTGGTCAAAAGCGAAGCCTTCCTTAAGATCGTCAATGTTGTTCTCAATATCACAACGCTGATTGTAGTCATTGAAGATCTCTTCCGGCATCAGGTAATCAATATTAGTGACAATGGCCTGATATTCATACTTGAACCAATCACCGTTCAAAGCAAGTTGTCCATTAGGGGCTTTTGGCAACTTTTTACGTATCAATACAAACCGGCGTGCCTTTTTCCACGATGGCAATGGTACGGTAATTTCAGTGACTGAAAAGATTTTATCAATTTTCTGCCACGGATATTGTGAACTGTTCTGATTGACATAGTCAATAATTTTATGGATCGAAGCGTACATTTTGACTTTGGCGACATATTCAATATTGTCTTTTTCCCATTGTTCAAAGTTATCTTGGTCAAAACCGCCGCGGTCAACCCGAACACGTTTGATAATCCAGTTTTTCGGCAGAATCAACTTGCAATACTGATAAAACCTGATGAATCCTTGGTTGAGATGATTGCGTCCATTTTCAAGCGTAACATTGAGTACTTCATCCGTACCGGCGATGATACCGATTTTTTCCTTAAAGGACGGACGGCCTTTATAGTGTGGGTTATACCCGATACCGCTACCTTCTTGATGTCCAAAGACAGTTGCGACAGTATCATCAAAATTCAACATGACTTCACGAGGACCTTCGATTGAAGCTTGAAGTTCCAAAACTTTTTTATTTGTCCGGCGAATTTGGGTGGTAGTCCTTTTGGGAAGATCACGCAATAGGTCACGACAAACCTTTTCACTGGGGACTTTACCGTCCATAATGTCGCAAAAAACTTTATCGATACGGAGTAAATCCATGTGGGTGAATCGGGAATATCCCAAAACAGTAGCGTTAATCATGAAATTAATAATGTCGGTTGTAGTAAATACGCTGTTATGGTGTTTTTTATAGGTAATGCAATCGGCAAGAATTTCGGGGAGTCCTATTTTTTCTAAGAAGGATTGAAAGTATGTGATATTAAGGTTTCCCGATACGGTGTCGTTATCGAATCTGGCTTTGGGATTAAGTTTGGAAAAGCTATTTCTTTTTTGGTAATTAAGTGCTAAACTCATGTTAGGGATTTCTCCTTTCTTGGTGTGGTTTGGGCTAGCACTTAAATTATACCTGAAAAGGAGTACAATCCCTATATTTTTACCATTTTTTAAGGCCAATTTTTTATACCGATATTTTGTTGTCAAGGTACGTTAATTCTAATGTTTTATATTTTACTTGCCGGATTCAAGTTAAAATTATGCATCCCAAACATTCTCTTTAGTACAACTTGATTTTCTAGATAGTTTATCGTTTTTCAGTATTTAATATTACCATCGCGAAATGCAAATTGAACAAAGCTAAAATAATTTTCATCGGTTAACCGATATAGTCAAACACCATGAAAAAAAGAGGGACACTTGATGTCCCTCACTCTCTGTTCTGTTTTGGGGTGAACGATGGGAGTCGAACCCACGACCTCCAGGGCCACAACCTGGCGCTCTAACCAACTGAGCTACGCCCACCATCGGTGTGCAACTGATATCTTACCATAAAAATAGGGAACCTGTCAAATATAATCTAACAGCTGCGTTTAAAAATCCTCACTCCCATAGGAGGAATTTCCGGATAGGTTAACCCGGAAAGGCTGCAACCCAAAGCGTAGATTGGTTGCCAACCTTTGTTCCATTCCTGAGGCACCTCTAGTAAACGGCACTCCTGGGTCATATTAAAACTGACTAAAATCTGTTCGTTTCTACCGGTCCTTACAAAACCAAATAAACCGTCTCCTAAAAAAAGGTCGTGATAAGAACCGCTTTGCAACGCTTGATATTGTCGGCGTATTCTAGCCAGCTTCATGGTAGCTTCCATAATTATTCGATCTTGCCGCTTTTCATCCCAATACATTGTTTTACGGCAATCCGGGTCTTTATCGCCGTATAAACCGATTTCATCGCCATAATATAATGCCGGCACCCCCGGATAGGTTAACTGAAAGGCTAAAGCAGCCAACATCTTGCGCCGGTCTTGACCGCAGATAGTAAGGAACCGAGGTGTATCATGACTTCCAAGTAGATTATAAGCACTAATAATGTATTCCCATGGCAAATTAGCGCGGTTCCCCGCCAACTCCATTTTAAATTGTTCAGCTGATATTTCTCCATGGGCAAAATAACGAATCACAGATTCGCGCCATTTATAGTTCATTACGGCGTCACAAGTATCTCCAGTAAGCCATCCGAATGGATCGTCCCATATTTCTCCTACGATATAAGCTTCCGGATTAATCGACCTTACCAGTTGGCGGAAGACCCTCCAAAAATCCATAGGAACCTCATTGGGAACATCCAGACGCCACCCGTCAATCCCGATACTGGTCCAAAAAGCAACTACCCGTAACAAGTAACGGACGACTTCCGGATTATGATGGTTCAATTTAGGAAGGGTCCCAAAGTTCCACCAGCATTCATAGTTGGGAGAATGACCTTGCACAATCGGAAACTCCCGGCAATAGTACCAGTCTTTAAAACGGGACTTTTCACCCCGCTTAATTATATCCTGAAACGCCCAAAAAGTATCGCCGGTATGATTAAAAACTCCGTCGATCATCACTTTCATGCCTTCCCGATGCAGTTCATCCACCAAACACTTGAATGTCCATAAATCGCCAAACTCCGGCGCTATTTTATAATAATCTCTGGTATCGTACTTATGGTTGGATGGTGAATCGAAGATTGGGTTTAAATAAAGGGCGGTGACACCTAGTCGTTTCAAATAAGGGATCTGTTTCAAAATACCCTTCAGATCACCTCCAAAAAAATTATAACAAGAGGGTTGATCATCCCAATCAACTCGATTATCGGGATCATTATTCGGATCTCCATTACAAAAACGTTCGGGGAAAATCTGATAAAAGATGGCCTTGGAAGCCCAAGCCGGAGGCATATTGGAAACTGAAGTCCTGGATAGATTCACGAATTCTTTTTTTCCCGCGCATCCCGGTTGAGACAAATTTATCACCTCTGCTAAATTTGTATTACAAAAAGGGCCGGAAAATGTCACGAGCCGCGAAGAAAAACGTTTCACGACTCATACTTTATAATGATATTAAATCTTTATTAACATTATATCAACAACTAGTATCACTTAGGCAATAGGTAATTGAAGGTAATACTAAAGCAGAGGCTCTCTTCGACAAAAAAGTATTACAATGTCAAGTATCTGCTATTGTTTCCAAATATTGAACTGCCGCTAATGCGGCAATTTGCCCTTGACCAACCGCCTTATTAAGTTGCCAAGGTTTACCGGTACAATCCCCAGCGGCGAATAACCCGCTAAGATTGGTCATTTGCTCCAAGTCCGTAAGGATTAGGCCGTTGACCATCTGCAAACCTTCAATCAATTGATCGGCGGGACGACCGGCGCGCTCAATGAAAACACCATCAACAGCCAAATCGCCATTGCTAGTCCTTAACGTCTCTACCTTTTCTTTTCCTAAAATACTAACCGGTTTTCCCTCCCAGATCTCAATTTTGGGACTTAGTACTCCTTTAAAGCTGTATTGGGGTAAATAATAAACTTTTTGACAAACTTCAGCCAAGAAATTAACTTCCATCTCCGCTTCGGGAATATAACCAATCATCGCTACGGTTTTTCCTTTGAAGAACATTCCATCACAAGTGGCGCAATAACTCACCCCACGGCCCACAAAATCGGATTCCCCCGGGATTTCTTTTCCCAAAACGATCCCGGTTGTTAAGATTACCGCTAAGGCTTGAATGGCATTTTCCCTGCCGATCAGGGTGAATCCTTGTCCGTCCCGATATATTGATTG
>Ga0123334_1005939_pt1 | contig 11500 bp, 8 predicted proteins | sample BiotimSIPDNA_FD_89706 | JGI IMG/M metagenome (GOLD analysis project Ga0123334, IMG submission 89706) | Anaerobic biogas reactor microbial communites from Washington, USA - Biogas_R1 time_0 SIP DNA | ecosystem: Engineered > Bioreactor > Anaerobic > Unclassified | place: Washington, USA | collected... | reverse complement strand
GATGTGAAGATCCGTGTCACGATCAGCCAGGCGTCGCCCAGCGTCGCCGCTCGGAAGAAGATCCATGCGAAGGTGACGATCGCGAAGACGAACACCTGCTTGACGAAGGCCGGGACCCGGTCTCTGTAGAACGCGGTTCGCTCCAATTCTCGCGTGGCGAACCGCCCGAGGGCATGGACCGTGCCCCACAGGATGAAGGTCCATGCCGCGCCGTGCCACAGGCCCGACAGCACCATCGTCAGAAAGATGTTGCGATAGGTATTGAAGCTACCCTTGCGGTTGCCTCCGAGCGGGATATAGACGTAGTCTTTGAACCAGGACGAGAGGCTGATGTGCCAGCGGCTCCAGAACTCTCCGAGGCTCGTGGCCAGGTACGGATTGTCGAAATTGAGCATCAGTCGGATGCCCATCATCGCGGCGATGCCGCGCGCCATGTCCGTATACCCGCTGAAGTCGAAGTAGATCTGCCAGGCGAAGAGGAACGTTGCGAGGACCAGCGCCGGCGCCTGGAAGTCGGCCGGTGCGGCGTACACCTTGTTGACGTACAATGCCAGGTAGTTGGCCAGTGCGACCTTCTTGAACAGGCCCACGACGAAAAGGGACAGCCCATCGGCGAAGTCCTTCCCTGTAATCTTCGGTGTACGGCTCAACTGGGGCAAGAGGTTCCCGGCTCGTTCGATCGGTCCGGCCAGCAGACGCGGAAAGAACGCCACGAATGTAGCGTAGCGCAGGAAGCTCGTCTCCCGTGCGACCGTTCCGCGATAGGCGTCGATGACGTAGCCCATCGACTGGAAGAGATAGAACGACAGACCCGCGGGAAGCAGAATGCCCGGCGCCGGGAGCCGGCCGGGAATCCGCAGTGCTGCGAACAGCGCGTTGACGTTGTCCGCGGCGAACTGGCCGTACTTGAAAACGCCCAGCAGAACGAGGCTGTTGACGATGCTGACCCAGAGCCATCGTTTCTTCCTCTCGCTCCTGGCCATTCGCGCGACGACGAAGAAGTCCACCACGCTGACGTACGCGATGGGAATCAGGTATCGCCAGTCCAGCCACGCATAGAAGGCGTAGGATGTCACGAGCAGCCAGGGCAGCCGCAGCTTCGTCCCCTTCACGTGCAGATACAGGGGATAGGCGATCAGGAAGAAGATCAGGAATGACCAGGTCTGAAACAGCATTCGGGCGTCTTCTTACTCCATCAGGGCGCGGATATGGGCCTCGACCGATGCGGCCAGAAGCTCCGGGCCGTATCCGCCTTCGAGGATGGAGACGAGTCGGCCCTGGCAACACTTCTGGGCGATCTCCTTGACGATACGCGTCAGGCGGGCGAATCCGTCCGTGGTGACTCTCATGCCGCCCAGCCCGTCGCCCGCCTGTGGGTCGAAGCCGGCCGAGATGAAGACGAAGTCGGGTCGAAAGGCCATCGCCGCCGGACGAAGTCGCTGCTCGAACGCGCCGACATAATCGGCATCCCCCGAACCGGCGGGGGTGGGCACGTTGATCGTGAGGCCCGAACCGGCTCCGGTCCCGGTCTGTGAGGCGCTGCCGGTGCCTGGATAGAAGGGCCATTGGTGGATACTGAAGTACAGCACGTTGGGGTCGTCGTAGAATGCCTCCTGCGTTCCGTTGCCGTGATGGACGTCCCAGTCGGCGATCAGGACTTTGGGCAGGCCGTACTTGCCCTGAACGTAACGGGTTCCGATGGCGACGTTGTTGAAGATGCAGAACCCCATCGCGCGGTCCCTCAGTGCGTGGTGGCCCGGAGGCCGGATCGCACAGAAGGCGTTGGTGACATCGCCTGCCATCACGGCATCGACGGCGGCCATGACTCCTCCGGCGGCCAGCACCGCCGCCTGATACGACTGCCGGGAAACCGGCACATCGCCCGAGTCCAGATACCTGTCGCCGGATTCGCAGGTGGCCTTGGCTCGCTCGATGTATTCCGGGCTGTGAACGGTTTCGATCCATTCTCTCGACGCGGCTGAGGGCTTCAGATGAGTGAGCTCAGAGTCCAGGCCCGAGGTCTTCAATCGAGTGACGATCGCGCTGAGCCTCTCGGGAGATTCCGGATGGCCGGCGCCCGTCTTGTGCTCAAGATAGACAGCGTCATAGACGAACCCGGTCTTCGATCGCGGGTTACCCGTCTGGGCCGATGCAGCGTTTGCGTCCGGCGCCTCGTTCGGGGCGTTACGGACGCAGCGGAACCCGATGGCGTCGTTGGCCAGGCACGTGTCATCGATGGCCGGGTCGCTGGCCCGGTACGTGGATCGGCAGCTCTCGGCGCTGGAATTCCACGCGCCGCCGCGGATGACTCGGTCGGTCCCGTCGGCCGGGCCTCTAGGGTCTCTGTCGGGACTCTTCGAATAGTAGTCCTCGGCATACCGGTCGTTGCACCATTCCGCAACGTTGCCGTGCATGTCGAACAGCCCCCAGGGATTGGGCTTCTTCCGGGCCACGGGATGGGTCGTCTGCGAGGAGTTCTCCGCGAACCATGCGTAGTCTTTGAGCATGCGGGAATCGTTACCGAAGCTGTATTGGGTGGACGTGCCCGCTCGGCAGGCGTACTCCCACTCGGCTTCAGTCGGGAGGCGATAGCCGTTGGCGTCGAAATCGCACTCCCACGTCTGTTCGTCGTAGCAGGGTTCGAGCCCCTCGGCCATCGACCGGTCGTTGCAGTAGAGGGCCGCATCGGTCCAATTGACCTGCTCCAACGGCTGGTTGGGGCCTTTGAAATGGGACGGGTCGGGAAGCTCGTACTTCCGAAACTCCTCTTGCACCACTTCGTGCCGGTCCATCCAGAACGGGCTGATCCAGACCCTGTGCACCGGCAACTCATCGCTCTGACCTTTGGCGCTGCCCATCTCGAACGATCCTCCCCGAACGAGAACCATCTCGATGCCGCTGGCGGTCGTTTGCCGTTCGGGCGATTGGGAGGTTTCCTCTTTCCGCTGACAACCTGGAACGGCGATCGCGCCCGCCACAAACAGAAGAGCCATCATCCCTGATTTCATTGTGTGCAACGGCATCGGTCTTCCTTTTACGTACGGTGAACGTTCGAGTTTCATTTCGCCTTTGTTGGAGCCGGCACCCAGTCCGGTTCCTTGTTCTGACAGCCGTCGGTCGTGATCTGGACCCACCTGCCGGCCAGATCGCTGACACAAATGTTCCAGCCGGGCGCCTGGCCGCCGACCATCTCATTGGCTTTGGGTCCGTAGCCGAAAGCGATGTATTGCCCGTCCGGCGAGAAGTCGGTGTGGTACGTCTCGTGCTCTTTGTCGCACTTGATGAACGGCCGGACGTTCGTGACCACCGGTTCCGGCGCGCTCAGGTCGATGTCGGCGACGCCCAGGTCCCAATCGGTCAGGCCCCAGGTGATCTTCCTGCCGTCAGGACTGAAGTCAGGCCGGCATCCGGTGACGCCGAACTTCGTCAGATCGTATACCGCCATCCCGTGGGCCTGGAGCGCCAGGATTGCGTGGTCGTGACCCATGCCCCCATGGACCGTGGCGGCGAACCACTGGCCGTCCGGCGACCAGCAGATGTTGTAGAGGTGATGCAAGTCCTTGTTTGGATGTGGTTTGTGCTCACCCGTCTTGAGATCGTAGTACATCAGCTCTCTGGTGGCATAGTCTGTGATCGTGTAGCGACGGTATTCGGCCTTCAGGTAGGCAATCGTCCGGCTGTCAGGGCCCCAGCAGGGCTGTCTGGCGTTCTCGGCGACCTTCACCCGGCCGGTCCCGTCCAGATTCATGTAGTAGACGTTGCGCATTTTGTCGCGGCCTGTTCCTTCATCGGCGACAAAGCAGACCTTCGCCCCATCGGGCGAGGCGTGGGGGTACAGCTCGTTCACGTCGGCCGTTCGGGTGAGATTGACGGGATTCGAGCCGTCCGCATCAACCAGACAGAGTTCCAGTTCTCCTTTCCATCGGTTTGGCGGAATGTCTCGTAGACGATTTTGAACGGGATGGAGGCCAGGTCGAGCGCGGATGCGGGATACGGCTGGAGTCGCGCCCCCGGCAGCGCCGCCGGCTCGGCATGGTCGGCCAGGGCCGTTGTGGACGCCATGACCAACACCAGGGACAGCAGAATATGTACACATGATGCGTGATGCCAACGGTTCGATGCACTTGCCATGTCGCATCTCCTCTTGTCTCTAATCTTGGTGGGTCAGGTTGCTACCTCGCCGTCTGCGGGACCGGCACCCAGTCGGGCTCCTTGTTGTGAAAGCCATCGTCGGTGATCTGGACCCATCGGCCGGTCAGGTCGCCGATGCAGATGTTCCAGCCCTCGGCCATGCCTCCGACCTGCTGGCCGCCGCGCGACGGGCCGTAGCTGAAGACAATGTACTTGCTGTCGGGCGAAAGGTCCACGTGGTAGACCTTGGATCCGCGCGCGCAGCGGACGATCTCGCGGATGTTCGCGACCCGGGGCTCCGGGCCCTTCAGATCGATATCCGCGATCTGGAGATTCCAGTCGGTCTCGCCCCAGACCATCTGGGTCCCGTCGATGCTGAATTCGGGCCGGCATCCCTTGACCCCCCAAACCGCCAGGTCGAACACGCGCGGGCCGAAGGCGTCGAACGCGATGATCGTGTCACTGTATCCCATTCCCCCGGAGACCGCCGCCAGAAACCACCTACCGTCGGGCGACCAGCAGATGGCATAGAGGTGGTGCAGATTCGTGTTCACGTGCGGGCTGGTCCACTTGTGTTCCAGGTAGTAGAACATCAGCGCATCGGTGGCATACTCGCGGGTGCTGAACCGCTCGTACTCGTCGGTCAGGTAGGCGATGCTCTTGTTGTCGAAGCACCAGCAGGGCTCGCGCGCGTGCTCGGCGACGTGGACCCGGTCGGAGCCGTCGATCTTCATGTAGTAGACGTGTCGCACGCGGTTTCTTCCGAACCCCTCGTCGACGACGAAGCAGATCTTGGTGCCGTCGGGCGAGACGTGGGGGTACATCTCGTCCACGTCCGGCGTGTTGGTGAGGTTGACGGGATTCGAGCCGTCCGCGTTCCTCATGAAGATTTCCCAGTTCTCCTTTCCCTCGGTCCGACGATAGGTTTCGTGGACGAGTTTGAAGGGGATCTTCGCCAGATCGATCGCTTCGCGAGGAAGGGGAATCTGCTTCGGTCGCATACGGACCGCTGGGGCCTCGGATTCGGCGGCCGCCTCGAAGCCGGCCGCTTCCGCCGCCTCCACAGAGGCAAGCCCCGCGAGTGCCAGTATGGCCCCCAGGGCGAGTGACATACGCTGCATGGTGGGAATCCCTCGAAAACCAGGCCAACATCGAAATCAGGGTCCTTTCCTACCCAACAAGATATCCCCGCGCTTCGTATGGTGCAAGGGGGCTGGTCCTTCGCCGGCGTCGCCGGTCGCCCGACGGCCGGAAATGGCCAACAGATTGCCCATTTTCCACTTGTGAGACACTTGGCTGTCGTGGTAAGATGGTAGAATAGATGAAGTCCTTATTCATTGGGAGGTCCTATGAACGGCAAGTCCACGTTCAGCGGGGGGGCTATGATGCGCAGAGCGTTCACCCTCATCGAATTGCTCGTCGTCATCGCGATTATCGCCATTCTGATGGCGGTGCTGATGCCGGCCCTGCACCGGGCCCGCGAGCAGGGCCGCCGAGCCGCCTGCCTGAGCAATCTCAAGCAGTTGAGCCTGGCCTGGCTCATGTACGCCGATGAGAACGACGATCGGATTGTCAACGGCGCCACGGGCTTCAGCAACTCGAACCAGACTTGGGGCGACCACCGCAACGAGCTGGCCTGGGTTGACGGTTTTCATCCCCTGGACCTGGAGGCGGCGGAAGAGGACATCCGTCGCGGGGCGCTCTGGCCTTACATCAAGAATGAGAAGATCTATCGCTGTCCCACCGGCAGGCGGGGCGAGGCGTTCCACTACGCGATCATGTTCTCTATGAACGCCGTCAACCACCCTGCGACGCAGGGTGTGCGCGGCGCTCACGTCAAGAAGCGAAGCGAAATCCGCAATCCGGCGCCGGCGTATCGACTGGTCTTCATCGACGAGGGGTACATGACGTCGGATGCCTATGCCGTCAACTATGATCAGGAGCAGTGGTGGGACGACCCGCCGGTGCGGCACGGCGACGGGACCAACATCTCATTTGCCGACGGGCATGTCGAGCATTGGAAATGGAGAGGCACCGATACGATCAAGCGGGCCCGGCTCGTCGCGGACAGTCACCAGGGCAACTGGACGCCGGAGACGCAAGAGGGTTTCGAGGACTTGTATCAGATGCAGAAGGGCTGCTGGGGCAAGCTCGGCTACACCCCCAGTCACTGAGTCGAATGAAGGGATCGGGGCGAGGAACCCGAGCCCTGATGGCAGATTGGGGACTGCGGTTTTCGGATTCCCATCTGGCGGCTGATCCGCAATCCGAAATCGGCAATCCGGAATCAGGATGGAAGGTGAAGAGAAGCCGCGTAAAGCGGACGCAGTTGGATCATATCTCGGAGAAGGTGTGAGCTCACGTGTGTGCGGGCGCCACGTAATACCGTTTCATCGGGTCTTGAAGGAGGACTGATCATGCGCGTCACATTGTCATGTCTGGTTTCGCTTGTGTTGCTGCTGGATTTGGTCGGCAGCGCATCGGCTGACCTCGTTGGTCATTGGAAACTCGATGAGGGTTCCGGGACAGTCGCCCGGGATTCCAGCGGAAACGGAAACGACGGCACGCTTGCGGGAGCGCCTCAATGGGTGGCCGGCAGGCTTGGGGGCGCGTTGCAGGTGGGCGGCAGCGATTGGGTAGACTGCGGCAACGCCCTCGAACTCACCGGGGCGATTACGATCGCCTGCTGGGTCAATCCCGATGCGCCGGGCGGCGAGCAGGGTTTTGTCGGCCGCACCGGGAACTACGCTCTCAAGGGCCATGAAACCGGTGTCCGTTTCACCACGCCCGGCGTTCTGGACCACAGCAGCACCAGTATTACGCTGGAGGCGGGCACCTGGCAGCACGTCGCCGCCACCTTCGTGCCCAGCCAGAACGAAGGGCTGATCTTTTACTACAATGGCGAGGAAGCGGAGCGGTTGACCAGTTCGGCGATCAGCGCGGGCACCGGACCGCTGCTCATTGCCAGCAACCAGTGGGGCGAAAACCTGGTCGGCATGATCGACGATGTGCGGATCTTTGACCACATTCTGACGCCGGAAGAGATCGCCGAGGCGATGCGAGGGATGGATCCCGCGTTGGCGACCAATCCCAGCCCTGCCACGGAGGCGACGGACGTCCCTCGCGACGTCGTCCTGAGCTGGACGGTGGGCGAGTTCGCGGCAACGCACGATGTCTACTTCGGCACGTCCTTTGACGACGTCAACGCGGCCAGCCGCGCCAATCCGATGGGTGTTCTGGCCAGCCAGGCTCAGGCGACGACCGCGTTCGATCCGGCCGGTCTGCTCGATTTCAGCCAGACGTACTACTGGCGCATCGACGAAGTCAATGCCGCCCCCGATAACACGATCTTCAAGGGCGAGGTCTGGTACTTCACCACCGAGCCGTTTGCCTACGCGATCCAGAACATCGTTGCCACCAGCAACGGGAGCTCCGAGCCAGGTGTGGGGCCGGAAAACACGGTCAACGGCTCCGGCCTGGACGCTGCCGATCAGCACTCGACGGTCAGCGATGACATGTGGCTGGCCAGCGCGCCGGAGGGCGAGGCCCTGTACGTCCAGTACGAGTTCGATCGCGTCTACAAGCTCCACGAGCTTCTGGTCTGGAACTACAACGTGCAGTTCGAGATCATTCTCGGCTTCGGGCTCAAGGGCGTGACTGTCGAGTACTCCGAGAACGGGACCGACTGGACGGCCCTGGGCGATGTGGAGTTCGCCAAGGCGACGGCCAAGGACACGTATGTCTATAACACGGCAGTGGACCTCCAGGGTGTTCCGGCCCGGTACGTCCGTCTGACCGTCAACAGCGGTTGGGGCATGATGGGCCAATACGGCTTGAGCGAAGTCCGCTTCCTGTACATTCCCGCGCACGCCCGCCAGCCGCAGCCAGCCGACGGCGCCACCGACGTGGATGTGAACACGTCGCTGACCTGGCGGGCCGGTCGTGAAGCCGTTTCCCATGAGGTCTATCTCGGAACGGCTCCGGACGCCCTGGCTCTGGCCGGGACGGTCGACAGCGCCACGTTTGTCCCGGGCAATCTGGAGTTCGGCGGCACCTACTATTGGCAGATTGTCGAGGTCAATGAGGCCGACACCGTCGCGGCATGGGCCGGCGACGTGTGGAGCTTCACCGCGCAGGAGTACGCCTGGATCGACGACTTCGAGAGCTACACGGACGACATCGAATCCGGCACCGCGATCTTTGACACGTGGCTGGACGGCTGGGTCAACAGCACCGGTTCCACCGTCGGCTATCTCGAAATGCCGTTTGCCGAGACATCCATCGTTCACAGCGGCAAACAGTCCATGCCGCTGGCGTATGACAACAGCGTCTCGCCGTTCTATGCCGAAGCCGAGCGCGAATTCGACACCGCCCAGAACTGGACGGGCAACGGCGCCGATACCCTCGTTCTGCATGTTCGCGGCAATCCGCCCGTCTTCCTGGAGCGGGCCGACGGCACGATTCTGATGGGTAGCACCGGCGGCGACATCTGGGATACCGCCGATGCCTTCCGCTTCGCCTACAAGCGTTTGAGCGGCAACGGCTCCATCACGGCACGGGTTGATAGCATCTACAATACTAGCGGCTGGGCCAAGGGCGGCGTGATGATCCGCGAGACCCTCGATCCGGGCTCCAAGCACGCCATGGTGGTGGTCACGCCGGGCAACGGTGTGGCTCTCCAGAACCGGCCGACCATGAATCAGGCGAGTCTGAGCGTCAATGAAGCGGGCCTGACGGCGCCGTACTGGGTGCGGTTGACCCGGACGGGGGACAGCCTCAAGGCCGAGCGCAGCGCCGACGGCGTGACGTGGGTGAGCATCACCGCGACCGCGGCGGCCTCCACGCTGACGATCCCGATGGCCGGCGATGTTTACGTCGGCCTGGCGCTGGTCAGCAACAACGCCGGAGCCAGTCCGACGAGCGCCGAATTTGCCGAGATCGGCACGACCGGCAACGTGACCGGCTCGTGGCAGACGGCCGATATCGGCGGCGGCCAGCGGACCAGCAACGATCCTGAACCGATGTACGTGCGGATCGAAGACAGCGCGGGCGCCAGCGCGACGATCACGAGTCCCAATGAGGAAATGGGGCTCAGTCTGACCTGGCAGTCGTGGGCGATCCCGTACAGCGAGCTGTCCGGCGTGAATCTGGGCCGGGTCGAGAAGATGGTCATCGGCATCGGCAATGCGACCAGTCCGGCCGCCGGCGGCGCCGGTCTGGTTTACATCGACGACATCGGCTTCGGCTCGCCTTCGGAGTAGTCCCAGGCTGGTAACAATGGAATGATGGAATGCTGGAAGTAGGGGCGTCCCGGCTCGCCGAGACGCCCCTATGCTTTGCCGGAATGAAATCCCGATGGTATCGGGATTGTTTTGAGCCGATAGGTGAATCGGTCCGGTCCTATGGCGTCGCCTGACCGGCGAAGCGCCAGACGATATCGTAGTCGGCCTTCTTCCTGGTGGGTCCGTCGAGGCCCCCATTGTCCCTCTGATCCGGCCCGACGCTGTAGAGAATGAAGCCCGTGTCTTGCGCTTTGTACACCAGGAGGTTCTGTGAGAACGGATCGCGGATGCCTTCCGGACGGAGCGTGCCAAGGGTTTCGGGGAAACCGCCGCGTGCGTCTCTGTGCTGCAACAGCGTCAACCCCGTCTTCGTGACACGGACCTGTGCGATCCTCCGCAGATAGACCTCCTTGACGCGGCCGAGCGCCGGCAGGAGGGTTCGTGTCAGCACATGCCGCTTGTGCGTCTCGAACAGCTCTCCGTCAAACGCTCCGGCTTCATTGGGATCGTACGGCTCGCTGAAGCGACTCGTGCAGTCCTGCATCAGCCGCAGGTAAGCGGCGTGGTCGGCCAGGAAGAGCGGCTTGAACGACACGCGAAGAAACAGCAGTCGCGAGATGATGTCGGGCATGTCGTCCTCGTCCAGCGTGTCGCGCAATTCCTTTCTTGGCAGACGGAACGTGTGCTCGCCGAAGAGCAATCGTTCGCCGTCGGCGGCCATGATCAGAGGGGCGATGTCGTCGTATCCGCCGAGCAGGTCCTGAAGGTCGCGCAATCGCTGCTCGCTGGGGACCAGCGTCTCACACAGTCTCTGAATGGTGGTGCATGCCAGATCGATCTGGGCGCCTCGCACCAGTTGACTGACGATGATCGGCTCGATCCGCAAGGCGTTGGCGAACTTCAGTTGGATCAGGGCGGTGTCCCAGGCCTCATCGGCCTGCCCATCCTTCGCTTGGAGCAGTGCCTTGGCCCCGAGGATCCGCGCCAAGGTGCGCTGCTCGGCGAGGTGGGACAGGGGCATCGAGATGCCGGCGCTGTAGTCGTTGTCGAAACGGCACGAGGGACGCTGCGCTCCCTGCGTGAGCATCGACAGCGCCTGGCCAATCACATCCTGCCGAAGCAGGCTCTCAAGCTCGGCCTGTTCTTCCGGATCGAGCAGCTTCTCGCTGGAACGTCCTGCGAGATTACCCAGGTATGCCAGGAGGTCCTTTTCCGGCGCCGGCTGGGCCTTGAGCAGCAGAGCAGCGCTCTGGTACAGCAGGGCCGCGTTGTTCGCGTCGGGTACATTCGGCGGAATGACCTGGGCGACTTGTGTGGGGCGCCCGGCCTTCTCCAGGGCGGCATAGGCCCGACGGAGCTTCGCGGCCGAAACCGCCACCGCCACTGCATAGATGATGCCGAGAACAACGACGACAATCACAACACCCGTCAGGATTCGAACCGTTCTTCTGCGCATGAGAGTATCCCTTCGATCTGCCTTTATGAGTAGGAGCCGAAACCTGTCTGCGCCGGGATCACCCGGCTTTGCCTTTCGACGAGTGTAGACGCGTTCGCGCTGCCCTGGGTCTCGTCGAGGATCTGGCGGATGCGTGCGACGTGTTCACGCAGAGTCGATGCGTCGATGGCAGAGGGTCGGCCCCGCAGCCTCAGAGGCACCGCCGCCAGATCAGGGGAGCCCAGCAAGGCCTCGAGATTGACGGGCTCCTGGATTGCCGCCGCGACGTCCTCGGATCGCCATGGCGAGACGGTGCGGTCGCCGTACCGATTGGCCAGGGCGACGACGATCACAGCCGCCGCGGCCGCAACGGCGAGACGCCTCAGGAAGATTCGCGCGGGAATGTCGATCGAATCTCGTCGCCAGACCTTCTGCGCTGCCGCTATGACACGTGCCTTCAGTGCGTTCGAAGGACCGGGCAAACCCGCCGCCTTCATCAAACGCTCGATCTTGTCCTGATCTGTGTCCATTCCACTCATGACCATCGCTCCCCCAACAGGGTTCGCAGCCTTTCCATTCCGTAGCGGTATCGGCCGGCCGCTGTGTTGAGCGAGATGCCCATGATCCGGGCAATCTCCTCAAACGTCTTGTC
>Ga0123334_1005938_pt1 | contig 11506 bp, 9 predicted proteins | sample BiotimSIPDNA_FD_89706 | JGI IMG/M metagenome (GOLD analysis project Ga0123334, IMG submission 89706) | Anaerobic biogas reactor microbial communites from Washington, USA - Biogas_R1 time_0 SIP DNA | ecosystem: Engineered > Bioreactor > Anaerobic > Unclassified | place: Washington, USA | collected... | reverse complement strand
TGCGGGGCAGTGTTTTGCTGCAAAACTCGGGGAATAATCCGGTCATCGATCCCAATACAACATTCTGCATTCCAGCCGGCCAGGAATATGTGGTGAACTACACAGCTGCTGTGGATTTTATTGGACTTCGTTTTACTGCTGCCGGTTTCGGAACTTATACAGTACAGTCCAAAACCCGGGATGAGTAGCGCGGAACAACCACACTACTCATAGATAATCAAAAAAATTAAAGCTCCCCTTAGAGGCTCCTGAAAATACAAAAATTCAGGTCCGCACAAAGGGGAGTTTTTTCAATTTATACCATCTGGGAATAATCTACGGCATGGATAACCAAGTTCACGAATCACATCAGCTATAATTTTATCATACTTGATGTATAGCTCAATTACCTTCATACGTTCTTCTCGTGAATACATTCGGACTCCCTCCTGTCTCTTTCAGAGTCCGAGATTTTGTCAGCATCCCCTTCGCTGTATTCTTATTTTGCCATAGACAATAAACAGCATTATTTCATGTTCAACGTATACAGATTATTCCAGGGTGGTTGCAGAAAGGTTAAACATGAAATATAATGAACGACATAAATTAATAATGAGTATTCAATGGACAATTCCCTCCGGCGAAAACCTAACTTGGTTTATTTAGATGCATAAATATGTAGGATCCGTTATAGCACGGAGATAACACAATGCGGAGTCGAACGACGAGAGAGGTGAGTTCCATTGTCGGGGGAAATCTGGCGACGAATTCTATGCATCCAAATCCGTGAGACATCGGGAGAATTTGATTACTTTGGGCGAGTTGTTATGTCAAGATCATAATTGATGCAAGATTAGCATGCCTTAATGAAGGGAGACCAATAATGGCAAAGAATATTCTAGAGGAAATCAGGAAAGACCAAATCATCAATGCTACAAGGAAGCTAATTATTGATAAGGGCTACGGAAATTTCTCAATGAAGGACATTGCGGCCGAATTGGATATGAGTACGGGACTCATCTATCATTATTTTCAAAGCAAAGATGATTTGACCGTGCAGGTGCTTAAACAGTCTTTTAGGGAACCGCGGCAACGATATATAGACACGACCGAAGCAATGCCAAACTTTAGAGATAAAATATCTAACTATATCGATAATATGCATGATGTAATTCGGAACAATCAAGAAGGATATGTTGTTCTTTTGAATTATTTAGGGCAGGTATTGTACGCTCAAGATGTTGACAGGATACTGATTAAATTTTTCAAGAACCTTAGAAGTTTTGTGGATCAATTACTAGAATACGGACGGGAACAGGGCATTATAGACAAGCAAACCGGGGAAGGAATGGCAGAATTACTAGTAGCAGCCTCCATGGGGATTGCCTTTCAACATATAGTAGATCCCGAAGAGTTCGTTCTGGAAAAGGCTCTAGCGAAGCATAAGGAGGTAATCCTTCACTACTTCGATAATCTCTAAATCATATACATAATCATAAATCAATCTTAAATAAACACGTTGGCACAGGATGTCAACGTGTTTATTTTTGGTGATGTTTCCTACAGTGAGGTAGGGGGTTGGTTACTCAATTAACAGATGGTCTTCTACCTGATTAAAAAAGGTATTGACAAAAAAACAATCTTACCGGAATATATTTATAATGAGCGGTATGTATTTATAACGGACGTTCAAAATATAAATAAATTGGCACAAGTCGGTTGAAAGAAGGGGGGATGTTGATTGAATCAAGTCGTAGTGAGTGTTAACGGTAAGGTCTGTACTGTAGCCATCAATCGCCCTGAGTTTAGGAACGCAGTCGATAAGAACACGGCGGCTCAGCTTGCGGATGCATTTCGCGATTTTGAAAACGACCAGAACCTGAGCGTTGCAGTTTTATGTGGAGCAGGTGGGACATTCTGTGCTGGAGCAGACTTGAAGGGGGTTGCGGGTATTTCAGAAGGAAAGGGTAATCTTCTGGATTTCGACATGACTAAAGATGGTCCTATGGGGCCTAGCCGCCTACAGCTGACAAAACCGGTGGTAGCTGCAGTAGCAGGCTATGCGGTAGCAGGGGGGCTGGAATTGGCCTGTTGGTGCGACTTGCGTGTGGTGGAACAGGATGCTGTGTTTGGTGTATTTTGTCGGCGATTTGGCGTCCCTCTCATCGATGGCGGAACTCAGCGGCTGCCGCGCTTAATAGGCATGAGTCGTGCTCTGGATATGATCTTAACCGGTCGTCCGGTGGGAGCGGAAGAGGCTATGATTATGGGATTAGCCAACCGAGTAGTTGCCTCCGGGACCGCCCGCGAAGAAGCAGAAAAATTGGCCGCCCAGATTGCCGGGTTCCCGCAGAATTGCCTGCGCAGTGACCGCCGGTCGGTTTACCGGGGCTTTGACCTTGATATTGATGCGGCGATGTCCTTGGAGTTCAGCAATGGAATGCAGGTGATCGCCAGCGGGGAGACTGAAAACGGTGCGACCCGGTTTGTGGGCGGAGTAGGCAAACACGGCAAGTTCTGACTGGAACCGTGAAAAGGAGGTTGAACATGGCATTCGGATTTTCTCAAACCCAGGATCAGGTTGAAGTCGTAAAAATGGTGCGCAAATTTGTGGAAAATGAGATCGTGCCGGTTCGTGCCTATTACGACGAACAAGAAGAGTTTCCCTGGCCGGTGATAAAGAAGATGGCGGATATTGGAATTCTATGCATGGCAGGTCCAGAAGCGATCAATGGCTATCCCTGGGACCACCTTACCCGCTCTCTGGCCATGGAAGAATTGGCTCGGGGCTGCGGAGGCATTGCCACCACACCCATGGCTAACTTGCTGGCATGCGAACCGGTTGAAATAGCGGGAAACCAGGAACAACAAGAGTGGTGGTTTACCGGCCTATGTCAAAAGGGTGAGCTGGGGGCCTATTGTGTTACTGAGCCTAATGCTGGCTCAGATGTGGGGGCGATTTCCACCAACGCCCGGAAGGATGGGAAACATTACATACTTAATGGCACCAAGTGCTTTATCAGCAACGGGAGTGTTGCTTCCAAGTATGTGGTTTTGGCAACCCTGGACAAAAGTAAAGGGCATGCGGGCTTTCCTTGAAAATCGCAAACCGATTTATAGGGGGAAATAACAAAAGGATTCAAATGGTAACCTCAACCGAATACCGGACAAGCCAATGAGCTTTAGGACTGGCGACCTTGGATATCTTGATGAGCTAGGCTATTTGAATTTCGTCGGCCGAAGAAAAAGATGTATATAAGCGGTGGATACAATGTTTATCCTCTGGAAATCGAAACCTTCCTTAGTGCTCATCCCTTAATTAACGCCGCTTGGGATGGTTGTCGGAGCCTTCTCTAAAGTTTAAGATTGGCGACGAATTGGATCGGGATCAAGAATGCTGATCAGACGGGGTTACGGGAACGTCAAAGGCATGAAAACAGAACTAAGGCGTATGATTATGAGTACTAAGCATATTCGTCATCTTGCGATTAGATCCGATGTTTCTCGCTTATGCCCCCGCACCTTGTTTTAAGATCATCAATCATTTCCTGATGGTTGTCAGAAACTCGCCTAGATCCCGGGTTACATGGTTGTTATAGTAATCAGGAAAAGAGGCTGTCCCAAATCCAAAAAGGGATAGGGTTAGCCTCTCTTTAATCTGTCCTTCAAGCTAAGCTTAATTGGCTAAAATTATAAAATTGAAAAAGAACAGAGATGTTACGCTCTGTCCCCTGCAACCTTCTCATGTTGTGGGCGATACATAAGATCCCCCATCCTGCCTTAACCTTTCCAGGCCACGAAGTAGGAATCGTCGGAACTCTCGATTCCACTTAAGTTGCCCAAATACGGGCTCTACTTCAATCTTGCGCCGCCCATAGATTTCTCGACCGGTATCCGAAAGCAGCTCGTTACGGGCTTCTTCCCGGAATTGCTCCGTGCGAATGTTCCTTTGTAACCTGCGATTACCACTAGACTTAACCTCCCACTGCCGGGAAAGGGAGTAGACGGTTTATCCCTATACCTTTTCATCCATCCATGCAAGGTGTTCTCATTTACTCCCAGTTCTGACGCCACCTGGCTACTGGAGCGCCACTACTCAATACCTGTTTTACCGCCTCCATTTTGAACTCCGGGCAGTACTGTTGTGCCATCTTTTCGACCTCTCTCTTGATGTTCAGTATACTACGCGTTTTTACTGTCCATCAAACTGGGTACGTCGCACTTATCCAAATACTGTCGGAAACGATAAAGGATGGACGGGTAATCTCGCTTATACATAAATTTCTGCGAGCAGGAATAATGGTGGGCGGGATGTTTGAAAACAGCCCCGAAGGAGTACCACAAGGCGGCCCACTAAGCCCTTTGCTTGGGAACATCATGTTGAACGAATGTGACCATGAACTGGAGAGACGCGGACACCGCCTGGTACGCTACGCTGATGATATGCTGGTTTTCTGCAAAAGCAGGAAAGCAGCTGCACGCACATTAAACAACATTCTCCCCTACATCGAAGGGAAACTATTCCTGTGTGGGAGGTCGGCTACTCAAATAATAGGTGGCCTCCTACCCGATTTCTGAGAAGTTTCGTGTTTTCTGACTAGGCGAAGGCTGAAACAGGGTGCACCAGAGTTTCAACTAACGGCCAGACGGAGGCTTTGCTGATCACCTACTAGCGCAGAACAGCAAGGTAAAAATACCTAATTAATTGTTGCATAAATTGTAAATGTTTAATATTGTCAAATAATTCGGCTTGCCCTAGCCTGAAATTGGGGGAATAAGTTTAGGGAATGAACTGGATTAGTTTGTCCCTAAAGAATCTTGAAGGCAAAAACTTAGAAGGGAGTATTCGCTTTGAAAACTGAAAAAATAGGGGGGTGGCTTAGCAACAAGCCTTCAATTATGGTTGTGGTTTGCTGAAGTGTAGGAAGTCCAATACTTATTGACGCGCTTTTTCTCGCTAAAACGATCAAGCTGTGGCAACAGAGGACTTTATAACAAAAACCTATAGTAATGATTTATTAAGAGGGGGTAATTGATAATGAATTTTGTGCATTTGCTGCAGGACAATATCAAGAAATACGGGGAACATGTATTCCTGAGTTATGAGGGTCAGGAATACACCAACATTGAGACGGAGCGTCTCTCCAATTGCCTGGCCCGCGGATTGATGGAAAAAGGGCTGCAAAAAGATGACCGGGTGGTAATTTTCTTTCCCAACCGGCCCGAAGTATGTATCAGCCAACTGGCAATCCTGAGAGCGGGAGGCATTGTGGTGCCTGTTAACCCGTCTCTTTCTCCCCAGGAATTGTCCTATATCCTTGGTCACAGTGAGGCCCGGATGATAATTACCTCGGCGGAACTCATTGAAAACGTCCGCTCTGCCAAGGAACTCTCTTCCGCCAGCCCTTTGATAATAATGGTGGGAGAAGACCGGCAGGAGGACTCCGTATCTTTCGATGACTGTTATGCCGCTGATGATGCTTTTCTTATGATTGATCAGCCGGATGATGCTACTGCGGTTATTATGTACACTTCGGGAACCACCGGCACATCCAAGGGGGTAATGTTAAGCCATTACAACGTGTATATGCAAGGACACATAGATATGCAGGCATGTGGAATTATCGACGAAAATGGGAACCGGCTGAGAGAAAACACCAATACAATATGTGTTTTGCCTCTTTCCCATGTTTATGGTTTTAGTGTCATGGCCGTAGTGCTTTTAGCAGGCAGCACGATGTTCATTGTGTCCCATTTCGACGTAGAGCAGATATTCCAGACCATTCAGGACAACAAAATAGCCGGGTTTCCGGCTGTTCCGACCATGTATGCCTGGTTTGCCGTTTACCCCGGTCTGGAGAAGTATGACGTCAGTTCGGTGGACCAATGGCTGGCCGGATCCTCAGCGCTTTCCGGAGAAATCAGGGAGGCTTTCGAGAAACGGTTCAACACCAAAATCTATGATGCCTATGGTCTTACAGAAACAGTTACCGGGGTCAGCATGCAGCGGTTTGACCGTCCTACAAAGGTGGGCTCAGTAGGTCCCGCGGTACCTTTCGTTTCACTCAGCATATTCGATGACGACTGGCAGCCTCTTCCAATTGGTGAGGTTGGAGAAATTGCCGTCAAGGGGCCCAATGTAATGAAGGGGTACTACAAAAATGAAGAGGAGACGGCCCGGGTTCTAAAAGACGGCTGGTTAAGAACGGGTGACATGGGATACCTGGACGAAGATGGGGATCTTTTTATCGTCGATCGGAAGAAGGACTTGATCATTCGGGGCGGTTTTAATATATATCCCAGTGAAGTGGAACGGGTTTTATACGGTCATCCTGATATCAGCGATGCCGGAGTAATCGGAGTCCCGGACAAGGATTACGGAGAGCAGGTATGCGCAATTGTGGTGCTGAAGGAAGGAGCCACTGCGGGCAAAAAGGAGGTTCAGTCTTTTTGCCGGGAACGCCTGGCCAAATACAAAATCCCCCGCTTTATAGAGTTCTCTGACAGCCTGCCTAAAAATGACCTGGGCAAAACCTTGCGGCGCCAGCTCAGGGTCAACGTAAACGAGTTGATCCCGGTGGGGGAAGATTCATAAAAAAGTGTTTTGAATTGAGAGGGGACAAATCTTTTGTGAGTGGCGGCTTCTTGCCAGCTTTTACTGGTTAAGCTTTTTCTCTCTTAAACGATCAACGCTCTGTTCAAGAAGGTTCTTTGACAAAAGTAACAAATTCGTGAAAGGATGAGCAGTTTAATGAATTTTGCACGTTTAGCTTTGGATAATATCGACCGGTATGGTGAGTATGTATTCCTGAAATATGAGGACCGGGAATTCACTAACACCGGTCTGGAAAAACTCTTCAACCGATTTAGCCGCGGGTTACAGAAGCGGGGTATGCAAAAGGGTGATCGGGTAATTGTTTTTCTGCCGAACATGCCCGAGGTATTGATAAGTTACCAAGCCATTCTTAGGGCAGGGGCTATTATAGTGCCGGTTAACCCGTCACTTTCCTACCATGAATTGTCCTATATCATTACCGACAGTGAAGCTTCAATAGTAATCACTGCCCAAGGCCTGTTTGAAACCGTACAGGCGGCCAAGGAACATTCCCCGGTAAAACCTGTGATAATAACTGTCGGAACGGATCTTCCGGAGGGTTCTATATCATTTGAGGACTGCTATGCCGAGGATGATACTTTTCTCATGTTTGACCAGCCGGATGATGCGGTTGCGATCATCATGTACACCTCGGGAACGACCGGAAAGCCTAAAGGTGTAATGTTAAGCCATTTAAACATACGCATGGAAGGATACGGTGATTCGCAGCAGATCGGGTTGATCGATTCCGACGGAAACCGGATTCTCGACAAGATAAATATGATATGTGTTTTACCGTTTTGCCACGTTTATGGATTGTGTACTATGGGGGTTGCTTACTTGTCGGGGGGAACAGTATTCCTTATGTCTGAATTCGACATGGAAAAGATTCTAAACTGCATCCAGGACAACGAGATCACCGTCTTCGGAATGGTCCCCACCATGTATGCCTGGTTGGCCATATTCCCCGGGGCGGAGAATTACAACACCAGTTCAGTGGTCCGGTGGATTTCCGGAGGTGCGGCGTTGTCACTTGAAACCCGTCAGGCATTTGAAGAACGATATAACGCCAAAGTATTGGATGCCTACGGTCTCACCGAGAGCACCTCTGGTTTCAGCATGCAGCGGCATGACCGACCGATAAAACCAGGATCAGTCGGCCCGGCGATACCTGGTGCCGAAGTCCGCGTGGTAGATGACGAAGGCCGGCCACTTCCTCCTGGTCATGTCGGAGAGCTAATCATTAAGGGTCCCATGGTGATGATCGGATACTACAAGAACGAAGAAGAAACCAAGCGGGTTAAAAAAGACGGATGGCTACACACGGGCGATATGGGCTATTTAGATGAAGAAGGCGAAATTTTTATCGTTGATCGGAAGAAGGACTTGATCATCCGGGGCGGTTTGAATGTATATCCCAGTGAAGTGGAACAGGTTTTATACGGCCATCCGGATGTCGCTGATGCTGGCGTAATCGGAGTCCCGGATAAGGCTTACGGAGAGCAGGTATGCGCTTTTGTAGTGCTGAAGGAAGGAGCTACCGCGAGCAAAAAAGAGATTCAGGCTTTTTGCCGGGAAAGCCTGGCCAAGTACAAGGTACCGCGTTATATCGAGTTTGCTGACGAATTGCCGAAAAATGATCTGGGCAAAACTTTGCGGCGTCAGCTCAAGGTAAACGTAAACGATCTAGTGGCGGTGGGAGAAGATGCATAAGAGGAGTGTTTTGTATGCAAGAGAAGAGTAAGTTTTTTTACGGGTGGTGGATTGTTCTCGCCAGCTTTTTCCTGATGTTTGCCGGTATAGGCATTGTCCTAAATTGTGTAGGAGTATTTTACAGCGCGGTTTTGCAAGATCTGCAGTTCTCGCGGGGAGCTTTTGGGTTGTACGTCACCATACTTGCCTTAGCGGCAACGGTGATGTTTCCGGTCATGGGAAAACTTATTGTCAAATATAATTCCCAAGTTGTTATCGGTATCTGCGTTCTGGTCACGGGTATCGCCTTCGCTGCCTATTCGCAATGCAGCGAGCTGTGGCATTTCTACCTGGTTTCCGCGCTCGTTGGAGCATTCGGGGCGGGGACCTCGATTCTGCCGGCCTCTATCCTAGTGACCAACTGGTTTGTTGAAAAACGAGGGCTAGCCATGGGCATAGCCTTTACCGGCAGCGGAATCGGGGGCATGATTTGCAACCCCTTGGCTCAATGGGTCATCAATAACTACAGCTGGCAGATGGCATATATAGTTTTGGGGATTGTTTTTATTGCAGTCACACTTCCGTTTGTTATCTTTGTGATTAAGCTTCATCCGGCTATGAAAGGCATGATGGCTTTGGGCGACACCGATGGCACTGTAGATGCCCCCGTATTGGCGGGTCTGAACGCAGGCGAGGCCCTCAAAAACGTTTCTTTCTGGATACTTGCGCTGAGTTTCCTTTTGCTGGAGTTGGTCCAGTTGGGGGTTCAAAACAATATCCCGATTTTCCTTGAGGATTTGGGGCACGTGGCGGCCTTTGCCGCTTCTGTCATGGCCGCCTATATGGGCATGCTCGTTCTTGGCAAGTTGCTGTTTGGATCCGTTCTGGACAAATGGGGTTCCAAAGTTGGAATCTCCTTCGGAATTGCGTTGATGGTGGTCGCTTTATTTGCTTTCATGGGGGCCAAAGCCATACCGATGGTAGTGCTTTTCGTTATCGCTTTCGCCTTCGCCAGCCCCATGACGACCGTGCTCCCATCTTATATGGTAGGTGATATATTTGGCAATCTTGATTATGGAACCATTTATGGACTGATTCAGATTTTTGCGACCGTGGGAACGGCCGTAGCCATGCCCCTCACAGGAGCCGTTTTTGAGAATGCCGGCAGCCTTATGCCTGTATGGTATCTCTTTATAGGTGTTGCAGTCCTGGTGCTGATACTATTATTTATAGCCATAGGTCGTCAGGCCAAGGTCCGTGAAACCTGGCACAGCCAGGAGATTAATCAGTTGCAGGATATATCAGCTTAAGCTTCATAATCCTGACTTTTCCAAAAACACACTTAAACCTTACCCCTTTTGTTGAAGCCAACCAGCCGGTGTAATTAAAATTAAACACCGGCTGGTTGCATTAACTGTACACACAGACCCCCAGCTTAAGCTTCTTGTTCATTTCTTTTGCTGACGCCCTATTCCCCAAGGTAAAAATATCTAAACTTTTGTTGCATTAATTGCAAATGTTAACTATTGTGCCAAAATTCGTTTTGATTTAGCCTAAAACTAGGCAGTCGGTCTGGAGGATATTTAAACCAGATCCAGTTTAAGCCCCCAATGGCACCTAAATATTTGAAGAGGAGGTATTATTGTTGAAAGCACTAATTACCGGCGCTGCCGGACAGATGGCCCAACCAGTAATCAGTTACCTCAGTTCACTGGCTATTATCGATCAGCTTACCTTAGCCGACCTAGCCGAAGAAAAGTTGGTAAAGATTATTAACAACAATGGTTATACCAAGTGCCGCCCCCTGAAACTGGACGTCCGCAATAAGCAGCAGTTGGCGGAGGCCGTAACCGGCCAGGATGTGGTGGTGAATTTTGTTGGTCCTTATTATCGTTTTGGGACGACGGTACTGAAGGCAGCTATAGAAAACGGCGTCAATTACGTAGATATTGTTGATGATTTTGACACCACGGCGGAGTTGCTGGAATTAAACGATAAGGCGGCGGCTGCCGGTATTACGGCCCTGATTGCAATGGGTGCTTCCCCTGGGGTGATTAATGTGTTAGCGCGCCTTGGCTCCGAACAGATGGATCAAACCGATGAAATCAATACCTATTGGGTCGTCGGGGAATCAAGCCCGGAATTCACAGGTGCTCTTAAGCACTTCTTTCATGTCATGGGATCAAAGATACCAACCTTTGAAAATGGACAGATGAAGAAAATCTGGCCGTTTCGAAACGATGGTGCCCAGACTATCGCATTTCTACCGCCGCTCGGGGAATTCAAGCTATACCACATCGGTCACCCGGAACCAGTTACGCTATCCAGGTTCATACCTGGCGTAAAAACAGTCACCAACCGGGGCGCGCTCTACCCGGCATCCCTGAACCAGATCTTTAAGGTCCTGGTGAACTACGGTATAACCAGTGATGTGCCCATTCCCTTCCGCGGAGAAATGGTAGCGCCCTTGGAGTTTTTCGAGGCCCTCTACAATGAAAGGCTGGCACACATGCCCAAGACTACCGAGCCTTCATTAGGGGCCATGGGGGTTGAGATCAAAGGGAAAAAGGGTAATCAGGAAATGATACACTGGTATACCCATTCGACCAATGCGGAAATGGAAGAAACCACCGGGTATCCGGCTGCTGTAGGAGCGGAGATGATGCTGACCGGGGAAATAACTCAAAAAGGGGTTATCGCACCGGAGTGTTTGAACCCTCAGAAATTCCTAAAAATACTTAGTCAAGCCACCAGCGTATACGATACCGTTGTACTCACGGAAAAGATTGATGGTATTGTAAAAAAAGAAGGCAGGCTGTTTGACGGGCAAACCTGGAGCGATTTGCTTAAGGGGGATTAATAGTGAACTTTGTCCATTTGGCCTGGGATAACATAGATAAATATGGGGAATACGTTTTGCTTAATTTTGAGAGCCAGGAATATACCAACACGGACATGGAACGACTCTCGAATCGTCTCGGTCATGGTTTGCTGAAAATGGGTCTGCAGAAAGATGACCGGATAATCGTTTTCCTTCCTAATATACCGGAAGTTTTGATTAGCTACCTGGCGATTCTTAGAGCCGGAGCCATCGTGGTGCCGGTTAACCCGGCGCTCTCTCCTCATGAGTTATCCTATATCATTAGCCATAGTGAGGCCACAATGGTGATTACCTCCGGGGATCTGGCGGGAACCGTCCATTCGGCCCGGGAGCTTTCGAAGGTGAAGCCCCTGGTAATA
>Ga0123334_1005935_pt1 | contig 11512 bp, 8 predicted proteins | sample BiotimSIPDNA_FD_89706 | JGI IMG/M metagenome (GOLD analysis project Ga0123334, IMG submission 89706) | Anaerobic biogas reactor microbial communites from Washington, USA - Biogas_R1 time_0 SIP DNA | ecosystem: Engineered > Bioreactor > Anaerobic > Unclassified | place: Washington, USA | collected... | reverse complement strand
TTCATCGGGATTTTGACTTTCGTTTTTTAAATTCGTTTTATTTTTATAAAAATAATTTTTTTAGGGCTGCCATACCCTGGGAGCATAAATCTCTCGAAAAAAGGGTTTTTCGACAGCCTCGTTAGCGGCGCCATCACAGAGGTGACCGATGCTGTTGGACGCAAGGCCCTGTTAACCTACAATGGCAGCGGCCAGTGCACCAGGGTCACAGTGCCAGGTGGTAATTATATCTCATTTACCTACAGTGGCACGAACCTCATCCGGGTTATTGACCTGATCGGAAACCAGACCAATTATACCTACAGCGATACAAATATGGTAACGGATATGGATACAGGGGGGCGCTCATGGGAGTTTGGCTGGACCACTGCAACTGATTTTGAATACCTGAGTTCAGTAACTGATCCTGAAGGAAAAATCACCACCTATGACCTGCTTGTCCCCGATTTTGCTCACCGCAAACTGAGAATTACCGATCCTACCGGACGCTCTTTTATCTATGAGTTTCCAAATGGAGAATATACCGGAAACGAAGGCCCTCAGGAACCTTTAGTGGAGAACGATGTTATGGGCAGACCGGTAACCATCACGGAAAAAGGTGGATCCCAGAATCCGCGGAGGCTTGAGTATAACAGCGATGGGGCCATTTCCAGGGTGACAGAATTTGACGGCGGGATACATACATACAGCTACAACGATCTTGGTCTGATTACGAGCTATGTTGATGCCCTTGGTAACATTTGGCTCTATGAATATGACGCAAATGGAAACCTTACCCGCAGCCAGTCGCCCGCAGGCAGAGTGTTTCAGTATGAGTATAATTCATTTGGAGAGGTTGATCAGACATCCGATGGTGAGGGCAATGTCACCACAATAACCTATGACGCATTTGGCAATGTCAAAACGATCACAGACCCAATGGGCTCTGTTTCCACATTCGGTTATGATGCGAACGGGATCAACCTGGTCTTTCTGACCAACCCGGCAGGAAATACCACCACCTACACCTATGATGCAAACCGGAGAATGATCCGCATGACCCACCCGGACGGAAGTTACCGGGAAAACATCTATGACTGCTGTGCTGCCGTTGGCCTGCGTAATGAAAGGGGTGCAGTGCGAACTGTAACCCGATCACCTTCGCTCAAGGTGTTGAGTGAGACCGATTTCCTAGGAAACACCATGACCTACACCTATGACGGGGCTGGCAGGCTGGTTCAGTCCAGGGATGCACAGGGCCGTACAACCGTCACGACCTATAACGAAATGGGTCAGCCTACATCGGTGACAAATCCCCTTGGGCATGAGGTGCGGTTTGATTACTACTCTAATACTGATCAGCCTTATCTCCATACGTTATCGACTGAGCCCCTTGCCCAGGCTGAAATCGACATGTCATGGAGAGGGGTTGCAACAAGGGCCAATGGCTGGCAATATGTACGCGATTCTATGGGACAACTCATGTCAATCATTACGCCCCGTGATTACTATAAGCGAATCAATTTCACCAGGGACGCGGACGGGTTTTTGACCCGCAAGGACTGGAACAATACCGAAATCTTTGCCACCTATGGGCGGGACGATAATGGCCTGATAGTCTCCGCAGGCCATCCCCTTGGCACGGACAGCTTTGTGCGGAATGGAAGAGGCCAGGTGACTGGTCAAACATGGTATGACGGGAAGGCAGTCAGCTTCACCTATGATAATGCAGGCAGGTTATCAACCATCGTATATCCTGATCTTTCAACCGCTGTCTACAGCTATGATGTGCGGGGCAGGATATCGTCTATATCCTGGAAGGGCAGGGTTATCAATACATCCTACGACAGCACTAATAATCTCACAGGTGAAACACGTTCAAACGGCATCAACACACAGATGGTGAACGACGCAAACAACCTGCCGCTTCAGGTAAGACATTATTCAGGAGTAAAAGATCTGTTTAACCTGCAATGCACCAGGAATAACCGCGGGCTGATCAGCAGTTGCACCCAATCGAGCAATGCTTTTATGATGTTCCCGGAACTGACCGCAGAAACCGTGAACTCGACTTTTACCTACAGCCGTTCTTTTACCATGACCACCAGAAACGGTGCAGCGGCAACGACTGATGGCAATGGCAATCAGTTGACCATTCCCGGCGCCAGGGCCTTTAGCGGCACCTATGATTACCGCAATCTTTTGACATCATGGAACGTATCCGGTGTTGCCCATACCGCAGTCTATGACGGTATGAACAGGCTGATCCAGTGGACCAAAAACGGGAAGGTCCGGCGTTACCATTATGATGAGATGGATCGTCTTCTCTTTGAAACCGATATTAGTGGCAACCTTACCGCCATGTGGCTTTACCGGGGGAGTCAGGTAGTGGCAATGGCTGAGGCAGGCGGGGATATCTCCTTTTATCACACGGATTTAAAAGGCAATATCGCCTTTGTAAGCGATGCAGCAGGCAATGTGACTGCCACCTATCGTTATCTACCCTTTGGTCTCAAAAAGGCATCTGGCTACACAGACAGCAATCCTTTTACTTTTGTGGGTGCCTTCGGCGTTATTGACCTTGGTGAAGGTCTTTATTATATGCGTTCACGCACCTACGACGCGGTATCACGGGCATTTCTCTCCAATGACCCCATGGGTCTGGGTGTGACGGCCAATGCAAGGGAGTATGCGCGTAACAACCCGGTTAACTGGGTTGACCCGGACGGCATGTTTGGATTTCTTACACAGTACTCTGCGGAGGGCGCTGTTGCTCCCAGGACTGGTGCGGATTTTGACAACAAGGTTTACAATGAACCTACCATGAAATACGAACCTCCGGTGAGCAGAGGCCCGGCCGATCCTTGCGTCATCAACACCGCTTGGAACGTCGGCACATCCAACAAGCAGTATGGAAATGCAGCTGGGGTAGGACAGCTTCTGATGCGGTTGTACAACGGCGAGTATGGCGATGCCTTTTATGACGCGGCCGGAATGGCGGCAGGTATGGCATCCAGGGTCGCTGGCATGCTGCCCACTTTTATGTCTGCAAATCCTGCGGGTGAGGCAAATGATGAGGCGGAAAGGGCACAGATCCAGAAATTTATGGATGACCCTAACAGTTTTTACAACCAGAACAGAAAAAAATTTCCAACTAAAAATGATAATCCCAGACCAGACCCCTATGAATTCACTTTACCTCCATTTTCTCTTGAGGATTAATATCAGGTGACAGCCATGATCAGAAAAAGACAGATTTCATTATTGATAATATCGTTATTGATATTCCTATGTTTTCATATCCTTTGCCAGGCTTCAGAAACCATAACCTACACCTATGATGACCTGGACCGTCTTACAAGCGTAGAGTATGCCGGGGCCGGCTCGATCAGTTATGTTTATAACAAGGCCGGCAATATCATCAACATCACTATCAGTGTCACGAACAGTACCATAGTTGACAGTGACAATGACGGCATTGCCGATGACTGGGAGATGATGCATTTCAACAGTCTTGAAACTGCCTCTCCTACCAGTGATGCTGATGGAGACAGGTATTCCGATCTCTGGGAATATCTGAACTGGAGAGACGGCCTGCTTGACCCCAGCGGAAAGACCTTTTCCCCTAACATCAAAAATGCATCCAGAGCGAGAGGATATGGAGAAGGACTGGAACCCCGTGCATTTATCTCTGCGCCCTGGATACCGCTGCTTCTTGGGGAGTGAAGCAGGATGATTTAAATTTATCAGCCCAGTCTCCCTTTTTTCTTAAGTGCATCGGCCACCTTGCCAAGGTTCATCTTTTCAAGGGTATCCCGTGTCGGATAGCCGTTTTCCGGGTTATACCCCTCAAACTTATAGAATTTTGTCTTGAACTCCTCCATTTTCTTTCTGTCAAGTTTTCGCCCTGCGCCTGTGGCATACTTCCACTTGCCGTCTATATACATGGGCATACCCTCGCCCCTGGTAGGCTTGTCGTATATATAGTCCGGGAACACCTCCATGTCACGGTGTCTTCCCTGCAGCACCCATATGGCCCTGTCAAGGGTGTATATCTTGTGACCCAGTTCCATATAATCTGCAAAGGTGAGGTTGTTCCCTGTAACCGCATTCCAGAACCTGGGTTCTGCCTCCGGTGTTGGGCCTCGCCTGTCTTCAGTATTGTTGGTTATGCACATTGGCCAGCGCCACCCGCAGAAGCCTCCTGCTCCGACCCAGAATTTTTCATAGTGCTTGATCCATGCAACCTGCTTTACCTTTGAGTCTGAGTATATCCCGGTCGGCCCCTCGCTGTGATCGATCATAAACGGGTCTCCCTGGTAGGGCACCATTGCATCAGTGTAGAGCTTTGCCGCATCTTCTGCGGTAAGGTAGGGGTCTCCTGTTAAGACCATCCAGTGGAGTGGATAATTGGACATCATGTGAAGCATCAGATCACGATCCCCAAGTATAGAGGCAAAGCCCCATTCCGCCTCTATAACAGGGTCATAATGTACTGCTGTTCCCCAGAAGGCAAGAGAGAGATCTCCGCTGTTCACATCCTCATCATACCTGCCGATCTTTTTGGCAAACCTTGCACAACCCTCTGCCAGGTCATTACCTATCCCCTCGCGTGTGGCTATCTGCCTCATAAGTGCCTCAACATAGGTGAAACTATCGGGCATATCAAAAGGAAGGTTGGTATCTATCTCTTTTCCCTTTCCAAGGATCCCTTTTTTATAGAGTGTATCAACATAGCTCATAAGGGGCATGAGCTGCCAGTGCCCCAGACCATACCTGTGCATCAGGTCTCCTCCCTGACGCGTAAATTTTAAAGAGCCGTTCACATTGATTGTAAGTGTGCCTGCACATACCGATTCGTTTGTGTCACCTGTAGCAAGACGCATACGGCACCCCCTGGGGCATGATGCGCATGCTGCGGCCCTTGCAGGGGTAAGGGGAAATTCACGGTTGAGAGTATTACCGCCACTTGGGCGCCCGCTTATCAGTGAGTATGGCCCCCCTTTACCAAACCTCTCTGCCTCCCTGGGGTTATCCGCATTCCACTGGAATTTCCTGAACCACAGTCTTGCCTCCATAAATGCTTTTGGGTCGGCTATCGGTATATCGCCAGTGCCTATGGCGCTAATGGCCTTAAGGTTCTTTGACCCGAATACCCCGCCAAACCCGCACAGGGCTGCCTGTGAACCCGGCCCGTGAAGGAGCGCACCCAGCCTGCTTTTATTCTCACCCGCAGGGCCGCAGCATACAACAGCAGGCACCTGGGTGGTCATCTGGTTTTTAGTTAATTCTGCCCATTCTCCCCATCTGTAATTTGTGTCGGTTATTACACGGCGGGCGATCTCCTGCTGTGTGTCCCATGTATCCATGCCCCAGATCCCTCTGGCACTTTCGATCTTCACATCGTCATTAACAATATTGATCCACACAGGTTCACTTGATGCTCCTTCAACAACAATGCCGTCCCAGCCTGCAAACTTAAGCTGGGCAGTAAACCTCCCGCCAAAGTTACTGTGGCCGAACCACTCTATTGGATAGAGCATTGGCCCAAGCCCCTGCACCTCGCACCTGCCTGAGCCTGGCATGAATGTGCCGGAAAAGGGGGAGGTCATCATTATTATAAGGTTCCTTGGATCAAACGCCTCAAAGGGGAGCTGATCACCCACAAGATCAAAGAATATGGCAGAGCCCATACCGTGGCCTCCGCCGAACTCCCAATATTTTTCTGTATCTATCTTGCCTATTGTCTTACTGGTAAGATTTATTCTAAGTATCTTTCCTGTATATCCTCCCTTCATCATTCCTCACCCTCCTCCATGCTGGGCCATTCAAGGCTCATTTTTGGAACCATCTCGCTCCTGTCAACCAGCCCCAGGTTATACCAGTGGTCATTCCTCAGGTTTACATCATACCCCTCTGTCTCCTTCTGATCAGGCATCTCTGATACAAATTTGATGGCCTGTACGGGGCATGCCTCAACACATGCCTGCCTGCCCTCGGGGCCGCCCTTTTCATTCCAGAATGGGGTGTCTATGCAGAGGTCACACTTGGATGATCTCCATTTACCATTTAGCTCTACCCACACAGTGCGGTGCGGCTGCTGCGGGCACATGGCAATGCAGCTTTTGCACCCGATACATTTGTTGCTATCTATCCTTCTTACATTGCCATTTTCAGTATCGATAAATGCGGCGCCTACCGGGCAGTTCTGGACGCAGACCGGGACCTTGCACTGCCTGCAAAGGGCCATCTTGATATCATCAGGAAATTTTCCCCATGAATCCTGTATGATCTGGATGCGCGAACGTGAAAGGCTCTGCACGCCGTAATGGGTAAGTGAACAGGCAAGCATGCATGTTGTGCACCCGATACACTTTTTGCTGTCATAAACCAGGTAGCCTTTGGATGCAGGATAGGTGACCTTTTTATCATCGGCCTTTACCATTGTGCCGGTCATAAGTGTGCCGGCAGCAACCGTACCCCCTGTTACCAGAAAATCACGTCTTGAGATCCCTTTTTGGGGTATCTTATTTTTTTTATTATTTTTATCTTCCGACATATGAACAAACTCCTGTTGAATGGGTAAGGGTTAGAGTGATCATAAAACATAAAATTAGGTTGATAGGTTAATACTGTTTTCCCTTTTTTTGCTTTGATTTTATGGGCTAAATGGTGGTAAGTCAATTTGAAATATTCTATAGACAAAACCATTTTAGGTTGATAAATATTGGTTCCGGTCAGGATCATTACTAATGTGAATATTGCATCAGTATTTATTCCTTGTATTTATCGAACTTGAATGACAGGAGATTTAAAATGAAATCATTATTTACCATCCTATTAACCCTGCTTATATGCACACTATTTACCTCCCCTTCATTTGCAGACCCCATTGAGGATGCAAAAGCGGCAATCCAGAATCAGGATTATGCAAAGGCTATTGAAATAGTAACACCCCTTGCAGAGCAGGAGAATGTCGAGGCTCAGACCATGCTTGGCGTAATGTATGTAAATGGTCAGGGAGTTGAAGTCAATGCCACAAAAGGCCTTGACTTAATAACAAAAGCAGCCAAAAAGGGGCATGAACCCGCAAAGATGCTTGCCTTTAATTTAAATATTGAACTTGCAAACAAGGGCGATACATCAGCCATGTTTAATGTCGGGTATATGTGCTTTAACAACTGGGGCGGCACATATGAATCTGATGTATGCCTTAAATGGCTTGAAAATGCCGGAGAGATGGGCCATGAAAAATCTGCAAAGATACTTACCAGGATATATACTGAAGGAATGTTCAACGTTACCCCTGATACTGCAAAGGCAGCATACTGGAAAGAGCAGGATGATGCCATTAATGCAGGCATAGAAGGCACATGGGAAGGGTCTATCCCTCCTATGGGCGGGCCGAACCCTATGCCGATGGACGTCACATATAAATTTAAAAAAGAGGGGGAAACCCTTTCAGGGGTATATATAAATAAAGGATTTGGAAATAAAAAATCGCTCATCAAAGAGGGTAAAATTGAGGGCAATAATTTTTCTTTTTCTATAGAGACCAACTTTATGGGCAATAAGACAACCACCAATTATACAGGTGTCTTTTATGGAAATACCATTAAATTGACCTATACAATGCCGGCTGGCCCGGATGGCACAACTCCTCCACCTGTAACATTTATAGCAAAAAGGGCCATATAGGGGCTTAACAAATCTAACAACCGGGGCAGGGCCTGACTGATTGCAACAGAATGATATTAAAGGCACTGTCCCGTTTTTTATAAACAAGCTTTAATTTATTTGAATCAATAATTGACACCTTTATCCTAATCCCTTATACTCGCTGCCTTAAAATATCTAATTAAAACGAATATATATTAACCTTATCAAGGTTAAATTGAATTAGGTTTAGTAAAAAAACGGCCTATTAATAAATGGTTTTAATAAATAAGAAGGAGAGAAGATATGAAGGAAGTTGTTATAGTAAGCGCTGTCAGGACAGCCCTTGGCGCGTTCAATGGTTCTTTAAGCGAGATTCCCGCCACAAAGCTTGGCGCCCTTGTCATTGAAGAGGCGGTAAAGAGGGCAGGGATAGAAAAGAAGGTAGTAAATGAGGCGATCATGGGGATCGTGCTCCCGTGCGGATACGGTCAGAACCCGGCAAAACAGGCTGTTGTGCAGGCAGGGATGCCCTGGGAGGTGGAAAGCCTTACTATAAACAAGGTTTGCGGTTCATCACTTAAGGCCGTAATGCTTGCAGCGCAGGCTATACAGGCAGGTGATGCGGATGTTGTGGTGGCTGGCGGTATGGAGAACATGAGTTATGCCCCCTATTATCTTGAAAAGGCGCGCACCGGTTACAGAATGGGCAATGGCCAGCTAATTGACCACATGGTTCATGACGGCCTGTGGGATATAGTTAATGATTTTCATATGGGCGTGTCAAATGAGCTGTGCTCTGAAAAATACAATGTTTCAAGGGAAGATCAGGACCGCTTTGCTGTTGAGTCATACAGGAGGGCAGTAAATGCCATAAAGTCCGGCAGGTTTAAAGACGAGATCATGCCTGTCCCCATACCCCAGAAAAAGGGTGATATAAAGATGTTTGATGAGGATGAATGCCCAAGGGAAACAAGTTTTGAAGCCCTTTCAAAGATGAAGCCTGCCTTTAAAAAGGATGGTGTTGGCACAGCAGGTAATGCCTCAATAATAAGCGACGGCGCTGCTGCTGTTGTTGTAATGTCACGTGAAAAGGCAAATGAACTTGGCTGTAAGGTGCTTGCCACCATAGGTGCCCAGGCCTCATATGGTATTGACATGAAATATGTCCTTGTCGCCCCGATGTGGGCCATACCCAAATGTGCTAAAAAAGAGGGCATTGTCCTTGATAAAATAGACCTCATTGAGCTTAATGAGGCATTCAGTGGCTCCTCTGTTGCGGTTATTAAGGAACTTAACCTTGATCCTTCAAAGGTGAATGTAAATGGTGGCGCTGTTGCCCTGGGTCACCCGATAGGCGCAAGCGGATGTCGCGTGCTTGTAACCCTGATACATGAGATGATAAAGCAGGACAAGAAAACAGGGCTTGCCTCATTATGCCTGGGCGGCGGTGAGGCTGTGGCTTTGATGGTAAACAGATAAAATAAGAGGAGGGTAAAATGGAGATTAAGACATTCGGTGTTGTAGGTTCAGGTCAGATGGGAAACGGTATTGCCCAGGTTGCAGCAATGAGCGGGCTTAATGTTATCATGAATGATATCAGTGAGGAGTTTGTAAACAGGGGTTTCGCCACTATCACAAAAAACCTTGACCGCAGCGTTGAAAAGGGAAAGATGTCAAAGGAAGATCGTGATGCGATCCTTAGCAGGATAAAGAAGAGCACAGATATCAAAGACATGGTTAATGCCGATTACGTGGTTGAGGCAGCCACTGAAAAGGAGGAGCTAAAGTTCGGGATATTCAAGAATCTGGACAGTGTGTGCAGGCCCGGCGTAATCCTTGCCACAAACACATCTTCAATACCGATCGGCAGGATCGCATCAAAGACGAGCCGCCCGGACAAGGTTATAGGCATGCATTTTATGAACCCGGTGCCTGTGATGAAGCTTGTTGAAGTTATCAGGGGCCTTGCCACATCTGATGAAACATATCAGATAACACTTGAGCTCACGAAGAAATTTGACAAGACACCGGCACTCTCAAACGATTTTCCCGGTTTTATTGCAAACCGTGTCGCCATGCCCATGATAAACGAGGCGATATTTGCACTTTATCACAGTGTTGGTACAGCCGAAGATATTGATACAGTGCTTAAGCTTGGGTTTAACCACCCGATGGGGCCCCTTGCGTTAGCCGACCTTATCGGCCTTGACACATGCCTTGCCATTATGGAAACACTCTATGAAGGTTTCAAGGATTCCAAATACAGGCCCTGCCCCCTGTTAAGAAAATATGTTGAGGCAGGCTGGCTTGGAAGAAAGACAGGCAGGGGATTTTACAAGTACTAGGAAACAGAAATGGATTTTTTGTTAGATGAAAAACAGAATATTGTAAGACGCTCTGTCCGCTCATTCTGCGAGCGTGAGATACAGCCCATTGCGAGGGATCTAAACCAGGAGGCCAGATTTCCGTGGGAGGTGGTGGAAAAGATGGGTAAGCTCGGATACTTCGGTATCCAGGCACCTCATGAGCTGGGTGGGGCCGGAATGGATACGGTCACATACTGTATTATCATAGAGGAGATCTCAAGGGTCTGTTCTGGACTTGGTCTCTGTGTGACTGTCCATAACAGCGTCGGGGTCTATCCCCTTGTTGCATTCGGTAATGATGAGCAGAAAAAGAGGTGGGTTACCCCCCTTGCAAGGGGTGAAAAGATCGGGGCATTCTGCCTGACCGAGCCCAATATCGGCTCTGATGCGTCAGGGGTTGAATCAACCGCCATACTTAATGGCGACCATTATATTGTCAACGCCAACAAGGTGCTGATCACTAATGGCGGCGTTGCAGACATATGTCTTATCTTTACAAAGACAGACCCTGCTGCAGGCCATAAGGGGTTAAGCGTTATTGTAGTAGAGAGGGGTACCCCCGGGTTTGAGATAGGTGATCTTGAAGAGCTTTCCGGTAACCGTGCCAACCCGGTCTCTTCCATACGCCTTAATGACTGTAAGGTGCCGGTCGGGAACCTTTTAGGAAAAGAGGGCATGGGCATGAAGATAGGATTAGCGGCCCTTGATACAGGCCGTATTGGTATAGCAGCACAGGCCCTTGGTATTGCCCAGGCCGCCATGGAAGAGGGTATAAAGTACAGCAAGGAGCGGAGGCAGTTTAATGTGCCCATATGCCAGCACCAGTCCGTGCAGAACATGATCGCTGAGATGGCTACCCAGGTTGAATCAGCAAGGCTTATGGTCTACAGGGCCGCTGCAAAAAGGGATAAGGGTTTACCCTTTTCAAAGGAGTCCGCCATGGCCAAGCTATATGCATCCGAGGTGGCGGGTAAAGTCACTGATATGGCCCTTCAGATACACGGGGGATACGGATACATAAAGACCTACCCTGTGGAGCGTTATTACAGGGACGCAAGGGTAACCCGCATATATGAAGGCACAAGCGAGATACACAGGGTTGTTATAGCGAGGAGTGTGCTGGAGGAATACAAATAAAAGCACGGTTTAAGGTTTTCGGTCTGCGGTTTTCTGCTTCCGAATACCTCAGACCTCAGACCGTAAACCAGTTGATATAGACACATAAATTACAAAAAAAAAGATAAATAAAAAATCGAATGAGTTAAATGTTATGTCGTTAAAAATTATCATCTGTATCAAATCCGTTGTGACAACTGCCCCGGAAGGCCGGGTGGTGCGGACAATGGATAACTGCATATTAAACCCCTTTGACAGGCCGGCCATAGAGATGGCACTTAAGCTTAAAGAGTCTGAAGGAGGCACTGTAACTGCTGTTACAATGGGGCCGGATACAGGGTCAACTGCCCTTTATGAGGCACTTTCAATGGGTGTTGACAGGGCGGTTCTTA
>Ga0123334_1005934_pt1 | contig 11513 bp, 8 predicted proteins | sample BiotimSIPDNA_FD_89706 | JGI IMG/M metagenome (GOLD analysis project Ga0123334, IMG submission 89706) | Anaerobic biogas reactor microbial communites from Washington, USA - Biogas_R1 time_0 SIP DNA | ecosystem: Engineered > Bioreactor > Anaerobic > Unclassified | place: Washington, USA | collected... | reverse complement strand
GTGGTATTAGACGAGATACATTATTCCTGTATTTAGGTGAGTATGTGTGGAGATATAATAACCGAAGGGAAAGCGATAAGATGAAATTGAAGCGCATTCTTGAGTTATTAGAGATGGAGGTTATGGCTAGTTTGCCACTTTACCCCATTTCTTTTTCAATTGGATTTTCATCGCGCTGTCGTAGCGGCTTCGGAATATGATTTCTCGGGACGCGCTCGCTCTGATCGCTGCGACCGTCGTCGCGTTCACGAGCGCGAATACCCTCGACTTATATGCTGAATCGTCGACTTAATGGCCAGGGCGACACGAGGCAGGGACAGTGACGAGCAACGAAAAGGCTCCAAAGCGAGCGATGTGGATCGGAGTTCTGTTGCTCTCGTTAGTGGTGGTAATTCCCCAGATCCTGGTCCCGCTTTCGTTGCCAGCCGAAACAATCCAAGCTCCCATCGCGTCCTCTTTAGACGAACCGGCTACCTGGCCTTATGCGTTTGGCGCTCTCGTCTGCCACCAGCGGCCCGACCGATCGTTCGCCCTTGCTGGAAACCAGTTGCCGGTGTGCGATCGATGCTTCGCAATCGAGCTTGGGATGGTGGCTGCGTTCGGTGCGGCCGTCGCGGTCCGGCCACAGGGTGGTTTCTTTCTTTCGCTTGGAATGTTCTTACCCCGGCGATGCCGTTCTCCGATCATAGTCCTCGCCGTAGGGTTGGCTTTCATGCTGCCGATGGTACTTGACGGGGGCCTTCAATTCATCAGCGGGTATATTTCAGCCGCACCGCAACGGCTCGCGACAGGATTCCTGTATGGAATTGGGCAGGCCGGCATTGTTATCGGCCTCGTAGCAATCATTCTGCAGCAGGTCCAGCCCCGTTGCGACGAAAACGACGACAAGTAACTGTTAGACGGGCATGCTCTCCGACGAGGTAGCGCCACCCTTGGATCCAAGTCATTGGGGATGGTTAGGAAGGGATCGTGCAGGTCGAGAATTCTACCAATACATAGATACCGACGCATGAGCCGACGTTTCGGTCGGATCACAACTTCAACGGCCGGATCGAATTCGCCGGCGTCGTCTGGCTCATCAATCATATCCGATGCCAATTCCATCTCTTATCCATTGCTCCCAAGACCTCGGAAAGGGCAAATCGAAAGCCTCATCGTTACCCGAGGGTACTATCACCTATGCGATATGGCCGGACCCAAGAACGATGTACACGGAGGGCACTTCTGCTGTCTGTCCTTCTCTCGGCTCTGCTACTGGTAACACTGGGTATCGGGGGCGTATCCGCCCTGAGCTTTCAGACGGGATCCATTGGCGAGGGTTTCGGTTCCTCGTCAGGCGCGGGCACCACCCAGAACATCTCAATGAATGAATCGGAGGCCGATACAGTATCGGGGGCCATCTCTTCTATCAATACATCGGGTCTTCCGAGGGTGACGGCGTCGGCCTCCTTCGGCGTTACGTACCAAGGGACAATCGCACAGTTGCGGCAATACGATTCCTATACCGTTACGGCGAGCGCGAATGACCAGATATTCGTGCGGTTGAAGGCAAGCTGGAATTATTGGCCGCAGATCACGATTAGGAAACCGGATGGCACGCAACTGGCAAGCGACTATTCGTCATCCTATTGCGTCGTTCAGGCACGGGCATCTGTTTCGGGAACCTACACTATCATCGTAGGCGATCGCGAAGGCGATGATACGGGGACCTATTCGGTCTACATCCAAAGAACCAACAACCCCGGGGCTACAACCCCGATGCAATACGGTCAGACCGTTGGGTCGACGATCAGCTACCCCGCAGAATATGACACTTACACCGTCCAGGCAAACGCCAACGATCAGATTTTTGTCCGGATGATGTCAAGCTGGGATTCGGGCCCGCAGATACGCATTTTTCGCCCGGATGGTGCGCAGCTGACGACGGATTACGGCTACTATTCCGATTGGGATCTGCAGGCCCTTGCACCTGTTTCGGGGACCTATACAATTCTGGTCGGCGATTATAATGGAGACGGTACCGGCACGTATTCCCTCTTTGTGCAGAGACTCAACAATCCCGGAGGTGCTGTTCCGCTCCTGTTTGGCCAGACCATTAGTTCAACGATAGATAATTTCGCTGAATATGACACATATACCGTGCAGGCATCTACAAACGATGAACTTTTTTTCCGGATACGGGCAGGATGGGAGTATTACCCGGAGATCAGGGTCTACAGGCCGGATGGCTCACCTCTCACAAGTGATGATTTCTATACGTACGGCGATCTGCAAGCCCGGTCGTTTGTACCCGGTACCTATACGATCCTGGTGGGGGACCTCGATGGCGATAACACGGGGACGTATTCGGTTTTTGTCCAGCGGCTAAACAATCCAGGGTACGCAACTCCGATGCAATTCGGACAGTCGGTCGGTTCTACCATCGGTAACCTGACTGAATACGACGCGTTCACGGTGCAGGCCAACGCAAACGATGAATTGTTCGTCCGCGTCAGTGCGGGCTGGGAGTATTCGCCAGAGATCCGCATTTACAGGCCTGATGGTACTTCCCTGGCGAGCGGAGACGATTCACCCAATCAATGCGAGCTTCAGGCGCGAGCATTTACCGCCGGCACTTATACGATTCTCATCGGTGATTACAGCGGAGATAATACTGGAATTTATTCGGTGTATGTCCAGCGCCTCAACAACCCGGGGGGTGCAACTCCGATCCAGTTCGGTCAGACCAGCAGCGGTTCAATCGTAAATGCGGTTGAATATGATTCGTACACGATTCAGGCAAACGCCAACGATGAACTATTCGTGCGCCTCAAGTCGAGTTGGACTTCTTTCCCGCAGGTAACCGTATACAATCCAGATGGCTCCCGTTTGGCGAGCGATTGGGGCTACCCAGACTGCGAACTTCAGGCGCGCGCGACAACACCGGGCACCTATACAATTTTGGTAGGTGATGATGGAGCGGACAGCACAGGCACCTATTCCGTGTTTGTCCAGAGAGTAAACAACCCGGCACAGGCGACGCCGATCCAATTCGGCCAAACGATCGGTTCAACAATCACCAACTCCGCGGAATACGATGCCTACACAATCCAGGCGACTGCAAATGATGAGATCTTCGTTCGATTGAGAACTGCTTGGGATAATTATGCGGAGATTAAGATCTTCGGTCCTGACGGGTATCTGCTCGCAAGCGATGATGCCTGGTCCACCTACAATGAGCTGCAGACACGGGGACTCGCGTCTGGAACGTACACCATCCTCGTCGGCGATAGCGAAGGAGAGGGTGCCGGCGATTATTCGCTGTACTGCCAGCGGATGAACAACCCCAGCCCCGCAACAACGATTGGCCCGGGAGAGATAATAAGCTCGGCCATCAGCAACTTAGCCGAATTCGACACCTACACGTTCAATCCCGCGCCCAACACTCAGATCCTGTTCCGGCTGCAGACATCCTGGAGCTATTACCCACAGATCCGGATCTACAAGCCGGACGGCACGCTGCTTGGGGGAAATTATGGGTATTCGTCCTTCGAATACCAGACAGTCATTCCCTCGGAAGGGACGTACACGGTGCTCGTCGGAGACATGGACGGTGATAATACAGGTACCTATTCCCTAAGCGCGTCCTATACCGCTGCCCCTCCTCCACCAGTAACCGCGGCATTCACCGCTGATCAGACATCGGGCACCGCCCCGCTCACCGTCCAGTTCACGGATACCTCCACCGGCTCGCCGACCTCGTGGTCCTGGCAGTTTGGCGACGGGGGGACCTCCGCCCTTCAGCATCCGTCGCACAGTTACACCGTAGGCGGCACCTACAATGTCACCCTCACCGTTTCGCGGGCAGGAACCGCCGATGACAGCGAGGAGAAAATCCGTTATGTCATCGTGACTGCTCCGCTGGTGGTTGTGACGGTCCCAGGAGCGACAGGCTTACCGCGTGACCTGAACAGTGATGGAAAGTACGAGGACATCAACGGGAACGGCCGGCCTGACTTTGCGGACGTCGTGCTCTACTTCAATCAAATGTCGTGGATCGCGGCAAACGAGCCGGCGACGGCCTTCGACTATAACGGCAACGGCCGTATCGACTTCGCCGACGTCGTCTGGCTCTTTAATAACCTCTAATATTTCTTCGAAATGGACCCGCTCCTGTGACGGATGGCCATTCTTTCCCGTGGCAGGCGCAGCAGACGCGACCGTGACCATCCCATCATAAACTACTCGTCAAGGCGACGTCTTGGTTGATGTTCGTGATTTCATCCCCTGTCTCGGGTACCTCCGAGAACAGCCACTCCGATGGCGAGCGCAACAAGGGTCACGAATGGGAGTGGAAAACCTGTTGAGCGGGTGGGATTCACATTTGGTGATTGTTGGAGCGCTGCAAGAGCGACCGCTCGGTTTCCCTTTGCGATTTCATTTGTCGGGGCGAGCGCGATCGCCTTGTCGTAGCACTCGATCGCCGCACGGTAGTCCCCCTGTGCGGCGTAGACGAGTCCCTTATTGTCCCAGGGGGCTGCAAACGTGGGTTCCAGTGCGATCGCCTTATCAAAACTCCGAATCGCTTCGTCGTAGTTCCCCGTTTCGTTCAGAGCGAGTCCCTTGTTGTTCCACGGCTCAGCCGATTTAGGAGCAAGTGCGATCGCCTTATCATAGCACCCAATCGCCTCGGCCTCTTTTCCGTGTTTGTAAAGGGTCAGCCCCTTGTTATTCCACGCTCCAGCCGAATTAGGGTCAAGTGCGATCGCCTTATCAAAGCATTGAATCACCTCGTCGTAATTCCCCTGCTTGTTCAAGGAGAGTCCCTTGTTGTTCCACGGTTGAACCGCCGTTGGTGCGAGCTCGATTGCTTTATCAAAGCACGGGATCGCTTCGTCGTCTTTCCCTAGGTTATGAAAGGCATTTCCTTTTCCGTTCCATCCCATTGCATTGCTCGGGGCCAGCTCGATCGCTTTGTCGAAGCATTCGATTGCTTTGTCGTAGCTCCCCTGTTTGTTTAAGGCGAGGCCTTTGTTGTTCCAAGGGTCGGCAAACGATGCATCGAGGGCGATCGCTTTATCGTAACACACAATAGCCTCGTCGAATTTATTTTGGCCGTAGAGGGCATTCCCCTGCTGGAGCCATTCGTCTGCGGTCATCGCCCCCACGGACTGGGTTATTGCGATCGCGAGAAGGGCGGCAAACAGAATGCTGTAAGGATAGCGTCGGTACCTGGAAGACATATGAACACCTCTCGGAATCGGGAAGGAAGGAAGTCTTGTAAGGTTACTCTGACGGCATGATATTCATACCTTCTACTATTGCTCTGTGCGAAGGTTTGGGGATGGCCGTCGCATGGAGGCCGGATCGAAAGACCTATCAGCCGATATCGTGATTTTCGATCGATACAGCAATGGTTTCAGAGAGCCCAGTTGAAGTCTTGAAAATGCGATTCGTGAAGGGCGAGATCACGCTTGATCAATACAGAGAAATGCTTGCTAATCTTGATACCATCACAGTAACTCAGAGTGGCAAGATCGCAGAACCAGAGGCCACCATGAATCAGGCCCGGGTACCTGATACCACACCATCGCCTTACACTGTTACTCAGAATACCTCGCCTGATTCTGACTCGAGGACCTATAAAAGGAGCCATCTGGCTTACGCGATAATCTTGGGATTTGTTACTATTGGGATAGTGCTTTTCATCGGTCCCCTGAACTTCCTCAGCACCCTCGCCGGATTTGGATGCGTCTATAACGCCTATCGGGCGTGGAAAGGTCGGGAGAGTCAGTAATTTCTGTGTGTGTCTACGTGGTTGTATCTACGGAGTGAAGGCCTCTGCCTCTGCCGATGCAATCACCAAGCAGCAATCCATTACATTCGATATTTCTGTTTTAGCACGAATCGTGCATTTTCTAACTCATATGGTCGAGGATGACCCGAGCTCAGGATCCGTCTCCACATCAGCAGATCCTGATAGTCTTCGTCGATTGAGAGGAGCGGGCGTCCCCGTGAAATCGGTATCACGATTGGTTGCGAAAGAAGTGGACCAGTTGTCTCATAATCCCCAGAAGAATCGGTGATGAGACTGGGTACCGTGGCCTCGATAAATGCATACGAAGTACCTGGGAAGACATAAGGTGGGGTGCTCAGAATCCCAACCGCCATATGCTGATCTGCCTTGAATTTCAGCAGGGCGGTTCCGTATCCGAGGTTTGCGAGAAGGTTGCCCAGTAGCACCGATTTGTCGCCGCATTTTCCTCGGTTCTCGTAAAGTACTTCGTAGGGGAAGCGGACACGGTGCTTGCCACTCTCAGATCGCGGAACGGAATCGTAGGGGATATTCTGAACCAAACTGACGGCGATCCTCGCGCTATCGTCAGGCCTCTCTGCGATCGCTCCGATGGTCTGGGCAAGGGCGGCAAGGGTTCTCTTCTGCGTCGAGTCAAAAGCGATACGCCGATAGTACTTCCGATAATCGCCGTTGAAGGGGGGATTGCTTCTCTGCAATGAGCGGTAGAGCCTGCTGTCAACAGTCAGGTTGATCCGCATCCTCTTTCCACGGAGAGTGAAGAAAAAATGCCGACGATCAACGGACTCGGTCCTATTGGACTGAGCTTGCTCCGGAGGATCGGATATTGGCGTCGTTTTCGCCGGAGGGATCCATCTGCGGATTCGATCAAACAGTCCTATCGATTCCTCGGATCCTTTGGGCTTTATCTTCGTTGGCGGAGGTGTGGTAGGGGAACTCATCTTGTGGGGAAAAGGCCGCCCGCATCCGCTGCAGGTTTGCGCATCCCGTGGGATGATCTCGGCTCCACAGTGGGCGCAGGTCGGTCTGGGGAGATTCGTCATTCTCGAATTCCGTTGCGGTCCATCAGAATCGTTCCAGGATTTGCCTGATGATTGAGGTAACAGTACCTCTTCAATCCCTTCTGTGCAAATATCATGCATAAATTTTTGCTATAACCTTCTGAATTGGAAAGACGGGTGACGCCAATACCCGATACTGAACGCAAACGGGACTTGCTCAACGTGTGGCTTGCGCTGCACGCTCCAGACCGGACCGTCCACCTCCTACCGGAAGGCGTTTCGTTCTCATATGAGAAAGCAATGGAGCAGATCTATGAGCATGTCATGTGCAGGGAGGTATCGGAGGAGGTGATCTACATCCTGATTGCAGCCACAGCTGACGGCGAGGTTCCGGTCTATGTGGGACGATCGCGGGATGTCTGTTCCCGGTGGAGCACGCATCTTGTCGGCATTGGTAGCGGAGATGGCGTCTATGCCACTTGGCAATCGATGCTTTTAACCGACTCGATGAAAACGCGATGGTCCCTCTCGCTGATGGTCGTGCCAGGATCACAGATTGAATTCCCTCCCATTCCTGGATTTCCAACCACCATCGGTGCTGTCGAGTACCAGCTCGTGAGCCTCATGGCGGACGCGTACCCTTCGATGACGCTCAACCACGAAGGTCGATTGCGATGATCGACCTGAATGCGTGGATTCGAACCGTGCCGGGTGCCGCTATCGTCCCGCTCTTTGACACCGAACCGGGCTCACTCACGGTCCGAACCCGAGATATCGAGAAGAATGGTAAGACCCTGCTGTGTCGCCATCCACTGATGGAGGAGACCATGATCTCCCTTGTCGAGGCTGGCATCGCGAGACCCGATTTCCAGGGGATCTTCTATATCATGGGGTACGACCGTGGCGATCAGCTCGTCCCGCTGTACGTCGGAAAAGCCGAGAGGAAGGGTGTCAAGCACGATCTCAGTGAAAACCTCCGGAATATCCGTCGCAACCGCCATAAGTTCGCCCGCTGGGGCGACGGGCTCGACTACCATATCGGCGATCTGAGCCATGCTACCTTCAGGTTTGAAGGCTACCGAGGCCCCCGGAGGAAGTATGAGCTGTGGGCCCAGGCGCTCTTTATGCAGGAAGACCCGCCGGTCCTGAAGGAACCCGTCTCGCTTGTGCTCGTGCCGTGGTACGATGGCATGGTCGGCCCGTCGGGACTCAAGGGATCGCTGCCGGCCGTCGAGAAGGAGGTCATCGCCCTGGCGTCAGTGCAGCACGGTGCCGATCTCCTGAACGTCGACGGCAGATAAGACGAAGACGGACGTCATTCGGGAGAGAAAAGGGAACGGGTGCGCTCAGCACACCATGTACGGTCCACGGTAGAAGACGACCCAAAGGGTGTGGTCGCTCTGGACATTCTCAAACGTGTATGACGGCGTGAATGACCCCTGGTGACTATTCGGTCCCCATGGCTCAACGGTGCGTTTGGGATCGGCGTAGTCCGGAATCTCCATCGAGGTCGGGTCGACCTGGACGAGATTGTAGACGAAACTCCCGCTCTGGGTCGCGCCCGGAGTGACGATGGACGGGTCCGGGATCATGCTGAAGGTGACACTCTCCCCTTCCGTCACGGTCACCTTGCCGGACGGCGTGACCGAGCCGATTCCCTGTGAGATCACGGTGATTGTGTAGGTCGTGGGTTCAGGCGGCGCAACAGGCGTGCTCGTCGACGTATTTCTGTCAGGCGTGGGTAGCGACGGTGTCGACTCCCCCTCACACGGGACGCCATCATTGTCTGCATCCAGCTTGTGAACATCCCCCTTCCCCTGCGCCAAACAGTACCCGTAACAGGTCTGTGCGAGCGCATCCCCACAGTTGTAGGTGTCGGCATCGCAGTTGCAGGGCGATGGAGGGGGCGGGGTTGGGCTGACTGTCGTCGTCTTCGGAGCGACCGTCGTTGGCGGGGTTGGGCTGACTGTCGTCGTCTTCGGAGCGACCGTCGTTGGCGGGGTTGGGCTGACTGTCGTCGTCTTCGGAGCGACCGTCGTTGGCGGGGTTGTGGTTCTCGACAGGGCGGTCGTGGGAGGCGTAGCAATCGGGATGATGGCCGGCGCCGTTTCGATCGGGTACGGCGTCACGTAGACCATGATAGATGAGCCACTTGGTGGCTCTTCACCGACGCGATAGCCTGGCGCGACATATTTCGTTGCATAGGGATTGGCTGTTATCGCATCGGGATCCTCGGAGTATGGACTGAGCGTTTTCGCTGGGTGGGAGCGTTGGGTGGCTGTTATCGGTGCCACCATTGGCGCTGTGGTCGGGAGAGGAGACCTCGTAGTCTCCACCACCATCTGGGCCTCTGGAGGTGCTGTAGCTCCTTCGGCGCCGGTGAGAAACGACTGGAGCATAGCCGCGCCGAAGAGCCCGACCAGGAGAATTGTACCTCCAACGAGGAAGATTTGGAGAAGCCGTTCAGAGGTGTCTCGTTTCTTCGAGACCGTCGTCGGGCTTCTGGTATATCGGGTCTGTGAATAGGAGACGTACGGGATGCCTTCCGCCTTAGAAGAGACCACCCGATACGGAGACTGCCGGCGAGGGGCCGGCGGTGGAGTAGGCGACCATTGATTCGGCTGAGGAGGGATCGCCTCAGGACCTAGGATAGACATCGATCTGGAGCGTTTGCGACGTCGAGAGCCGGCAAACCCAAGTCCAACAATGCCCACGAAGGCCAGGATGCCCAGACCGACAACGACAAGGGGGGAAACGGCCGAGACCTTCGACTTGGCATAGATCGAGGGCATCTGGCTGCTCGTCCGGTGCCACTCGGCAGTGGTGCCGTGCACGGTATCGGCGTTTGATTCGACGATCTCGCCCGGCATGGTGAGGTAGTAACTCACCGTGAACAAGCTCTCCATCTGACTCGCGAATGGATTGTCGAATGATTCCTGGGTCGGCTCAGCCGAAGAGCTCAGGTCATGCCTGAAGATCAGATATTCGCCGTCCTGTACCACGGATAAATTTTTGTCGTGGATCAACGTGGCCGGATGCCTGGCGGTCATGGTGAATTTCACCCGGCTGTTCTCCCTATCCCATTCCTCTTGGACATCGAATTCTGGGTCAGGACCTGAGATGTTTTGGGGATGCTCCATCGACTCTTTGAACGATGACGACCCGGTCTGTATCGCCGCCGTATCCAGCATCGCGTACATCGCGGTGGTCATGTTCAGCTGGATCTGGAACTTATCGATATCTCCGGCAGAGTTCACGGAGGTGGTGAAAGCCATATCAACGCAACCGCTCGCCAGAACCAAGGTAACGACAAAAACGGCGAGGAGAAGCCGTTGATGCTCCATACGATCACCTTGGAGCAGGCCCCTTTATACTTTGCCTTCTTGAAATTGTCAAAATAATAGAAAAGGAGATTGACACTGGTACGGTCCCTGATCTTATCCCTTGATACAACGGCGAGATGGTCGGGCGTCGGGCTATTGACCCCCGTCAGGGGGACCACTTCATCTCGAATTAAGTGGGGGTAAACAACTGACTCACTTGAAAATACAAACGATCCGACACCGCTGACGATGGTATGGGGTCAGATTACGCTCATCGGCACCAGGTTCATGCACGGTGACTGCCTGTTCATGACGAGGCCCAGTGTAGTCCGACGCGGTAGCGTCTCAGAAGTGCTGTAATTTCCCTCGGACCCTGTCTCCCCGGATAACCATCACTCATCCATCAGCAAATATCTTTTGCCAGTAATCCACTCCTCGTTGATGTTCCTGAGGATCGACCCAGCGAGTCGGAGCAACGACTGTTCGGAGGGGAACGCTCCCACGACCCGGGTCCTCCGCTTCAGCTCCCGGTTTATTCGTTCCATGACATTGGTCGTCCGGATCCGTTTCTGATGCGCCTTTGGAAAGGCTGTGTAGTTCAGGAGCCCCGGGAGAAACCGCTCGATCGTCGACGCTGCTCTCGTGTATCCTCGTCCTGCGAGGTCATTGGCACAGTCCTGGAGTCGCCGTTCGTTGCCGTATGCTTCCCGCAGGTGATCCGCACCATCATGCTGGTCTTTCTTCGGCACGTTCCTCAGGACTGCTCGGGTCGTGTGCACCTGGCACATTTGCCAGGAGGCCCCCAGGAAGGCCGTGGTTACGGCCGCCTGGATCCCCCGATGGCCATCCGAGACGACGAGCTGAACCCCCGTCAACCCTCGCTCTTTCAGGTCGTCACAGAACCCGGACCAGAACGCCTCGTTCTCGCAGTCCGCGATCGTGGCTCCGAGGATCTCCCGATACCCATCGTCCCGGACACCTGCCGTCACGAGGAGCGCTTTCGAGACATACCGGGGACCGTCACGGACCGTGTAATAGGACGCATCGAGGAAAAGATACGGGAATGGCTGCTCGATCTTTCGCGTGAGGAATTCCTGGACTTCGCGATCGAGGTCCTGTGCGATCCGCGATACCGAGGAGGGTGAAAGCTGGTCGATCCCCAGATGGGCGATGATCGCCTCGACCTTCCGTGTTGAGACGCCCTGGAGATACGATTCGGCGACCGCGTTCACCAGGGCTTTCTCGACGCGGGCATCCTTTCCAAAGACCTGAGTTTCGAAGGGTTTCTCGCGGAACTGAGGCTTCTTCAACGAGATATCACCGAATCGGGTAACAAGAGAACGATCCTTCGAGCCGTTCCGATGGCACAGTCGAGTATCGGTACGTTCGTACGCT
>Ga0123334_1005931_pt1 | contig 11519 bp, 15 predicted proteins | sample BiotimSIPDNA_FD_89706 | JGI IMG/M metagenome (GOLD analysis project Ga0123334, IMG submission 89706) | Anaerobic biogas reactor microbial communites from Washington, USA - Biogas_R1 time_0 SIP DNA | ecosystem: Engineered > Bioreactor > Anaerobic > Unclassified | place: Washington, USA... | reverse complement strand
GTATACTTACTAACCAACTCGGGGATCTTCGGGTCAAACTTCACCTTCAACCGTCCGGCAGCGCTAATTACGATTTCCTTAATGTCATCTTGGTCCAAAGGCTCAAAGTAAACCTCGGCGCACCGGGAACGGATCGCCGGACTTATCTCCATCGGGTCCCTAGTGGTGGCGGCGATTAAGACGAAATCAGCTGGCGCTCCGTCGGAGAATAATTTCTTGATATACTTCGGTACATTAGGATCATTCGGATCATAATAGGCCGAATCAAAAGAAACCCTTTTATCTTCAAGTACCTTCAAAAGCTTATTTTGAAGCATCGGATCCATTTCACCGATTTCATCGATAAAGAGAACACCACCATGAGCTTCGGTCACCAAACCTAGCTTTGGTTCAGGGACCCCTCCTTCAGCAAGATCCCGTCTGGCCCCTTGATAAATCGGATCATGGACCGAACCCAGCAATGGATTGGTCACTTCCCTAGGGTCCCAACGCAATGTGGTTCCGTCCACCTCAACGAAAGATGCTTCCTCTTTAAAAGGTGTGAATTGGAGCTTCTTAGCCTCTTCCAAAACCAGTCGGGCTACAGTAGTTTTACCAACCCCCGGAGGGCCATAAAGAATTACATGTTGGGGAAAAGGGGAAGCGATCTTACCCAACAGAGCTTTAACCGCCCTTTCTTGGCCGACAACCTCTCCTAAATTTGATGGTTTCAAGGTTTCCATAACCGACTTCGCGAGAGTGATTTCATCCATTTTTTCAAGATCAGCCAGTTTCTTTAAGGTGTTAGGATTATCGGGACCAGCCGCCTCTTGAAGAATTTGAAACTTAATTTCTTTTAAATATTCTTCATGCCGTTGTTGCATTCGTTCGGCAATTTTCTTTTCAATTTTATCTTCGACAGTCCGGCGAGCGATCAAGTCGGCGATTTCTTCCTCGATTTCGTTGAGGGCTTCCGGGAGATCCTTACGATGAGGCGGATTTTCAATAGTCGGATCTTCAAAGACAATTCTTTGCAAAGCTAATACCCGATCTTCCAAAGATTCGGAACGCATTAATTTCAATGCTTCCAGTTTTCCGGCCTTTAAAACCAGCTTATCCGAACCGTATAAATTAGATAGCAACGCAAAAACAGCCGCTACCTGCCTTAATAATTGTTCTTCATCAAGTAATCGGTCGTGTAGCGGAACGGTTGATTCGTTTTGTTTAGGCCGGACTGAAAGTTTTTGTAATAAATTCTTCATTAAAAACTCCTACTTAGAAAGTGCTTAAGTTAAATCAATTATTCAGCAACCACGTTTACCTGGATCTCAGCTGTAATTCCTTTATAAAGATGGACCTTGACTTGATGTTTCCCCAGATTTTTGATGGAGTCCTCGATTTCAAGCTTTCTTTTATCCAACTCAATCTTGGTCTTTTGAAAAATTTGATCGGCCAGATCCTTTCCAGTGATTGAACCGAATAAACGTCCGCCTTCACCGGTCTTCACCTTAAAAACAATCTCTAAACCATTAAGGCGGCCAGCTAATTCCCGGGCTTCTTCCATTTCCCGGAGTTCTTTTTGGGCGGTCATCTCTTTCTGATCAGTAAGAATCTTCAAATTCCCGGAAGTGGCTTCAATTGCCAAGCCTTTTGGCAACAAATAATTACGGGCATACCCATCGGCTACCTCTTTGATATCTCCTCGTTTACCCAAAGCGCGTATGTCTTGTTTCAAAATAACCTTCATACTCCCACCAACTTTCATCCAATTTACAATGTACAATTTATAACTATTCCAACCAGAACTTCTGTCTCCTGTAATCTGACTCCTAAATACGGTTTCGTTCCTTCACATATTGTTGAAGGTTGGAAACATCACCATACCATTGTTCAATCTCATGCTCCTGCATTTCGGTAGAATCCAATCGCTTTTCGATTTCAGCGTCAATTTTAGTATATGAAAACCCTAAACGTTTACCCAAAAAATAACAGCCCATTATTATATTGGCTAAAGCGTCCAGAATAGCATCTTCGCTGTTCTTAATCATCGCCTTAAAAAGGATGCCGATTCCGGTCAACAATTCAGCCTTTAGCCATTCGATAATTCTGACACTCTTAACGATATTAAGATCCGAGTTGTTAGAAGACATTAAATGGTTCCTCCTCCTTCAACCCATCCTATTCTCTATTAAGTCAATTTTTCCTGCGCGTATATTCAAGAAGTATTCTGTCTCATTTAGAATTACGAAACAAACTCTGATAATGAATCGTGCCAAAATGAAAAAGAGGCTTTCGGCCTCTTATTCGCTGGTATATGGTAGTAAAGCAACTTGTCTAGCGCGTTTGATTGCACTGGTAAGCTGCCGTTGATGAATGGCGCAATTACCGGAAATTCGGCGCGGTAAAATTTTTCCCCGTTCGGTAACAAACCTTTTCATCTTGGCCGTTTCTTTATAATCAATTGACTCTACTTTATCAACACAAAACGAACAAATTTTCTTTCGAGGTCTGCGTCCTCCCCTACGGGAACCCTCCCGATCTCTATCTTTTTCATATCTTGCCAATATAACTCACCTCCGTCGATAACTTAAAATGGAAGATCGTCAAGATTAATACCGCCCAAATCATCGTCACTCGCTGGTTTTGAAGGACTAGAACTGCTTGAAGTGTCTTCCCGGCTACGATCTAAGAATTGGACATAACTAGCTATGACCTCAGTCACGCGCCGTTTTTGCCCATCCTGAGCTTCATAACTACGAATTTGCAACCGTCCTTCAACACCGACCAATCTTCCCTTTTTAAGATAATTGGCACAATGTTCAGCCTGTTTTTGCCAGACGACGATTCGGATGAAATCCGTCTCCCGTTCTCCTTGTTGATTAGTGGTTGGGCGGTCTACCGCCAAACCGAAATTAGCTACCGCCACTCCGTTAGGAGTATAACGAAGTTCGGGATCTCTCGTTAACCTACCAATTAAGACAATATGGTTCATAACGATCTCCTTCGTTATATCTACTTAATAAAGTAGACCTATTCTTCTTTTTTGATCAGTAAATGACGCAAAATATCATCACTAAGTTTTAAAAGACGTTCTAGTTCTTGAGCTGCGCTGCTGGGGGCTTTGAAATACATCAACACATAGAAGCCTTCGGTTTTGTCGTTAACTTCGTAAGCGAGTTTTCGTTTACCCCAACGCTCGGTTTTAACAATTTCTCCACCATCGTTTTTAACGACATCCTCAAATCGGGCGACTGCAGTGTCAATACCTTCCTCGTCCAGCTCTGTACTTAGAATATACATGACCTCGTAATCGCGCACCCGAATCACCTCCTCCCTTTGGACTATACGGTCCCGGCCAAACCGGGACAGGGAAGTCACTGTTGCATTATACCATTTTCCTATAGCAAAATACAAGTGGCTTTTTACGTAGGATCTAAAGTCTATTAAAGGACCGCAAAAAGCTTAAACTGTAATAACTAAAAACGGCCCAATGTTTCTCCAATAATTCATTCATTAACCGTCTCCGGAAACATTGATTTGACAATTGTTTTAACTGCTTTTTCAAACTTCGGACGAGGCAACATCAACACCCGTCCGCACTTTAAACATTTAATTCGAAAATCCATTCCTACCCGGAGGACCTCCCAATCGGTTCCGCCACAAGGGTGGACCTTACGCATTTTAACAATATCACCGATGTAATATTTCACGAGATCACCTATTCCTTGTCTGAATCCTATATAATCTCAATTCATCCCTAGTACTACCACGTTTAAAGTTCCATTCAACACTAGAATATTTATGTTGGGCCAAAGTTTCGGCCAATTTGGCTTCCTTCACGGTTAATCCCTCAGTCTTAAAAGTTATTCCATACAATCTGCCGAAGCTTTCAATGATTTGGGATGCCAACTCAGTTGGACCCATTATTACTCCTAATTCCTCCAATGAGCAGACCTTAGCTCTCAGTTTTTCAGCATAGGACCCTCTCAAACCATCGGGAATCTTTAATACCGATTCCAGATCCAGCGCTGAAAATTGGAGAAGAATTGAACCATGCTGCAAAAAAGAACCTTTTTGACGATATTGGGCGCTCCCGACTAACTTTCGCCCCTTAACGGTAAGTTCACACCAGGAGGGAGCATCAAAACAAGCTCCTGTAAATCCACGTTTATCGGCTCCTTGGTCTAATTCCACATCCACATTAAAAACTTGAAGAGCATCAACAAAGACTCGCGAAATATATAGATATGAATCCTTTAAGTTTCCCGGCAGACCATCTTTAACTCCGGAGATCACCGAATAAGTAAGCTCTTGATCATGAAGAACGGCCCGGCCACCAGTATTCCTCCTAACCAAGCCATACCCTTTAGAATCTAGATTGTCGGTATCAATTTCTCGGTCCACAGCTTGGAAGTAACCAATCGACACCGTAGCGGGAGCCCATCCATAAAATCGAAGTGTTGGCGGGCTTTCCCCATTCAAATAATTTGTAAAAATAGCCTCATCAACCGCCATGTTCCAAGCCGGATCAGACACTTGGTAGGCCAACACTCTCCAATCCATTATTTTTCCCCAATCAACTTAGCATACACGTCCGGTTTTAAAAGCCCCTCCAATTCTTCCATCTCCTCAGGTTCGATTACCGTAATCCAACCTTTTCCGTAAGGATCTTGGTTAACCAATTCCGGGCTGTGTTCCAAGGTATCGTTTACCTCGATCACTTCGCCGGATATTGGAGCAAAGATCTCGGAAACCGCTTTTACCGACTCAATAGTAGCCATTGTTTCTTTAATTTTTACTTTTTCACCCGCTCCAGGAAGATCAACGAATACTATATCTCCCAATTCTTTTTGGGCATAATCCGTTATTCCCACAATTACTTTGCCGTCCTCAATTTTTACCCATTCATGTTCAGAAGTGTACTTTAAATCTTTCGGCAACATTTGATTTACCTCCCTTAGTGAAAGCTACTTCGTTGAACTTCCTGATAAATAGAATGTTCCTGATCAATTAGCAATCAATACTGTTTCGAACCTTACTATTTTAAATAAAGTCTAATCATCATTTCTTTTCGACGACTTTCATAAGTTTCCTTCCGTTATGTTAAATTATCGGCGAACTTCGCGGAATAACGCACACTGACTATCGTCTTTTCATATAATAAATTGATTTCCCGCCCGGAAAGGGGGTTGCTGGTTGATTAAAATTTTAGAAACTATCTTAAACCCTTATCTAAAAAAAACAGGGAAAACGATGATTTTAATCTGGCGTAGAAAAAAAGTAGTTATTTAAGGGTTAGATTTTTTTCCTAGATCCGGTAAACAACCTGCTTATAACAGATTTGCCGGATTAAAGTTTATTAAAAAGCCACGGCCCTGGGGCCATGGCTTATTTTATGGTGTTTATTCAATCTTTATGATTTAAAATAAAAAACCATTTATTGTTTTCTAAAGAAAGTTTCGAGTTTAAGGGCAGTTTCCAGTAACCAGCCCCCTTCTTTAGCTTCATCATGGGCCAGTAATAGTAGAGCGCGCATTCTAGTTTTAACTGATTTACCGAATAAAGCGCGTCTAATAAGTTGGTTTTTGGTTCCATCGTTAATAAGCTTAATCATTTCCTCCGTCTTAAATCTAAACAAAGATATTCAAAAAACATTTTTTTGGATTATTCTCCTATTAATCAAGTTTGCCATTTTTGGCATTAAATATACCCCGGATTTCAGCAGGAATTATTTAGGAATTGCAGAAGTAACGTCAATGTACTTTATGTTAAATGATGAAAGGAATAATAAATGTCTTTGCCCAGAAAAGTCAAATTCTCTGATCCTCTAGCTTATTTTGGTAGGAATATTACAACTGGATTATTTCGCTTGGGAGAATTGATTCAAATTTATCTCAAAAGCTTTAAAGCGATTTTTTTTAAGACAATCTTTTGGAAAAATACCATCATCCAAATGGAACAAATCGGGATTCGTTCCCTTCCGATCGTTTCGATATTTTCGTTATTTACCGGAATGGTTTTTTCTTTACAACTCGCTAAGATTTTCTCAACCTTCGGTTTGTCTTCCCAATTAGGCCAGGCGCTAACTTTGGCTTTTGCCCGTGAATTATCTCCCGTATTAACCGGTGTGGTAGTAGCTGGACGGGTTGGTTCATCGATCGCTGCGGAAATTGGTTCCATGAAGGTTACCGAACAAATTGAAGCCTTGGAAACCATGTCAACCGACCCCATCGATTATTTAGTAGCGCCAAGAATTGTAGCCGCCGGATTTATGCTTCCGGTATTAGTTACTTATGCCAATCTAATCGGTATTATCGGAGGAGTGGTTGTAGCCACTATTTATGCTAGTATCCCGCCGACTAATTTTGCAGACGGTGTTTTAACTTTCGTGACTTTCTGGGATTTTATCGGCGGTTTAATCAAAGCTCTCTTTTTCGGACTAATCATTGCCGGAGTCGGAACTTATAAGGGACTATACACCGAAAACGGGGCAGTAGGCGTCGGCAAGGCCACCACCGAAGCAGTTGTGGTTGCCACGATAATTATTTTTATCATCAACTATTTTCTATCAATGATGTTATATAATTTGTAAAGCGAAATATTTTTTAGATAGGTGCGGACAATGTCGGTTATTTCTTTAGTTAATCTTCATTATCAAATTGACGGTCAAGTTATTTTGACCGATCTTAATTTGGAATTTAAAAAAGGGGAAACTTTTGTGATTATGGGACCCAGTGGTTGCGGTAAAAGTACTTTACTTCGCTTAATCATGGGGTTGGTCAAACCTACCGCCGGCTGGATTGAAATTGACGGTGTCAATACCAGTATCTTATCGAAAAAAGACTGGCAAGTACTACGTCGTAAAATGGGAATGGTCTTTCAATCGGCAGCTTTATTTGATTCAATGACTGTCTTTGATAATATCGCCTTCGGTTTACGCCGGGAGAAGATGTCCGAACCACTCATAAAGAACCGTGTGTTAGAAGTGCTTTCCATTGTTGGGCTTGACCACAGCGTGGCTGATAAAATGCCGGCTGATTTAAGCGGAGGTATGAAAAAAAGGACCGCTATCGCTAGGGCAATTGCTTTCGAACCGCCAATCCTTCTTTATGATGAACCAACCACCGGTTTAGATCCAATTATCGCCGATACCATTAATGACTTGATCTGTGAACTCCAAGACCGTCTCGAAATTACGTCTATTGTAGTCACTCATGATATTATCAGCGCTTTAAAAGTTGCCGACCGGGTCGGCCTACTCTATGAAACGGATCTCGTGGAAGTAAAAGAACGGGCCGACTTGAAACAGGCTGAGCATCCGTTAATGAAAGAATTTCTTAAGAATTTTAAATCGGCTATTTAGCCTATTTTGATTAGGAGGATATTGATGCAGATCCATAGTCCTGAAACAAAAGTAGGGCTTTTTACTTTAATCGCTTTAGGTGTACTATTCGCAGTCTTTTACTGGTTGAACGGCACAAAACTTTTTCAAAGAGGTTATGAAGTCGAAGCCGTTTTCGAACGAATCGAAGGTTTGCGGCCAGGGGCGCCGGTAAAGTTTAACGGGGTCGATATTGGCAGGATTAACCGGGTCTATTTTGAAAACTACCAGGTCATTGTTACTATGAGAATTCAACCCCAATTTGAGATTCCTCAAAATACCAAAGCAGTTATCGCAGCCGCAGGACTCGTAGGCGATAAGTATTTGGAGTTGGTAATTACGAAACCGGGAGAATCCGTTATTGATGGTAACCGGATCAAAGGCCAAAGCCCCTACTCCATGGATCAGTTGTTTGATACCGCTAATGGAGCCCTTGAATCCATTAAAGAGATTGCCGATTCAATTAAGGAATTAACCGATGAGGAACAGATCGGCAGTTTGAAAAATTCAATTGCCAGCATCAATCAGATCACCACTAATCTGGAAAATTTAACGGGCGGTCCTGAAGTCCGGCAATTAATTCAAAATTTGGATCTGGCTCTTTCTGAATTGACTCAGGCCGGTAGTACCGCCAATCGTTTCTTGACCGAACTTGAGGCTAACGGCGAAACCGCTGCCGAATTAAAAAAAGTCATGGCTAATGTAGAGAAAATCACAACCAGTCTCGATAAATTTACTGCAATGATGGCCACCAACGGGCCTGAAGTTGAATTATTGGTCCAAGATGCCCGCCAAACATTGCATACCATTAATAAGGCGGTTGATAATATTAATAAAGCCATTGAAGGATTGACCTCCGATGATAGGGAACCCTCCGAAGTCAGGCATAATCTTAAAGCCGCTGCCGAAGCAGCAGGCAAAATTTCCGAATATGTCGCGTCATTGAATGAATTTAGCATTAATAACAATATTGGCGTGGGCCATCAAGACGAAACGGGGCTGATTGTTGATTATCGAATGGATGTCAATTTAAATATAAAGAATATGTTATTGTTAGGTGTTGAAGATATCGGAGAAGCTAATTTAACCTCATTTCAAGTTGGTGTTAAATCCCGTAGCTCCCTTAGCCGTTTTGGTTTATACCGCGATGAAGTCGGTTTAGGTTTTGATTATTATCCAATCCCCAATTTGACCTTTGGAATCGATGTTTGGGATACTAAATCCGCTAATCTCGGCCTTTCTTCCGCTTACAACCTCAATGAAGATTGGGCGGTAAAATTCTCCGCTTTTGAAAACTTAGATACCACTGATCGAAGTTGGACGGTGGAATGTTGGCGCAAGTTTTAAACCGTTATAAATTATTATCTATTGGTAAAAGGTTGACGTATCTTTTCCAATTCACGGGTTAGTATTGGAACGAGCAACGCTAAACTAATTATTTTGATCCATTCACCAATAATCATAAACGGTAATCCCGTTAAGATGGCGGCCATTACCACCAATTCGGAGCCGAAAAAAACAGCGGCCAATGGGATATATCCCAATCCAAAAAGATAAATTACAAATATGCCGGTGAATGAAGCGATTAGAACATTAATATAATCCCGTTTAAACCATTTGAGACGATAAAGAAAACCGGCCAAATAAGAACCGGGAATAAACCCTAATAGAAATCCGAAAGTTGGTTTCATCAGGTATCCAATTCCCCCTCCTCCCGAAAAAACGGGGAATCCAATCAATCCCATTAATAAGTATAATGAAGGGACCAACAAACCTACTCTCGGTCCCAGTAATAAACCGGTTAAGACCACAGCCAGCGTTTGCATAGTAATCGGAACGGGTCCAATCGCCAGGCTCAACCGGGCGCTGATTACCACCACAGCCACCATTAATGAGGTTAGAACCAGATCAAATATTTCCTCTCCTACCGTTAATTTTTTCATCCGGCTCATTCTTCCTCCGTATTTTGGATTATCTCTCCGGCGTATACCCGGATCATCGACCCTGACGGTTCTTTGAGCCAAAGACTGCCGTCGTCATCCAAATCCACCGCTTCTCCGCTCAAAGTCCGATGATAGCCCTGATTAATCCGAACCGTCTTGCCTAAAGTAGCTGAATTTTTCTTAGCATAAGCCACAATTTCTAAAAGACTGCCATTAGGTAAACGATCGTAATTTATTTCAAAAATTCTTAGAAACTCTTGTAAAATCATTCTTCGGGATAGATCCGAACCTTTAATCATCTGCAGTGAAGCAACTAACGGTTTTAATTCATCCGGAAATTCCTCCGCCCTTTGGTTGACATTTAACCCTAAACCGATGATCAAATAATTAATCATGTCTGCTTCTCCATTGACCTCAGCCAAAATCCCGGCTAATTTCCGGCCGTCAAAGACCAAGTCATTAGGCCATTTTACTTGAACTTGGATCTTCGTAACATTATAAATCGCCTGAGCCATGGAAACCGCAGTCAAAATTGTCATTCCAGCCAGTTCAGAAGGGTTTATCTTTGGCCTTAAGACTAAACTAAAACAAAGCCCTTTACCCGGCGTGGAAAACCAACTTCGGCCTAAACGGCCACGGCCTTGAGTTTGAGATTCAGCTAAACATAAACCTCCTTCAACCGCGCCTTCTACAGCCAGTCTTTTAGCCCAACGGTTGGTGGAGTCGGTTTCCGGTTGAAAATGAATCTCCCTCCCGAACCGCTTCGTCTTTAACCCTTCTAAAATTTCAAACGGGTTTAGCTCCGGGGTCTTAGTTAAACAATACCCCTTCCGCGGGGAAGAACTTATCTCATAACCCATTTCCCGTAGTTGGTTAATTTGTTTCCAGATGCCAGCCCTAGTAATACCGGAAATTTTAGCCAGGGTTTCGCCTGAGACATAATTCCCCAAATGTTCCTTTAGTACTTTAATAATTCTTTCCACCATTTAGTCACCACCATCGAAAGTATAGCTGTTCCAACAAAAAATGTCAACTCGATCTATTTTCTTGGTTTACAATTAATGATTTATAAAAAAACGGCAGCCATCGGGTTGCCGTTTTCATGGTCTTATTTTTCCCTCCCGCCAATGCTTGCGGCAGAGTGAGATATAACTTTCATTCCCTCCAATTTGAATCTGTTCGCCTTCATAAACCGGCTTGCCATTTACCAGCCGGGTATTCATGGTCGCTTTTTTACCGCACCAACATATTGTCTTTAACTCCTCAATACTGTCGGCAAACGAAAGCAAGGCCTCACTCCCGGGGAATAATTCTCCCTTGAAGTCAGTCCTCAAACCGTAGGCAATTACCGGAATATTGTAATCATCCACGATCCGACAAATCTGGAGCACTTGTTCCTTAGAGAGAAATTGAGCTTCATCAATAAGTATACAATTTACCTCTTCATCCGTTACTAGGCCTATTAGATTTGTGTCTTGATTAATAATCATCGCGTCACTCTCAAGTCCGACGCGGGATTTAATCTTTACCGCGCCGCACCTGTTGTCAATAGCCGGTTTGAGTAATAATACCTTTTGGCCCCGTTCCTCATAGTTATATTTAACTTGCAACAATTGGGTGGTTTTCCCGGCATTCATCGCCGAGTACCGGAAATAAATTTTCGCCATCGAATGTCACCTGTCGGAACTATTATCATTTTGTTATAGCTAAACCATCAACTGCTAAATTGTAGTCAAAACCATTAAAATTCCTTGCTAATTTCAAATTCGGCCGCTTCAACGACCCCACCAACCGGAGGTTGTGGTTTTCTAACTCGAACCGTAATGCTCTTCAGGGTGTATTTTTTTCCCAAACGGTTTAAAATGGCTAATGCCATTCCCTCAATTAGGGAAAATTGTTCAGTCTCCACTATCTTTCGAACGGCTTCATAAACATCCACATAATTGACGGTCAGCTCTAGATCGTCCTTTAAGCCGGCCTCAGTTAAGTCGGAGACCAACTCAACATCAACCTCGATCTGTTGTCCTAATTTTCTTTCTTCAGCATAAACCCCATGATAGCCAAAGAAAATCATCTTCTTCAATGTTAATTTGGTAGAATTCATCGTACCTCCTTTTCTCACCCAATTTTACCCCATTTAACTGCCCTTGTGAAGATCACTTATTGTTAATCCCGAAAAGATTGACAAAACTCTAAACCAAAAGTAAAATAAGGAT
>Ga0123334_1005927_pt1 | contig 11523 bp, 12 predicted proteins | sample BiotimSIPDNA_FD_89706 | JGI IMG/M metagenome (GOLD analysis project Ga0123334, IMG submission 89706) | Anaerobic biogas reactor microbial communites from Washington, USA - Biogas_R1 time_0 SIP DNA | ecosystem: Engineered > Bioreactor > Anaerobic > Unclassified | place: Washington, USA... | reverse complement strand
CAATGCCTTCCGGTCCTAAATCCCGTTCTAAAAAGTCCCGGACTTCCCGGCCCCGTTCACCGATTAAACCGATGACATTGATGTCGGCATCGGTGTTACGGGCAATCATTCCGAGTAAGGTGCTTTTTCCAACGCCGCTACCGGCAAAAATGCCCACTCTTTGGCCCCGGCCGCAGGTTATTAGGGAGTCTATCGCCCTGATTCCCATAGCTAAAGGAGTATTGATCCGTTTGCGGGTCAGAGGGTTAGGGGGCGATGCTTGAAGTGGGTAAAATTCACCCGTTAACAGCGGGCCTTTACCGTCAATCGGCCGACCGAGACCGTCCAAAACCCGGCCTAACAACCCCTGGCCAACTTCCACCTGTAGATTTTGACCGGTGGCGCTAATTTCACATCCCGGACTAATTCCGGTAATCTCGCCTAAAGGCATTAATAATACCTTCCCGGATTTAAAACCGACCACTTCTGCGGAAAGCAGTTCGGCGCGATCATTCACTTTAACCAGACAATGTTCACCAAGATTAACAGCAGGCCCATCCGCTTCAATGGTTAAACCGACAATTTGACTGACCCTTCCGGTCCGTCTAATTGGATCAACCAGCTTAATGGCGGTTAAATATTTTTCAGCGCTAAAGGGTTGGATTTCATTCGGAGCCATCGATTTGACCCGCCTTTAGGATTTCATTCATAATCCGTTCTAGTTGAGATTTGATCCTAGCGTCTACCTTGCCATGTTCGGTTTCGATAAAACAGTCTCCCGGAGCGATCGTTTGGTCCGGTTTGATCGCAATTGACTTGGGTTCGCTAAAAACCTCCTGTAATGAAGGGAGATTTTCCTCGATTAACCGCCCATCATCGGGGTTGATTTTGATCGTAATTGAATTGGCAGTAGCGACTCTTGATAATGCTTCTTTAATCACGGATACAACCTGCTCCGGGTGGCTTTTCAACTCAGAACCGATTATCTTCTCGACAATTCCGGTCACTAACTTTAACAGTTCCCCTTCGGAAGATACAATCCGAGTCACTCTTTCTTCCTCAGCCTGAGCAAGAATGGAAATAGAGTTTTCCAAATTCGCTTCAATTGCTTGTTTCGCCTTTGCTAGGCCTTCTTTATTTCCGGCAGCAAAACCTTCCTGCTGAGCTTGGACCTTCATTTCCTCGGCTTGAAGTTTGGCATCGTCAATGATTTTCTTGGCTTCTTGTTTGGCCTGCTCAAGACCTTCATCAGCTTGCGCTTTAGCTTGCTCGATAATCTCTTCCGCTTTAGTTTGGGCCTTTGCTTCAATTTGGGCCGCTTCCGTTTTAGCCTGTTCTATAATACCGGCAGCATTTTCACTCGCCACAACGGTAATATTATCAGCTTTTTCCTTAGCCAACCGAGTCAAAACATCGGCCTGTTCTTTACTTTGATCAATCAATTTTTCCGCTTCCAGATTGACCTGAAACAAATCAATATCCTGGACTTCCGCTGCTGGTTCGTTTATTTGGTTATCAATGGGTGTGGCATCATTTATTTCGAGTTCTTTTTCTTTCGAAGCTTCAGGATTAATTAGATCAATTTCGCCCGGTTCATCATCGGAGTTTTCGTCCTGCGGAAAGATCGTCTCTAAAATCTCCTCCAGAGTCGCGGCAGTTTCCGACTGGGACTCTGCTGAAGAATTTGGAGTTTCATCTTCTTCCTGATTATTAACAAAAAAGGCATCCACATCGACTGGATCCAGACGACACGGATGAGCCTCTACAAAATCTTCCGATTTAATAATTTTAGACAATCAATTCATCCTCCTTACCCCTGGAGATGATTATTTCTCCCGAGTCTTCCAATTGTCGGATGACATTAACAATCTTCTGTTGGGCTTCCTCTACGTCACGCAGGCGTACCGGCCCCATATATCCCATGTCTTCCTTGAGCAATTCCACTGCACGTTTGGACATATTGCGGAAAACAAGGTTTTTAACATCTTCACTGGCGGTCTTCATCGCCATAGACAGATCTTTAGCATCGATTTCCCGTAAAATACGTTGGACCGAACGGTTATCAAGCAATACAATATCTTCGAAGACGAACATCCGGCGTTTAATCTCATCGGCCAACTCCGGATTTTCCTCGGCTAAGGCTTCTAAGATGGTCTTTTCAGTCCCACGATCAACCCGATTTAAAATTGAAACTACCGACTCAACTCCACCGGCAATTGTAAAGTCCTGCATCACAAAGGAAGACAATTTTTTTTCTAGGATTAACTCTACTTCCCGTAAGACATCCGGAGAAGTCCGATCCATGGTCGCCACCCGTTTGGCCACTTCCACCTGTTGCAGCGGGGGCAAAGCCGACAGAATAATTCCGGCTTGTTCCGGAGCAAGATAAGCCATTACCAAAGCAATAGTTTGAGGATGTTCATTTTGAATAAAGTTAAGCAACTGGCTTGGTTCTGTCTTCCGGGCAAAGTCAAAAGGCCTGACTTGCAACGATGCGGTTAACTTACCGATGATATCATGAGCTTTATGAGAGCCTAAAGCCTTTTCCAATATTTCACGGGCGGAATCGATCCCTCCCGATAAAATAAATTCTTGGGCTAAGCAGATCTGATAAAATTCTTCTAAAACCCGATCTTTGATCTCCGGCGAGACCCGGCGAATATTGGCAATCTCTAAACTAAGTTCCTCAATCTCGTCTTCGCGTAAATTCTTCATAATACCGGCCGAGATTTCCGAACCAAGCGATAATAGTAAGACTGCCGCTTTTTGTTTTCCAGTTAATTCTTGTGGTTTTGCCACGGGAGTTCACTCCAAGTTTAAGATTCTTCGGAGAGCCAAGCTTTTAATAACACGGCGACTTCCGCCGGTTTTTCGCGGGCGAATTTTTCAATCGCCACCAAGCGTTCATTTCTAGCTCTTTCCTCCGGAGTAATTTCAATAACGGCTGCTTCTTCGGCTGTCATTAATTTGTCTTCCACCAAAGTATCGATCTTCGAACCTACGACTAATCCTTCGGCGGATAGTTCCTCTCCTAAAATCTCCTCCGCTTTTTTAGCTTTGACAGCCGGTGAACTGCGGCGGGCGATAATAGCAAGGGTTAATAATAAAACCATTCCGACGAAAGCGGCAACTATCATGTTCCAAGGAATCTCCACCGGTTCCGGTTCGGCCGGTTTGGAGAATTCAATCGTTTCCACAGTCAAACGGTCGCCCCGTTCTTCCATGAGCCCCACCGAGGCAGCAACCGTATTATAAACTTTATCTTTGGTGAGCGCCGGTAAATTACCGTCTACCCAAACCCCAACCGTCAAGCGTTTAACTTTTCCGGGTGCGGCGACCCTAAACTCTTCAACTTTACTAATCTCGTAGTTGGTAGTCCGTTCCGACTTTTCGGCTTTATATTGGGTTATTCCCGAATCAGTCGCTTTATACTGAGTAATATTGGTGTCGGTCCCGGGAACACCTACACTGGAGCTTCCCGTCCCCTCATAAGTTTCGTATTTCTCCTGTTCGCTCCGGGGAACCCCTTTATCAGCGAAAGTTTCACTTTTTTGTTCTTGATAGTCAAGATCTAAATCGGCATTGACTCGGACCACGGCCCGATTAAATCCGAAAACCTTGGAGAGCATACTCTCCACTCGCCGTTCTACCTGATTCTCATAATCATATTTAGCGCCAAAAGCGTCGGCGATAGAGTCCGGTCCAGGTAATCCCCGCTGGTTTCGTCCCGGTCGAAGCATGGCGGTTAAATCATTGGCATAGTTATCGATGATGGTGACATTTTCTTTTCTAACGCCGGTACTGGCTGCAACTAGATTGGCGATGGACTCCACTTGGGCCTGGGTAAGCACTCCCGGACCTCTTAGCTGTAATTGGACGGAAACGGTGCCTTCCGGTTTATCATCGGCGAAGATATACTCGGTGGAATCGGGTAAATTAAGTAAAATTTTAGCATCAAAGATCCCGTCCAACCGTTGCAAGGTTCGGGTCAATTCGCCTGAAATAGCGCGTTGTCTGTTGATTTGATTGGTGAAGTCGGTAGCGCTGAAAGAACTTTGGTCGAAGATCTCCCAACCTACTACTCCGCCTCGGGGAATACCCTCTTTGAGTAAATTAGCCCGAACCGAAACCGCATTGGGAACTTCGATCCCGCCACCCGCCGAAGTCCGGTAGGGAATCCGCAGCTCTTCCAGTTTAGTAATAATCTCGCTGCGGTCTTGTTCGGAAAGACGGGAGTATAGCAGCTCATAACGGGGTGATCTAACCCACCTGACCCCGAAAATGATGGTACCTAATACCAACAGCAGAACCACCACGACCATTATCCGCCGGGTGGTATCCATTTTATTCCAGAGATTCTTTATCTGGGTTAAAATCTCGTTCACATTAACCTCCTAAATCTTATACCTGGCGCAATCAAAGTTTTTATGCAAATCTTGGGGATAATTATATCATTCAACACCTTAGAAAACAATGAGGTGACCTGAACGAAAATAAAATTCGTAAATTACTCGATTATGATTGCATCCGGCATTAGAAGGCAGTCGTTCACATTAAGCTACTATGGTTATTAGATCTGGGTCCGCATAATCTCTTGATATGCTTCCAATACTTTGTTCCGAAGCTGCATGGTAAAGTCAAAAGCCAATCCGGCCTTTTCAGCCATGACCATTGCTTGATGGATATACTCCAGATTACCGGAGGCCATTTGAGCGTTAAGGTCCGACGATTGAATCTGAAGCACGTTTACTTTATCCAATGCTTGTCCTAACATTTGTTCAAAGGAATTGGCGGTTGCCGGATTTTCGACAAACGGTTTTGATTCCTTATCCAGTTTAATAAAAGAAAGCGGACTAATTGGAGTTGTATTCACCATTGATTGACCTCCCTTTCTTAGACCCTACCAATATCTAATGCCGCCCGATACATATCTTTAGCTGAGTTAAAGGCGGTAACATTCGCTTCATAAGAACGGCTCGCTGAAATCAAGTTGACCATTTCCACCACCGGATTAATATCCGGGTAAAGCACATATCCTTCAGTGTTCGCGTCAGGATGGGACGGATCGTAAACCAACCGCGGCGGGTTTTCATCCGGTTTAATCCTAACTACTTTGACTCCGGCCGGTCGCGAAACCAATCGTCCTTGGGCATTGATTGCTTCTTCGATAACTTCCATAAATACCGGAACTTTTCGGGTGTAAGGTCCCCCTTCTTTAGTTCTGGTGGTATTAGCGTTGGCAATATTATTGGATATCAGGTCCATTCTCAGCCGTTCAGCAGTCAAAGCAGTGGCGCTGATATCAAAATTACGAAACAGATCCATCTAGATCATCTCCCTTCGATGGCCTTTTTCAAGCCGTCCATTCTCTTTTTCCAGGTTTGGGTGATCGATTGGAAGAACAGGGTGTTCTGGGCGTCTTGGGCCATTTCGAACTCAACGTCGATGTTGTTGGTGTCGTAACGGCTCAAGGTTTTGGTCTCCCTGTTAATCTTGATCGGTCCCAATCCCGGCCGGGAATTGGAAAAATGCATCGGATGGGTTCTGACCATTTCCAGTTCGTCTTCGTTAATCCGGTCATTCAAGGCATCGGCGAAATCAATGTCGAGCCTTTTATAGAACGGAGTGTTCACATTGGCGATATTCTGGTTAATAAGTTGTTTGCGGATCATCGAAGCGTCCATGGCCCTTTCCAGGAGTTTCGATGTCCGGTTTTGAGTTAGTTTTTGCCACATATCCCGCACCTCATCCGATAATGTTTGAACCTTAATAAAACATCTATTTCAGTAATCGGATGATGTCCACCTAAAGTTTAGTTTTTTTTGAAAGCTTGTGATAACTAAGTTTTACTTCGCTATTATCAGGGTAAATCCTGCAATATCGGATTCTTTTTACTAAATTTCTATCCAAAACCATGGCCCATAAAGGCCGAATCTAATAAATTATTAGGGGCTGTTGCAAATATAGCATTTTGCAACAGCCCCTTCTTGGTTTATACTGTAACTCGTTTTTTCTTTTTTTGACTTGAAGCGGCTTTCTTGGTTGATGCCGCTTTCGAATTTTCGGTATTACCCGCTGCCGGCCGGGCCGCCCTAGCTTTTGCGTCGACGATCTTCTCGGCCTTTCCGGCGTAATAATAGAAAACACCAAAGAATAACAGCACTACGATTACGGTGTAAGCTTCAAAACTCATTTAAATACCTCCTGATTGGCTTAATTGATGATCTTTATAGCAAACTGCCGATCAAGAGACGCGTCTTCCGCACAATTGCGGGAGATGCGATAGAAATTGTAGAAAAAGTCAATCACCTTATCGGTAATGATTGTCTGGGAAGTTTTTTTGCAATACCGATCGCTATCTTGATAATCGATCCCCGCATCAATTTTTTGATAAAGGACCGTTCTGCCGCATATTTTTAAGGGATTGTTCTTCTTGTCGTTACCGGTGGTCAAATACAAATCGGCGGTGTTCGGTAACCCAATCGATTGGAACGGTCCGTTTACTTTAGGATTATTATAGGGGTAATCATTGACGGCCGCAAAATAGCTGAGGATCAAAAGTAATCCGCAGAGGACGGCTACTATTGAACGGTATTTACGCATCAAGACCCCCCCTTCAAATTACGGTTTAATTACACTTATTTCACTTATATTATAGTTAACTTCGGGTTGTTGTGCAATGTGCAAGTACAATTTACAACTATTAACTCTGCCAACCCTCATTCTATCTTTCTTCCTCTAGGGAGAAACGAACTGTGGTTCTGTCAGTATTTGTTTGGCATAAACTTCACTGCACCTCTATAAGCCGTTGCAAACCCCGAAATCCGCAGCCCTTCCCCATATTTCCCACAACAATCTTTATCGGATTATCACCTGATCCACTTTCGTTCCTCCCTTTAGGGAGGAAGCAAGTTGGAGGGTTGGCGAAGATTTTTTTCAATCTCTTCCAAAACAAACTCCATTCGGCTAAAAACATCTTCATTCTTAAAACGGATCACTTTTATTCCGTATTATTCAATAGCCTTTTGCTCTCCTTACTCTCTCAGGTCCTATTCACAAATAAATATAACTAATATATAGTTTATTTAGATTGACATCATTGATAAACTCGGGAAGGTATTAAATGTCTTATTCAACAACCCTACATACTGCAGTCGGTATATTGGCGTTGATCAGCATCAAAATGAAGGAATACCATTATGAATTCGTATCAACGAAGTTAATATCGGAGCATTTAAAAATTCCTGCCCCGACTGTGGTTAAGGCGCTTAAAAACCTAAACGCAGCAGGTATTATCGATACCAAAGAAGGCGCCAGGGGCGGAGTATTACTGGCAAAACCGCTTTCCGAGATAACGTTGTTGGATATATTCCTAGCTGTTGAACCAGGGAAGCCTTTGTTTAAAACCATCTCCGATTATCCCCTTAAAGGTAGAGAAGTGGAGATCATCAAGGCAAGATTGTTTAATAGTTTACAAAATGCCGAAAAGGCTATGATGGAGTCATTGAAAACATTAACCTTGGAAGATTTGTTTAATCTCGATCTGTAAAATAGAACTATTGAACCTTTGGTTCATTTTTTTAAAGACAAACTAGATCTAATCTATATATAGTATATAAATAATAATATTTAACGGAGGTATCAGCATGACTATTAATTATGGCAAATTACTAGCAAGCCAGAGAAACTGGTTTTCCACAGGGAAATCCGGAGAAATTGGTTTTCGGATCAAAGCCCTAAAAATATTGAAACAAACTATTATTAAACGCACTGACGAAATCATGGCCGCTCTGGAGAAAGATTTCGGCAAGAGCCGGTTTGAGACCTTCACCAGTGAAATTATGGCGGCTATCGAAGAGATCAACCTAGCGGTTAAAAATTTGCATTCATGGGCTGCTCCGCTAAGAGTAAAAACTCCCATTACATACTTTAAAGCGAAAAGCCGGATTTATTATGAGCCTTTTGGAGTCGTTCTGGTAATATCGGCCTGGAATTACCCCTTTCAACTAACAATAACTCCTTTAATCGGCGCAATCTCAGCCGGTAATTGCTGTGTGGTAAAGCCTTCGGAGTTGTCGCCCAACACCTCGAAAATTGTAACCTCGATAATTAGGGATTCTTTCCCGGAGGAATATTGCGCAGCGGTTGAAGGTGGAATCGAGGAAACGACAGCTTTGCTCAAAGAAAAATTTGACTTTATTCATTATACAGGAAGCACCCGCGTGGGGAGGATAATCGCCCAGGCGGCCGCTGAACATTTAACCCCGGCCGTACTGGAGATGGGCGGAAAAAGTCCTTGTATCGTCGATGATACCGCTGATCTAAAAATTTCTGCCCGCAGAATAGCCTGGGGCAAATTCTTAAACGCCGGTCAAACTTGTGTAGCTCCTGATTATCTGATAGTACATAAAGCGATTAAAGCACCATTGTTGCAAGCTCTTCAAGAACAAATTAAAGCTTTCTACGGAGATGCTCCGGAAAAAAACAGCGATTACTGCCGGGTCATTAGTCAAAGACATTTTGACCGGCTGTCAACCTTCTTGAAAAACGGCGCTATTGTCAGTGGCGGAACTACGGACCGGGATCAGTTATACATTGAGCCGACTTTGCTTGATAAGATATCATGGGATGATCCTATAATGCAGGAAGAGATATTCGGCCCGATACTTCCGGTTTTGGAATATGAGGATTTGTCCGAGGTGATCGCAACGATCAATGGCCATAGCAAGCCTCTAGCCCTTTATTTCTTCTCCAAGGACAAGCAAGCCCAAAAAAGAATCCTTAGGGAGGTTCCTTTCGGCGGCGGCTGTATCAATACGACTCTAATGCACACCGCCAACCCGCATTTACCCTTTGGAGGAGTCGGCGAAAGTGGCATCGGTAGTTATCATGGAAGGTAGAGCTTTGAAACTTTTTCTCATAAAAAAAGCGTCTTAGACAAATCGACACTAATTGATCCCCTCTTGCCTTATCCGCCTTACCAAAACAAGGTTAACTTTTTAAAGAAATTATATAAATAACTAGCGAAGTTAATGTAGATTTCAATTTGGTCCCATTTGCCTTTGGCTTTAACCACGATGCTTAAATATTAACCGCGGACAGACACGAAATAGCTCTAATAAATTCTTCAAATCTCAAGGTTTTATTCGGGTTCATAAGTGTTTATTCGCGGTTTCTGCGCATAACAAAACCCTTCCCAGCTCAGCAACGGACTCGACTATCTTATCCGCGCCTGCTTTCTCCAGTTCGTCCCGGTTGCCATAGCCGAACAAAACACCGATCGAATCGATCCCCGTCTCTTTGGCGCCGATTATGTCATACTCTCTGTCTCCGATCATTACAGCTTTTGCAAGATCAATGCACTTACAATTCTCAAGAGCATCCTTGATAACCTCGCCTTTTTTGACCTTGGTCCCGTCCAGATTGCTTCCGACAATGGTTGTGAAATACTTAGCGATCTTAAAATGCTCCAGGATTTGTTCAGCGAAGACTTTCGGTTTGGAGGTAGCCACCAACAGCATTTTTCCATGGTCCGTTAATTTCTCCAGCAGCTCTTCGATGCCATCATAAACCTGATTCTCAAAGATGCCCTTTTCCCGGTAATATTCTCGATAGTATTCCACGGCATTTACGGCCTCAGCCTTGGAAAACCCATAAAAATTCTCGAAGGAATCGGTTAACGGAGGACCGATGAATTTATATAATTGACTCCGGTCGTTAACTTCGATACCGTATTTTTTAAGAGCATGCATCACCGAATTGGTGATCCCCAGCACCGGATCGGTCAAAGTGCCGTCCAGATCAAATAATAAGTATTGGTAGCCCATATCGTTTCTCCTTATATTAAAAAGGACAAAACCTCCAGTTAAATTACGATAGCCATATCTTGCAAATATAGTATTGCTTATTAGAGCCAATTGGTTTACATGCCGCCAATAGTGTATCTGGTAATGTTTCATCTAAAATTCCATTATTTTTCGGCAAATAATAGTGCAGCACCAGCATCAGCGCTACTATAATTAAACACATTATTTTTTGCATCGTAATTTTACACCCTCTTTTTACGTTCTCAAGCGCTAAAACTTGGACAAGAATCCAGCAAAGGATAATTAAATATTTCAAATTTCACTTGACCATCTTTAGTCAAAATACCGCTGAATACCATTTTTTCTTCATACTTTGAATTGTTATTGAGAAAATCCGTCCATTCTTTTCTACGGAGCATTCTTTTTTCCAAGTGAACGGTAATTTTATTTCCTTCTACTTGATAAGTGCCTTTATAAATTAACTTGGGAATATTGGTATCATGGTTTATAAAAAATTTATTATCATAAAACCAAAATTCTACTTGTTTATTTTTAGAAAATTTCGCGCCACCTACAAAGTTATAGATCCCTTCTCCAACGATATACCATTCTAACCCAGTCAAAATTTCTTCAACATCAACTGTTTTGGTAGGAGAAAGACCAATAAGGATTAAATAACGGAAATCCTTTCGGATTATATCTAAATCCGGATCAGTTTTAATTTTTAGAATGTAAGCCGGATTTAGTTTCTTTACTATTTGTAAATGCTCGAAAATCTCTTCGTAATGATCATATCCAAACTCTTCATCGCTTTTTGCCAATACTCCTATGGTGCAAGCATAGTTATAATGCGCTAAATAGTATGTGTTATCACTTGTGAATGATTTCTTAAACAAATCCAAAGCTTCTTCATATTTACCCTCTTTATACAGTTTAAAACCCTTATTATTTAGATCAATAGCTGCTTCTCGATGACTAGTCGGCGAGTTAGTTTTTATCGAATCTGCTTGAGAAATAAAGGGTTGATTTATAATAAGGCATAAAGCAAAACAAAATATAGTTAGTATCATAATCTTTAATTGTAAATAACGGATCATCCTTATCACCTCTTATTATTTCTTTAGTTATAACCAAAGTAAAATCAATGCTTCATTGCTGTTTTTACATCATTTTTAAACTTCTCCCAATTCGAATTATTTTCTCCATAAAATAATTTTGGACAATCTTTCTTAGCAAAATCATAATGTCGCAACAAACCATTTTGAACATCTAATTGATATTGTTTAAGCCTATCAGCAACTAAACGAACAAGGGTTGTATATGTTTTTGTACTAAAATTTCCTTCTGCATCTATTGGTTCAACTTCAATAGAAATAGCCCAATCATTATGATTGCGTTCCTCTTTCCCATTTCTAGTTATGAAGAAACGTTTTTTACAAAGTTCGGTAATATTCTCAGGATGTTTTTTATCCCACCCATTAGCAAATGCTGTCTCTTCTTCAGGAACTATCAATAAAGCTTCTCCATCAACACCAATAATATAATTGGAACTCACATCCTTATTCGTAATAAACCAATTTCGTGTTGCTTCTACTTTTTGATTAGGCGCAGCAGTCCAATGCACAACAATAGCTTTTATTCCACCCGTTCTACGAGCACGCCTATTCCATGCCTCTCCATTCTTATATAATAAATTAGTAGTAATAGAATAATACATTTGTTCTTTATTATAATAATT
>Ga0123334_1005926_pt1 | contig 11525 bp, 5 predicted proteins | sample BiotimSIPDNA_FD_89706 | JGI IMG/M metagenome (GOLD analysis project Ga0123334, IMG submission 89706) | Anaerobic biogas reactor microbial communites from Washington, USA - Biogas_R1 time_0 SIP DNA | ecosystem: Engineered > Bioreactor > Anaerobic > Unclassified | place: Washington, USA | collected... | reverse complement strand
GCAGACGGAAATGGCTGTTGCCGACGAGCTTTTTGACTGGATAGTCAACCAAGTGAGGAGGTAATAGCCATTTCCGTCGACCATATCATTAATGAGTTTTAATGAAAAAACCATTTCCGTCAATACTGGTGTTATTCATAAAAAACGACATAAAGTCAACCAGCGAGGAGGTAATAACATTCCCGTCGACATTGACTATATAGAATTCAACTTCATAAAAAATCATTTCCGTCAATAAAACCCATTATTGGTGTTTTGTAGTCTTAAATGCCATGGAAAAGACGATTAAAAGCCCTTTTTTCAAAAAACAACAAATTTTTTGACTATTTTTTTACTTTAATCTGATTCAATTTAAGCGGTCTTTTTGGCCAAAAATTCGTAATTTTGAAAACTATGAAACGATTTTTACTTTTTTGCTTATTATTTACCATTTCAGCGGGCGCTAGGGTTTCGATTGAGTTTGATAAAGATCGCATTGAGGCTGGTTCCCCATTTGAAATCAGAATGATTGTCCCCATGCAAGAACTCCCTGAGCAAAGAGAAACTCCTCGACTGATGATGCGAGACGGCTTTGTATTAAAGTCTCTTGATAGTATGGACACAAGAACCGCAGATTTTTTTGGCCATGGCGTTCGAATCCGTAAATACGTTTTCAAACTTGTTGCCCCTAAAAAAACAGGTTCTTTTAGTGTAGGTCCCCTATCTTGGAAAGTCAATGACAAAGAATACGAACTAGCAGACCGAATTCCTGTGGAAATAAAAAAATCTTTTGATGATAATGCTCTTTCGATTTTTCTAACTCCAAGTAAAAAAACTATCTACGAAGGCGAACAGTTTTCCGTACTTTTATCCATGAGAACATACGAACACTTTGAAGGCAACGTTTCATTCACAGGTACAGAACTTGGAGATGACTTTATAGCACACCGTTCTGATTTGAAAGACTTAAAGCTTCAACCAGTCCCTGATTCAAGAACAGACATGGAAACGTCGGCACGCTTTGCATGGCTAGCTCCAATGAAAAGCGGTTCTCTTACTATTCCCCCTATTCAAGTAAAATACACAAAAAGAGGCGCTCCAAAAGTTGTCGAAAAAAGTCACTCCATAGGCGGATTTTCATCTACATTTAAATCTATTTCTCAAGAATCCGTAGACGCCGAAGCACACTCAGCCCCCATCTCACTAAAAGTGCTTCCTTTGCCAGCAACACATCGACCAATTGATTTTACAGGCATGGTAGGAAACTACTCTTTCGAAGCCACTTTTGATAAAACAGAACTTAATATTGGTGACGCCCTCACCTTAAGCATTTCTATTCAAGGCGACGGAAAACCTGGTACCATTACCGACCCTAAGCTTCCTGATTTTTCCGATTTCCGTTCCGTTCCTCCAGAAAATACGACCACGAAAACAATTCGATCTGGTAAAGTCATTACCACAAAAACAACAAAAGTCTTCTTATACCCTAAAAAGAAGGGAACCTTCACGATCCCAGCCATTTATTACAACTGGTTTAATCCAACTAAGAAAACGTATGAAACCGCTATTCAAGGTCCTTGGGAAATTCAAGTGAAAAAGGGCTCTAAAGAAATCATACCAGCTACATCAGCACCTATTGCAGTAAGCGTACAAAAGCAAGAAATTGAAACTTTAGGGCAAGACATACGATTTGTCCACTCCCTAAAAAGCCTTTCATCAAAGCCTCATACTCTATATAAAACTGCTTTTTTTTGGGTATTACTAGTCGCTCCTCTCCCTCTTTATATGCTAATCGTAAGCTTTATTAAAAGACATCGCAAACATATTAGTAATAGTGCCCTAATGAGAAAATCTAAAGCACATAAAAACTTAAAACAGCAATTACAAAAGGCCAAAACAGCCATTCAGAAAAAAGATACAAAAGCTTTTTATGCCTCTATAGAAAAAAGTCTTATTGGTTTTTTGAGCGATCTCACGAACCTTGAATTCCAAGGAATGACTAGGGAACAGATTCAAGAAACGCTTCAAAGCCAACACTTGCCAAAGAATCAAATTGAGCAAATCCAAGCACTACTTGAAACATGCTCCAGCGCCCGATTTGCGCCGTTATCCTCCATTTCTATGGAAGCCAATCAGGAAACATTAAAACAAGTAGAAAAACTCTGCTTTGCCCTGGAGGTTTTAAAATGAAAAAGCTCCTGAGTCTTTTATTTATTTCTTTATTTGCCACTTCCGCTTTTGCTAATAACTGCTCTTCTGAAGCAGAAAAAGGCATAAACTCTTTTCAAGGTGGTCATTACGAACAAGCCATTGATTTTTGGAAAACATGTACTGATCAAGGAATATACAATGCCGATTTATATTACAATTTAGGCAATGCTTATTTTAGATTAGGACGCCTTGGATTTGCCATATTCTATTATGAATCAGCCCATCGCTTAAACCCAAGTGACAAAGACATTATTTACAATCTTAAACACGCTAAATCGTTAACAAAAGATAAAGTCCAAGAATCAGAAGAAGAAAATCCAATACTTTCTACCATTTTCGCTCTTCATCATTTTATTTCCCTAAAAGGCGAATTATGGATAATCACAGGCCTTGTTTGGCTGATTGCAGGCATTCTTCTTTTTAAGGTCATTAGTAAAACACCTCGTAATAAAAACATCTGCATAGGCGCCGTTTTTGTTTTGTCCATTTTCTTAGGAATCATTACGCTAAGTGCAGGGTATAAAATTTTTGTCTTAGAGACAGAAACAAAGGGTGTGGTTACTGCAACCAATACAGATGTTACAAGCGCCCCTCATGATCAAAGCCAAACGCTTAATATAATTTCCGAAGGCACCGTTTTTAATGTACTTTCTATTGGAAACGGTTGGGCTGAAATACAGCTTGGCGAAAAAATTAAAGGGTTTGTGAAAACAACCGAGGTAGGGATTATTGACAGCCATCTTTGATTATTCTTCGATTCCATGGATAGGAGCCTTAGCCAGTTTAATTGCGGGAAGCGCTACTGCCCTTGGGGCTTTGGGCGTGTTTATAATGCCTAAAAAAAACGCCAAGCTTGAAGACGCCTTTATGAGTTTTGCCGCTGGTGTTATGCTTGCTGCAGCCATATTTGGCTTGATTATCGCTGGAATTCATGCTGCTGAAGAAATTGGATTTTCTTCTGTTTCAAGCGTAAGTATTGTGATTGGAGGCATTTTCCTAGGCTCTATTTTTGTCTGGTCTTTAAATCACTTTATTCCTCATGAGCATTTTGAAATGGGAAAACATGGTGTTCCCGACACTCTCCACCTCAAAAGAATCTGGCTTTTTGTGATTGCTATTGCCATTCACAATTTCCCTGAAGGAATGGCTGTGGGAGTGAGCTTTGCGGGGAACAATATTTCAAACGGATCCTCTCTTGCCTTTGGCATTGGCCTTCAAAACATCCCTGAAGGCTTTGCTGTCGCCGTGGCGTTATTAGCTGTTGGATACAGTCGCTCATTTTCTTTCTTAGTCGCCTCCATCACAGGGCTTCTAGAGCCCTTAGGAGGGTTTTTTGGTGTTCTCTCTCTAGGTATTACCCAAACGCTTTACCCACTTATCCTTGGATTTGCTGGCGGCGCCATGCTATTTATTATTTCTGACGAAATCATCCCTGAAACACACAGAAAAGAGCATGCGACTCTCTCTACGTTTTGCTTATTAATAGGCTTTGCAGTGATGATGTTTTTTGACGTCTTATTTGGCTAGTTAAATTTCAAAAGAAGCGCAATCTCAAACATTAAAATCTGTTTTAGATGAGGTGTTTCATCATCTAGCTTTTCATGAATTTGCCTATATTCAATATAAGCACTTGCTGAAGCCATTTTATTAAACTGATACCCTGCACTTGGGCGAATAAACCATTCATGTGTTCGTAATGGAACCGTACGATCTGTTAACGAAAGCGCAGGCTTATAATACGTATAAACTCTATCAATGGTCCACTGCTTGTAAACGCCATCAGTTCCACTTTCCTTATTTGTCATATTAAAGTTTGGATCAGGATCATATAATTCTCGAATCGTCTTCTTATACTCATAACCAGCCGTCAACTTAAAATCGATATCATTTTTTAGTTTAATATACCACTTCCACAATTGGAATCCACGCTTTGTCTTGAAGGGGTATGTAATCGTTAAATCATTAGCCACATTATAGCCATAATCTTTATAAAGCGAAGTATGCATCCATGGCGTATTTAAGTAATAAGACGACGTATCTGAAAGATTCACTTCATCTGAAGGGAAATTCGTCTGTGAAATCACTTCTTCTTTAGGCCGCCTATCGGAATACTCTAATTTTAAACGAACACTATTATCTATCCGTATATTGTTTTCCAATAAGAAAGAAAGACGAATCAAAGGATTAAAATTCCATGATGTAGTCCAAGAATCTTCCGCACTTTGGAACGGTTTAACAGTCGTTGTATAAGAGTAATCCATACGATGAGACGTAGACACACTTTTGAATTTACTCAAGAAGCTCAAACGCTTTACAAAATTAGGGATAGTCATTCCCACCCCAATTTTGGGCCAGATGACAGTACTATCAATATAAAGAGGATATTCTCTTGATTGACCAAAATTCTGTTTCCATTGTAAATCGCCCGTCAAAGAAATATCCCATAAAGGCAAAGTCAACCCAGAAGCAATTTGGAAACTCCTTGATACCGAATGCTTAAAATTCCCTTGATAAACTAGTGTATCTACATTCTGATTTAAATACTCGGAGAAATCTCTATAATCCTCTCTTGAATCCAAACCCATATCGCCCGAAATAATATTCCAAACGCCTCGGTTTTTATACCCATTTCCTATTCCTAATCCATAGAGATAATACTGAAATGCATTTACACCTTGATCTTCATATAATTGAGAAAGCGTAAAGTTTTCTCCAATCGTATTTAAACTAACAGTCCAATTCGCTCTTAATTCGCGCCATTTTAATTTTTCTAAAATTTTGACCATTCGATTAGTTGAGCCAAAGAGTTTTGCAAATTCAACCATCTTAAATGTAGGCACTAAATCAAAACGATTGGTCTGCGAAATAGTCCAGAAGTTTTTTTCTAGAGACATTTCATCATATAAACTAAAATGATCAGGGATTGATTTTTGTTGAGTAAAATCAGTGGAAAAAGAGGTTGATAAAGGGAAGAAAGAAACAAAAGAAGGAGTTAAAGACACCTTAAATTGTTGATTTCGAGCACGTTCATTTCTTAAAATCCCATACGTTTTTCCATAATCACGTTGCCCGACGCTATCCACTTTATAAAAATAGGTACTATCATATAAAATACTATACGTGTTTTGATCTTGTAAATCCACAGTCATCGTATCGCCAGTTGGAGTCACTGTGGCGACAGTATCAAAAGGAATCACCATCACGCTATCTTTAGAAACATACACACGACGGTCACTATGATCATAATCAAAAATACGATCCATTGCAAAAATGCCGCCATTGCTTGGACTAAACAAATTTTTGGCCGTAAAATCTTCTCGATCCCCACCACCATACATATCTCGCTTAACATTCACACTATAGCTAGTAGATAAGAAAGGTAAAATATTCCATCGAACATTTGCCTTATGATTAAGATCTACAGTATATGTCACCACTTTCTCAGATTGAGGCTCCACATAATCCGCATTACGATCTTGATCCACATAACGCACATAGCTAAAATCAATCAATGTTAAATCAAATGTTTGTGGCCAAGGTTCAAAAGCCATATTCAAAAATGGTTTAGCCCATGTTTTCTTTTCCAATGATTTAAATGGCTTAAAATTGAAACGATTAAAAGTACCTAGCTTATACTCAAGTAAAGCCCGATAGGAATATGTTGAATCCGCATTTGTTGTTGTTTTCGTTTCTGTCTCATTATAAGAGTAACTCCAAGCGGGACGCTCTAAAAACACTTGAGATAAAATCTCAGCTGCCTTGCCTTCATCAGGTTTATATTCCTTACTATAACTTAAACTAAAATTTTTATTTGTAGTATAAGCTTGATATCCCTTTGCTTCTGCAGAATCTCTTTGAAGTTGTTCTTCATCTACATCTATTACAAGCTTGTTTTGTACAAAATCAGAAGACAAATCAGCAATATTATCCCGACTTAATTGCAAATCATCTGTTGGTTTTAAATAAGGACGTACAACAGTACTTTTATAGCCAAAACTCATTGGGATTTTTAGCCCATGCTCTTCATTAAAAAATTTATTTAAGTTGAAGCTTACATCTCCAGCTACATCCAACTGAGATGCCGCTACAGAAAGCTTTGGTTTAGGAGAGCCTCCTGTTGTTGAAAGAGTAGCAAATTCTCCATCTTGATAACGCAATGCAGAGGAAATGGTCATAAAATCAGATACATTCACTTGACCTGACAAACGAATCGCATTGCCCCAATCGGCATCCATCTCGGATAGCCTTAAATCATTTATCCAGAATTCACCTTCCAAATCAGCAGGAGAAGCTCCTTCATCTGCAATAATCACAAAGCGAATCCAATCCACAGAACTTGCTGAAGGATTACCTACGAGCTTAATTTTTTCTTCTCTACTTCCGCCAAGATCTTTTTCCACTGGCATTAAATAAGGAGGACGGCGTCCTTTCTTAAGATCTGAAAAAGCCGAAAGAGACATTGCGAAAGCATTATCCAACCAGTTCTCTTCATGACAATCTTGATCTCGCTGAGAAGAAGGACAATCATAATTTGTAGGCTTAAAACTCCATTCATAATAATTATTCGATCCGTCTAAAGCACCTTCGCCAAACTGCAAAGCAAATCGAACAGGAACATTTTCAGCCGCAGTTTCATAATGAATTTCCATTTTCATGGATTTATAAGATGTCAAATCTTTTACTTCATTATCAAAAACACGAGTTACTCCCACTTGTTGACCAGGTGAAAGATTTTTGTACTTAAGTACTAACGCCGTTTCTTTCAACACCGCATTAGTACTTACGTCTCTTTCTGTACTCGAATTTGGTGATTTAAAATAGGTGTCGGCATTCTCTCGATTATTGATTGTAGATACTTCAATAAAAGCAGTATCCTTAATATTCACTGCAGCCGAAATTTCAGTTTCACTACCATTAATTTCAGCAATCTGAGACTGTTCAATACTAGAAGTCCTATATCGATCAGAAGCAAGCGTTTCTTCCCAAGAGTTTCCCATAACACCTAATTGGACCACCTGCACTTTCGCTTCAGAAACGCCTGGATTTACATTACCTACCCATAACCTTGTAAATTGAGCTTCTGACAATATTGTTTTATAATCATTGCCACTTTGAGAGACTATCGTATCATATTGATTTAATGGAATTTTCCAGCGACGCCAACCATTTTTTAATTTTTCAAACTCCACTTCATCTGTACTAGATAAATCAATTCTATATCGAACAAAACTGATATCTAAATCTAAAGAACCATTACGATTTATATCTTCTGAATCATAAGTACGTTCGCCCGCATTCCCTTCTGTCCCATTAATAGAACGAGGAGGATCACTATCGTCATCTAAATTTGGATTAAAGTTATCCCTAGCAATATCAGTATCAGAGGTTTCTGAATTAGCTGCATTTTTTTCTGTGGACACACACCCAGACACTCGACAATCCCAAATAAGACGAGTTTCTTCACTACCAGAAAGACCATCTAACCCTTTGTCATGAAGAGCGGTTGTAAAGCCTAAATCATTTTCACCATCATACGTTTTATTTGGCTCTCGACCATCAAATGAGATATCTTCACTAATCAAACCCAAGTCCAAATAAATAGAACCTACGTTTCCTCTAGCAACTATTTCAATATATTTTTTCTGACTTAAGTCTTGATAATAACTGCTGTTGGGGCGCATAATACCGCCCCAGCTTTTCCCCACCAAATTATCATTCGGTCTTAAAGTCATTTTTAAGACCGATAAGTGTTGATTATCTACTTCTGAATTACCAACAGTAGGATAAATCCTCTTATATAACTCCGTATTATTTGTATGCCAAATAAACTCCCCTTGATGTCTGTAGTCTTGAGTTTCTATATACGTGCCCACATTATCAGAGACTCCCCCAGGAGGAGAAGCGGGGAACCAAAGAATACGTGACATCGGGTAAATCAACCCAGACGTACTATTTTCAAAATCTTCAACTAAAGCAGAATTTTTATCACTTGTATTTGCATCATGAAAACTATTTGCATATTCTGCTTCAAATCGCCAACTCGAAGGAGCTTTTGCTTCTAATAAGGGTACTTTCTGCACTAAAGAATCTAACCATGCAGCAGAATCAAGCAATCTTAAATTAAAACCCCATAAGAAACTCGAATAAGGTTCGTTACCAAGAGTAGGAACACTAGCTGTAGTATTTTGACTTTTATAAAGAGCTGTAATACCAAACAAAGAACCCTCAGAAAAACCATAACGATTCAAAGGCAATTCAGCGCGAGCACCAAGCAGTACTTTACTATCAATTTCAAAAAGAGGTTCGCATTCAAACGTTACTTTGATTTGCTTATTTGGATCTAGTGCACGATCACTTAATAATTCAATTTGTCCTAATTCATAGTTGACATCATAATCAGTGCCGCGCACTAAAAGTTCTGAACCTGCTTTTAACTTTTCTGTTCCTGGAGAAATGTCCATACAAGAGCCAGCACTTACAGAATAGCTTGAATTTGGATCTCGAACACTAATAGTAGAACTTCTTCTTTTTCCGACAGATTCAAAATAAAAACGGCTGGTGTATCGATTTAGATTATGAACGGGCAAGGTATACATTTGAGCGAGTGTGGAGTCAATAATTCTAAGAGGCTCTAAACAGTTTTGTTTTGCTTTTTCAATGGCCTTTGCCCCTGAGTAAGCAGATGTTGGTAAACAAGGCAACCACATCTCCCCAGAATAAGAGCCAGAAGCATCTTTCTTAAAAATGCTATTATCATTCACTAAAATTTGCCCTGTGACAGAATCAGCTACACCCAATTGTTTTAAGTACGAACCAATATTTCCTGATTTATCTTTTAATCTCAAAATAAAATTACTCGCGCTCTCATCAGAGATGCCAACAGAATAAACGTTTCGAAGCATTAACTTGTCTATATCCGTCAATTCAGAAAGAGTCGCATCCCATTGGATTAAAACCACTTCAGATTTATTACGAACAGTAGTACCAGTACGCGAAGTCCCATCACCACTCCAGCTAGCTGCTATTAACGTGTTTTTATTTGCACTATTAATTTTTAAAATACCTGTTTTAGAATCATACACATAATCACTTACAGGAATCTCAACCATCCGTTCCACTATCTTTGTTATGACATTACCAGAAGGTGTTTTATATACCACTTTAATATCTTGCAAGATATCCGTATTTGTATTTAACAAACTACGCTTATAAAGCTTAAGATTCGTTGCTGGATAAGAAGAAGTAGAACGCCCAACAATGCCCTCATTAATGTAAGCATTACGAGCGTCGTGATTCAAAAAATAATATCTATAAGGAACAAATCCCTTATCCAGAATTTGAAATTCTGAAGTGCTTTCACTCGCATTGATAGTATATTCTTCTTGGCTTCCTCCATCTTGAGACGCAATAGTCGTCACCTTCCAATCCCCTAGTTTCCAGTCGGCTTTAATACCAAAAAGCCCTTGGTGATTTTCAGAATAACCTGTTAATTCCGTTCCACTTAAACCTAAAGAAGTGGTTCCAGCTTCAATACGTTGGAGAATATAATCTTCAAATTCATTTTTAAAAGATTCTTCATAAACTACACGCACTTGATTCTTAACACCAAGGCCACTTTCTACGTTATTAATCTCTACAGTGACATAAGGTCCGATTTTTCCTTTCACCATAAAACTTGGATTATAATCTAAAGTAGGTGAAGGCCATAAATCATCGGCCGTACTACCTGGAGCATCATCTTTTTCTCCACGTCCTAATAAACGGATATCCATGGAACCTTGCAAAAATAATCGTGGCTTATTAAAACCAAAATCTTTCATCCACGCAGGCATGTTCACTGGAATCGTAATATCAAGCATAGATCCCGTTTCTGGAGGCGTATAGCCCTCATATGGTTTTCCGATTAGAGAATTAAGCCAAAGACTTTTCAATCCAATATCATACATATCCATTACATACAAGGCTAGTTCTGGATAATGAGCCGACCACAAATCCACAGTATCTCGACTAGTTTTATTTATGTACTGTTCCTTAACATCTAACTGACGGGTCGCAATATCAATATCATGGACATAATTTTTCTGCCGAGTCAAATTCATTAAAGCACCATTTTGCTGGCCAATCCCCCCTGCAGGCAAAAGACTATTTAACGGAGTTGTACTTGGAGGCAGAGGAATATATTGAACTGACGCCGAAGATGTGGAATCTGTAGCATACGAAATAGAAAAAAACAAAAGCAAAAAAAGGACAAGCCATGAACTTGAACTAGAGCAACTTTTTGTAGTAGACAGAATAGATTTCAAAATTACACACCAAAATACAGATTTTTACAAGAAAAAACTATCTTCAAGGAGAGAATAGTAATAAATTTTAGGTATGCTCGTACTGATAGATCTTTTAGGAACACTCGCCTTTGCCATTTCAGGAGCGTCAAAAGCCATTTATTATAAACTAGATTGGCTAGGACTACTTGTAATGGCGATTGTCACAGGAGTAGGCGGAGGTATCACTAGAGACCTTTTGCTCGGTTCTACGCCTCCTTTAGCCCTCCAAAATCCAAATTACATCATGGTATGTATTGCTGGAGCATTTTTAACATTAGTTGTCGAAAAACGATTCCGTTTTTTCATGAAGTTTGTTTTGATTATTGATGCTTTAGGTCTTGGTTTTTTTACAGCCGTAGGGGCAAGCAAAGCCGCTCAAATGGAATCTGGAGCTCTAGCCATTGTTTTACTTGCTATGATTACAGCAGCAGGAGGTGGCTTAATTCGAGACATTCTTGTAAGTGAAATTCCTCAAGTTCTAAGAAGTGATTTTTATGCCACAGCCGCGCTACTTGGTGGACTTCTTTTTTTAGGACTTCAAAACACTACTTTTTCTTTTCCTACACAAATACTAATCACCACCTTCTTTACCTTTATTATTCGTTTGATAGCCATTAGGCAAAAATTCAACCTTCCTAAAACAGGGTAAAAATATTTTCACTAGTTTTTTGAATCTAAACAAAATGAAGACCAAAAAAAGAAACCCACCGGCCAAGCCGGTGGTTCTTCATTTACGGGCATAGCCCTAGGATACTAGCAGCGCGTCGCACGCGCTGACGATTCTGGTACTTGCGATTGGTTCCTACTGGCAGCCCGTAAACGGGCTACAATTTACCCATCATCGTTATCTGGTCACCATATTTATCTTCATCCAATTGATGTCGTATATAGTTGGCTATTTTTACTGCATTTTTTCCTGCCGTGTCAACATAATACCCTCGGCACCAAAATTCCCTATTCTTGTATTTAAATTTCAACTCGGGAAACCTTTCATACAATTTTAAGCTACTC
>Ga0123334_1005922_pt1 | contig 11530 bp, 9 predicted proteins | sample BiotimSIPDNA_FD_89706 | JGI IMG/M metagenome (GOLD analysis project Ga0123334, IMG submission 89706) | Anaerobic biogas reactor microbial communites from Washington, USA - Biogas_R1 time_0 SIP DNA | ecosystem: Engineered > Bioreactor > Anaerobic > Unclassified | place: Washington, USA | collected... | reverse complement strand
GTATGAAGTTGGAGGCGGTTCGCTTAGGTTTTAAGGAGACCCTGAAGAAGGGTTCAGCCATGATCCAACTCGGTTTTTTCAATATGTTGTCAGGTCTGGTGGGAACGGTGGTGTTGTTGCTGATGAAGCGCTTCATGCTGGTCGAAGGCGACATGGATATGGTGGGGCTTTACCAGGCTGTCTGGTCCATCTCCGCGCTGTATTTGGGCGCTATCCTTTCAGCCATGTCCACCGATTACTTTCCCCGACTGTGTGGGTATGAAGGCAATGATCAACACATGATCAGCTTTGCCAACCAGCAACTCCGCTTCGTGTTGGTGGTGGTTACCCCAGTGGTGGTGGCCGTTTTATGTTTGACACCCATTGTCCTCAAGCTGTTGTACGCGCCCTCCTTTATTGCCGCTGTTAGTTTGATGCAATGGCAGATATTGGGCACCTTTTTCAAAGTATTGATCTGGCCTGTCAGTTTCTTTTTATTAGCCAAGGGTAAAGGGCCCTTGTTTCTGATCAGCGAGGCCAGTTGGTACATTATTTACTATCTGGCGACCGTCCTGTTGTGGCCTTCTATGGGGTTGGAGGGAGCTGGTCTGGCTTTCCTGATTGCCTATTTGGTATACGTGGCCATGATTTATCTGATGGTGCGACCTTTGTGCCCTTTCAAGGTGACACCGGCAAACATCAGGTTAATGTTGTTCTTTATATTAATGGTCGTAAGTTCTTTTCTGACAGTTTATTACATTGATGGATGGTTGGAGTGGACACTCTCGGCTGTGCTATGGTTGACCGTAACCAGTGTAGCCATTTACCGGCTGAATCAGCTGTTACCCCTCAAGGATGTCTGGCAAAAGATAAGCACATGGAAGAAACAGTGAGACAACCCATCGATCCACTGGTTTCCATTTTGGTGATCACCTACAACCAGGAAGCCTACATAGCAAACACACTGGAAAGTTTGCTCAACCAGGATTGTGAATTCCCCTATGAAATACTGGTCGGTGAAGATTGCTCGACAGACGGTACCAGGGCCATTTGTGAAACCTATGCCAGCAAGTATCCAGACCGCATCCGTTTGATTGCCAACCCAACCAACCTGGGGCTGATGCCCAATTACCTCAACTTGATCCGCCAGGCGAAAGGTTACTATCTATCCGATTGTGGCGGTGATGATTATTGGGTGGCCCCAGACAGGTTGCGCCGTCAGGTCGCCCTCCTGGAATCACACCCTGAAGTAACCATGGTGGTGGGCAATTGGCGCTTGTTGCATGAAGCCGATGGTAGCCTATCTCTCAATCAAATGCAGTTGACTGCCGATTTGTACGAACCTCATCGACGTGGTCCACAAGCAGTGGCCGATTACCTCAATCGTCGGTATTTACCGTTCGTAGTCCTGTCGACAGCCTGTTTCAGAACAACGCAGGTCAACAAATTGTTGGCAACCTATCCAGCCCTGTTCGAGGGGCCTGACGCTGCCTGCGAAGACTTGCCCCTGACGCTCATGCTGTTGGCCCAAGGCCCCTTTTACGTGCAAAAGGATGAGGTGCTGGTTTACAGATTGTTGCCCAAGTCCGTCAGTCACGATCATTCGGCATATGCCTTGCAAAAAGGGTTTGCCAACCGGGCTTTCTGGCAGGCGTGGTCCATCATCAACCTGTTGGGCCTCGACACCAAAGCGGTTAGACCCTACATAAAACGCCAGTGGGACGACATGGTACATGCGGCCTTTATCACGGCCGACCAGGAATGGATGCGAGATCAAACCAAGCGCCTCAAGTCAGCTGGATTGACATTGCCGTTCAAGGCTGCACTTAAAGCCACCATTCTCAACTGTACGCCCTTATACCACGCTGTCAGTTGGTTGCTTCATCGCTTTTCTTCAACGAACGTATCGCCTGAACCATCATGCCAACGATAGCCATCCTTTACATAGCCATTGGCCCATACGAGGCTTTCTGGAGCCCATTCAGAGCCTCCTGCGACCGATTCTTTCTACCGGAATGCCCGAAGACTTATTTTGTGTTTACCGATTCCAAGAAAATAAAATCAGGTAAAAACCTGGTGGTTACTTCGGTAGAGGATCATGGATGGCCTGCCAACACCCTGCATCGCTTTCATTTTTTCCTGAGGCAGGCGATGGCTATTGCCGCTCACGAGTACTGCTTTTTCTTCAACGCCAATGCCTTGTTTGTCAAGCCTATATCTATAGAAGAAGTCTTGCCTGGCCCAGAGGAGAACAACCTGGTTGGGCTAAGCTGGACCCTTGGAGCCGGTCGTGAGCCCGATGGATTCCCCTATGATAGAAATCCCTTGTCTGCGGCCTACATTCCTTATGGGCAAGGAAGCATCTATTACCAAGGTGGGCTGATAGGAGGGAACAGTCATGCGTTCCTGAGCCTGACGACGAACTTGGCGGCCAGTATCGACCAGGATGCCAGTATAGACGTTACGGCGCTGCACAACGATGAGTCCCATCTGAATCATTATTTGCTCGACAGGCACCCACGCTGTTTGAACACCGTCTATGGCAGGCCTCAGGAATGGGAACAGCCTGAAACGCCCAAGATGGTGTTTGTGCAGAAAGAACGTGTGTTGAGCCCATATTTCTTGTTCAAACTCAAACGAAAATCCCTCTGTTTCCTCTTGAAAAGCTGGTATGGAAGGCTCAAACGATCTGCCAGTGGGAAGAATAGTGAAACCACGCCTAATGACTAAAACATGTTGGTAGTCAGAATATCCTCAGGCATGGGCAATCAGCTGTTCCAATACACGTTTGCCCACTATTTGAAGCAGCGTTACCAGCGGCCTGTATTTTTGGATACCAGCCCTTTTACCTACAGGCTACCCGATAGGACGTACCACCTGGATATTATCAACACGTTGCCAAAGACCAAGGATTGGCGCCTCTACAACCAGTATCCACGGGGACTATACCGATTGGCCAAGGGTTTGTTTGCCATAAACCCAACTACCAGGCATATACTGGACACGGAGCCCGTTTTTCCACCTGATGACAAACTCCTCTATTTTGACGGTTACTGGCAAACCGACCGTTATGTGAGTCAGTTACCCGACGTACATGCACTGCTGACCCCCCAGGAAGCACCTCCAGCTTCAATCGCACGTTGGCAGGCGTTGATGGCTGATACGCAGGCCATTTCGCTGCATATCAGACGGGGAGATTATTTCTCAGAACCCTACAAAGAGCGATATGGTGTTTGCGATACGGCCTATTATGAAGCAGCCATCGAACGGATGATGGTAGGCAAGGAGAATGCCACGGTGTTTGTGTTTTCAGACGAACCCGATTGGGTAAGAGAAAACCTTCGTTTGCCTCAAAACGTCCATGTCATTGACAACGAGCCTATCAATCCATTGTGGTACATATTACTGATGGCACAATGTAAGGATAACATCTTGTCAAACAGTACATTCAGTTGGTGGGGAGCCTATCTGAACCGTAACTTGGATAAGCGGGTCATCGCCCCTAAACGGTGGATGTTGGATTCCGAAGCAACCTTGGCCATGAGTAGTTGGGAACTACTGTAAAGCTACAAAAGCTTGTCAGCCAGCCGCCAAAGACCTCGACCACCTGCACCGACGTACCAGGCACAAAACCGATACAATCCTTTAGCCAGGGTGGAGCGCTTAATGGTTTGATGGCCGATTGACAGACTGTCTAGAGCGGTTTGCAGGAGTCGATGCGATTCCTCCGTATGCCCTTCCAGGCGAACCAAGCCGGCCAGGCTGGCCCATTTGTATCCATACCCCCTTAAAAGACTGGCTTTAAAATCGTCATCTTCTACACCATCAATGCGCTGCTTTATGCAATTGAGGCTGTTTTCCAGGTGTACAAGGTCTTCGGTATAGCCTTTTCCACTAATGGAATCCGCATGATCCCTGACCTCATAAAAGGGCAATCCTTCCAACCAACAGGCAGTTTGTGTCTTCAACAACACCCTAAATCCAAATTCAAAGTCCTGCCAACGGGCCAAATCCGGGTGCCAACCACCGGTTGATTCCACCAGTTCGCGCTTGAGGCACATATTGTGGGTGGACAGAACGGGGTCGATAAGGTGTGCGGCCGGATGGGCGGAGAAGCGATGGGGCCGGCGTTGCAACCCATCGTTGCGACCCCTGATACCAAAGGGGAAGGCAATCAATTCTGGGCTCTCCGGTCTCTGAAGGGCTTCCATGACTCGTGCAACGCTGTCGGGCAACAGTTTGTCGTCGGAATCAAAAAACCAGACATATTGTCCTCTGGAGACCTGGAATCCGGCGTTTCTGGCTTTGTTGGCGCCAAGCTGGGGCTCATGCAGCACCTGTACCTGGAAATCCGGTTTGTCCATCCTGGTTTTAAACGCTTCACACAGATTGCCTGATGCATCGGTCGAACCGTTGTCCACGAGCACCACTTCCATCGGCCTGCCCGTTTGGGCCGCCAGGCTGTCGAGGGTGTCCGGCAGCAAGGTCTCCCTGTTGTAAACAGGAATGATGAGGGAGATGAGCGGGTGAAAGGCTGGGGTCGTCATGGTTGATGCAGGGTAGGCTCCTTTCAGGGTTTATAGAAATTCAATGTTCTTAAATAGAGACCTTTAATTTTGGGCCTGCAGAGTATGTTCAACAACCAAAGCGGTGCGCTGAACCAGCTCAACAACCATCTTTCCAGCCATTTGTTTCTGGGATTGAGGGTTGTTTGCAAGGGCTGTAATAAGCTGCGTTGTTCAGCCAACCTCTCTGTCAGATCCTGTTTGGAACCTTTTACGACTATGCGAACGAGGTTGCAAAAGCTGACCTCCAACACCACCTTGCGTTTGATACCGGCTTCGGGTTCTTCCAGGTGTGTCACCATGTCGTTGATGATGTCAAACCAGCTGAGTATACTTTTATCAGCCTGTAACCGCATAATCGATCCCTCTCTGATATAGTGTACATACGTGATGTCCTTGCAGAAAGCGAGGCTACTTGCTTGTGAGGCGGCAAAAAAGGTCCAATGTTCATCTTCGTGGAAAAGGCCTTCCTTGAACCAAAGATTATTATCTACTAACCACGTCCGACGTATCAATTTGTTCCAACTGGTAACAGGGATGAGTTTCCGTTCCAGTAGGGCCTTGATCAGCCAGCTTTGTTGATTGGTGAAGTCGGGCAAGTTGACGTCAAGGCTGTATTGATGTTTGTCCACTTTAATGGCAGGTGCAGTACTTCCCTCGAGCGTGATGTACTCTGCTTCGACGGTGGTGTTGCCTTGTACGATATCAACGTCTGGATGGGCGGTTGCCGTGTTGAGCAGGGCAGTCAGCGCTCCTGGTGTCAACGCATCATCTCCGTCCAGAAACAGCACATACGCACCTGTGGCTGCTTCGATCCCTGTGTTCCTGGCTGCAGAAAGTCCCCGGTTGGAGGGGTGTGTTAAAAATCGAAAGGTTATGGGGCCAGTATAATCCACCAACAACTGTTTAGCCACCTTTATGCTGTTGTCCCTACCTCCGTCATCGATTAGCAGGCACTCAACATCACTTTCTTCCTGTTGCATGACAGAGGCCAGGCAGCGTTCAATGTAGGGTGCTACCAGGTATACCGGTATGATGATGGATAGTCTCATGCGCTTTTTTCCAGCCTGTTGACGAGGCAAAGATACCCTAATCTATACATATCAAAGATAAACAGCGAAGGCCGTCCGCTCAGTAAATGATGCTTCATCAATGGCCTGAACAAGCGGAAAGCGAGGCGGAGGATGGGGTGTAAGCCCCAGCGTCTGATGGTACGGTATACCCTGAACAATTTGACATCATTGGCCAACGTTGTGTCTTTGAATACAGGGTTGCTGAGGTATTTTCTGGCTGCCATCAGGCTTTTTTGCAGGAAAACATCGTTGGTGTCCAATCCCATATGTTCCAACGTGTTGTCGATGTGCAGCACGCTAACTCCCTGTTTTTTAAAAGTGTATCCTAGTATGGTGTCTTCGTGCCCGTAGTCTTTGACCGTTTCCTCAAAGGGATGGCTCAGCAAAACGTCCTTATGAATGAGCAATTGGAAAGATAGGAGGGAACGGTACGGGTGTTGATTGCGTACTTCAGCCGGTATACATTCCCGGTTGCGCCCGTATTTCCAACGCAGCATGTGTTCTTTGTCGGGAGGGGTCGCATTGTACGACAAGCCTCCAATGATGACATCTGCCTGGCCTATGTGGTCGAGGTAGCGCTGCATGTAATCGGGGCTTGTCACTCCTGCATCGCAATCCATCAAGAGAAGAAAAGGGTATTTGGCCATATTAGCCAAGGTGTTGCGGGCTTTGGCCGCTCCCAGGTGTTGATGCTGTTCCACCAGGGTGCAATTGGGCAACTGATTGATCTGACGGTTTTCATCTACAAACAGGCTGGAATTGTCGTCCATGACAATGATTTCGTACTTGATGGCTGCCGTTACGCATTGCTCGACAAGGTCTCGGACCAATAGTCTGCAGTCGTAATTGCGTTCAGGTATCAAAATAGAAATCATGGCATCAAACTTTACACAAATATAGAAAATCTGTGGCATGTCCAACCGTTCCACATTGCCCGACTGACAAATAACACGTACTTTTGTTACCAAAACAAAACCTATGCGACTGATTGAGCACTGTTCGCTCACCGATAAACACAGTTTTCACCTGAATGCCAACGCCCGATACTGGGCCGATTTTGACCACGAAGATGAACTGCGCTCCATCCTTACAGACCACCGGTTCACCAACCTCCCGCATCTTGTGGTCGGTGGTGGTAGCAACCTCCTTTTTAAGGGAGATTACCCTGGTTTGCTCCTTCATCCAGACATGAAAGGCATGGAGGTGGTGGCTGAAGAAAAGGGCACTGTTTTGATCAAAGTGGGCGCTGGTGTGGTCTGGGATGATTTTGTGGCTGCGTCGGTGGCTCAAGGATGGAGTGGCGCCGAAAACCTGTCGGGCATACCTGGTTGCATAGGTGCCAGCCCTGTGCAAAACATTGGTGCGTATGGCGTCGAGGCCAAAGACCTGATTGTTGGTGTTGAAGCCATCGACATGGCAAACGGGCAGCCCGTTACCCTTACGCATGCCGATTGTCACTTCGGATACAGGGATAGTGTGTTTAAACACACGCTGAAAAACGCATTGGTGGTGTGTCGTGTTACTTTCCGTTTGTCCACCCACTTTCATCCCAATCTAGGTTATGGAGACCTCGCAGCCAGGGTCAAGGCTTCGGGGAACATCACCTCTGTGTTGGTAAGGGAGACTATCCTGGCCATACGCCAGGAAAAATTGCCCGATCCAGATATCCAAGGCAACGCCGGTAGTTTTTTCATGAATCCTGTTATTCCGGCTGCTCACTATCAATCCTTGTTAACAACCTATCCGGATATGCCTGGATGGCCTCAGGGCGATGATGTGGTGAAGGTGCCTGCCGCCTGGTGCATTGAACGTACGGGTTGGAAAGGGCGGCAATTGGGTGGAGCAGCCGTACACGATAAGCAGCCCCTGGTTCTGGTCAACAAGGGAACCGCCACGCCGGCTGACGTGCTGCAATTGTCTGCCGGTATACAAGCCGATGTATTGGCTGCCTTTGGTATCACTTTGAAACCGGAGGTCCTGTTTATTGAAGCGTAGCATCATGAAGGTAACATTTTTAGGTACAGGTACTTCAACAGGTGTTCCTCAACTGTTGTGTCAATGTGCTGTCTGCCGTTCAAACGATCCCAGAGATAAGCGGCTGCGTGCTTCCATTCTGATTGAAGCAGACGATACCAGTTTGTTGGTCGACTGTGGGCCGGATTTCAGACAACAGGCTTTGAGGGCCGGCATCAACCACATTGATGGGGTGGTGCTGACCCACGAACACTACGATCATGTGGGGGGATTAGACGATCTAAGGCCTTATTGTGCCAAGCGCGACATGCCTCTGTATGCGTTGCCGAGGGTGCTTACTCAATTGAAGGCTGCCATGCCCTATAGTTTTACGGAAAATCCCTATCCAGGGGTTCCCATGTACGAAGTTCATCCCGTTGATGACCACGTGTTCAAGGTCGGCGGGCTGGAGGTGCAACCGTTGATTGTCAAACATCACCGTTTGAAAGTGCTTGGCTTGCGCATCGGGTCGTTAGCCTATTTGACCGATTTTAACGCCATCGATGAAGAGGAAGTTGAAAAGCTGGTCGGTGTCAAGGTGCTGATCATCGATGCGCTTCGTACAGCCAAACATTTATCGCACAATAATTTATTTGAGGCTTTGACGCTGGTGGAAAGGGTGAAACCTGCTTCTGCCTGGCTGATTCATATGAGCCATGAAATGGGACTCCATGCCCTCGTGGATGAAACCTTGCCTGAAGGCGTTGGCCTGTCCTGGGATGGGCTTGTCCTGGATGTGTGAGGGGGCTTTCAACCAACAGTGAAAAAATGGTTGGTTTGAATTCCGTCCATGATTTTTTACTATTTTTGTAAGCAAAGAACCCTAAAAAACCATTACTGATGAACTTCATTGTATCCAGCTCCACCTTGCAAAGCCATTTGCAAGCCATCAGTCGCGTCATCAACGCCAAAAACACGTTGCCCGTCCTGGAATGCTTCCATCTACGCATTGAAGGGCTTAAATTGATTGCCACTGCTTCCGATACGGAAACCACGCTGGTCACCACCATTGACCTGATTGAATCATCGGGTGATGGTTCACTGGCCATTTCCTCCAAAACCTTGTTGGATGCACTGCGTGAATTATCGGAACAGCCGTTGCGCTTTGAGATCAACGAAAATAGCCTGGAAGTGACGGTGACCTATCAAAATGGTCGTTACAAATTCGTAGGCCAAAACGGTGATGAATTCCCCAGACTCAAGGAGCTGAATGAAAACCAAAGTCAGTTGGATTTGGCTGCTTCCCTGTTACTGAGGGGCATCAATACGACCCTGTTTGCTTCGGCCGACGATGAATTGAGGCCTGTCATGAACGGTGTCGTGTTGGATATCACTCCTGAAAACCTGACGTTTGTCGCTTCCGATGCCCATAAACTGGTGCGTCTGCGTAATGCTTCCGTCAAAGGAGAACAGGCTGCCACCCTCATCATTCCCAAAAAACCGGCCAACCTACTCAGAGCTATTCTGCCTAAGGAACCAGGCCAGGTGCTATTGCAATTTGACGACAATAATGTGTTGTTCAAGTTGAGCAATTACCAGATGATTTGCCGACTGGTCGAAGGCCGTTTCCCCAATTACAACGCTGTGGTACCCCAAAACAATCCCTACAAGGTGATTGTCGACAGGGTCTCTTTCCTGAATACCTTGAAACGTGTCTCGATTTTCGCCAATCAGTCTACCAGCCTGGTCAAGCTCTCTATCACTCAAGGCAATATGCTGCTTACCACCCAGGATATCGATTTTTCAACCTCCGCTGAAGAGTCACTGGCTTGTCAGTACGAAGGTGAACCCATAGCCATTGGTTTTAAATCGCAGTTTTTCATCGACATTGTGGCCAACCTGGAAACGCAGGAAATCGTGCTTGAATTGGCCGATCCATCCCGTGCAGGCTTGTTCTTGCCGCTGAGCAACGAAAAAGACGAAGACCTGCTTATGTTGCTCATGCCCATGCTGATCAACGATTAAACGCGAAACACCGTCAACATGCAATTGAACCTCAAAAACAGCCTTGTCATCTTCGACCTTGAAACGACGGGCATCAATCCCAGTCAGGATAGGATCGTAGAAATCTCGTACATCAAGGTGTATCCCAATGGCAAGGAAGAAACCAAAACCTACAGGGTTAATCCTGGCATACCCATTCCCAAGGAAGCCTCTGATGTGCACCACATCACGGATGCCGACGTGGCTGATTGTCCCACTTTCAAAGAAATTGGCCGTCAGATAGCCAACGACATTGAAGGCTGTGACCTGGCCGGTTTCAATTCCAACCGCTACGATATTCCACTGTTGGTAGAAGAGTTCCTGCGCAACGACATTGATGTTGACTTGACGAAGCGTAAGTTGATTGATGTGCAGGTTATTTTCCACAAGATGGAACAACGTACCTTGAGTGCTGCCTACAAGTTTTACTGCGACAAGATTCTGGAAGGTGCTCATGGCGCTGAAGCCGATACCAGGGCCACCTATGAGGTTTTAAAAGCCCAGTTGGACAGGTATCCTGAGTTGAAGAACGACATGGCTTTCCTGTCTGAGTTTTCCAGCCACACCAAGAATGTGGATTTTGCCGGCAAGATGGTGTACAACGAACAGGGTGTGGAAGTGTTCAATTTTGGCAAGTACAAAGACCAGCCTGTTGAAGAGGTGCTAAAGAAAGATTCAGGTTATTTTGGCTGGATGATGAACGGGGATTTCGCCCTGGATACCAAAAATGCCCTGACCCGGATTCGTCTGCGGTCGGCCAATAAATAACGTTATGTGGAAAGGCAAGCACGTATTACTGGGTATTTCCGGTGGCATCGCTGCTTACAAGGCGCCAGAGCTGGTACGTCTCTTTGTCAAAGCCGGTGCTGAGGTCCAGGTCGTTGCGACTTCGTCGTCCCTGGCCTTTGTGTCAACATTGAGCCTGGAGACAGTATCCAAGTATCCTGTCTATCACGATCTTTTTGAACGGAATAATCCGATCAAGACCGAACATATTGCTTTGGCCGACTGGGCCGATGTATTTGTTATTGCACCGGCAACGGCAAACGTGCTGGGCAAGATGGCCAACGGAATAGCTGATGATGCCCTGACGACGCTCTATCTGGCTTGCGTCAAGCCTGTCTTTGTGGCACCAGCTATGAACACTAAGATGTATCAGCATCCGGCTGTACAACGCAACATGGCCAGGCTGAAGCAAGACGGTGTGATCTTTATAGAACCAGCGTCTGGTGAACTGGCCTGCGGCGACATCGGCAAGGGTAGGATGGAGGATCTCCCTGTCATATTTGAGTTTGTTGAAAGGTATTTCGCCAATCAACAACCATGGGCGGGTAAAACCGTATTGATTACTGCCGGACCAACCTACGAACGCCTGGATCCTGTCCGTTTCATTGGCAACCATTCCACCGGAAAGATGGGCTATGCCCTAGCTGAAGCCTGTGCCGCCCGTGGTGCCAAGGTGCTGCTTGTTTCCGGGCCTGTCAGTTTGAGCACGACCAACGACCGCATCGAACGCATTGATGTCATCTCCGCTGCCGACATGTATGACGCGTGTATGGCTCGGTTTCCCGAGGCTGATGTGACCATCTGTTGTGCAGCTGTGGCCGATTTTACGCCGGCAGAGCCGACCAATAGCAAAACCAAGCGTACGTCTGACGATTGGCAGGTACGACTTGTGCCGACACGTGATATTGCCGCCGAACTGGGGCGTCAGAAAACCAATCGGCAGGTACTGGTGGGCTTTGCACTGGAAACCGACAAGGAAGAAGCCAATGCGCTGGAAAAAATGGAACGAAAAAACCTGGACTTCATCGTGTTGAACTCATTGCGTCAGCCGGGCGCCGGATTTGGACATGACACCAACCAGGTGACCATCTACAGCCGTGAAGGATACCATTTTGAGGTGCCCCTTGCCAG
>Ga0123334_1005915_pt1 | contig 11544 bp, 7 predicted proteins | sample BiotimSIPDNA_FD_89706 | JGI IMG/M metagenome (GOLD analysis project Ga0123334, IMG submission 89706) | Anaerobic biogas reactor microbial communites from Washington, USA - Biogas_R1 time_0 SIP DNA | ecosystem: Engineered > Bioreactor > Anaerobic > Unclassified | place: Washington, USA | collected... | reverse complement strand
TGGGAAAATCATCCTTAGTCAATGCGCTTTTAGGTGAAGAACGAGTGATCGTCAGCGATCGGCCGGGGACAACCCGTGATGCCATTGACACGCCTCTTCGTCATAATGGTATGGATTACCTTTTGGTGGATACCGCCGGTATTAGACGGAAAGCCAAAGTTGAAGAAGGGGTTGAGTATTATAGCGTCTTAAGGGCGATTCGGGCAGTGGAAAGGTCGGATGTGGTGGTGATGGTCCTAGACGCCACCGAGGTAATTACCGAACAAGACTTAAAAATTGCCGGCATCATTAAAGATGCCGGAAAAGCTTGTCTTATATTGATTAATAAATGGGACTTGGTTGAGAAAGATAATGCAACGGCCGGTGATTTTGAGGAGCAAATCCGCCGCGAACTGGTTTTCCTAGACTATGCTCCACTTCTGTTTGTTTCCGCTAAAACCGGACAAAGGTTGGGAAAAATTTTGGGGCTAGTCAACACACTTATGGAAAGTTATACTTTTCGGGTTTCCAATAACCGAATTAATCAGGTCATTGGTGAAATTACCGCCCTACATCAACCTCCGTCAGTCAAAGGAAGAATGCTTAAGATTTATTATACAAAACAGATCAAGGTAAAACCGCCTACTTTTCAGTTGAGCGTCAATGACCCGGAGAGAATGCATTTTTCATATCGACGTTATTTAGAGAATAAATTACGTGAATATTTCGGATTCGTCGGTACTCCGATCCATTTTCAAATGAAAACTAAAAAAGAGTAAAAAGTTTTCTATCTCAATTATTAACTGACCTTAATGGTTATAATTCATTCAATTAGCAGGAGGATGAACGTGTTTCCATTCAGAGTAACCTTTGTTTTGCTTCTCAGTTATTTACTGGGGTCAATCACTACCGGCGACATTGTAGCTTACTTTAAAAAGGTCGATTTAAGAGGTCAAGGTAGCGGAAGCGTTGGCGCCACCAATGTTTTACGGGCTATGGGAGGGTTTTATGCGGCGGTAGTTTTGGCGGGAGATGCCCTAAAGGGTATTATCGCAGTTTATCTGGGACGTAAACTAATCGGTGCCATCGGTGGTTTTGATTTTGCGATTTTTTCCGGAATTATGGCGATTATTGGTCATAATTGGCCTATTTATACCCGTTTTCGGGGTGGGAAGGGAATAGCTACTTCCTTAGGGGTTATTATTGGATTAACTGCCAAAAGTCTGTTGCTGATTATCGTGGTTTGGGTCATTACTTTTGTAGCCTCGGGGTTTGTGTCTTTAGCATCGGTTTTAGCGGCGATAGCTTATCCGATTGCTGTTTACCTTAATTATAGCAGTGATTATTATAAATTAGGCTTTGCGGTAGCAACCGCAATTTTAGCGGTTTATAGGCACAAATCCAATCTGCAAAGATTATTTCAAGGAAAAGAAAATCGAATTTTATACAATCAGAAAAAGGGAGCAGAGAAAGAATGATAGGAATTATCGGAAGCGGTGGATGGGGGACTGCTCTTGCCACGATCTGCGCGGAAAAGGGCAGACAAGTTCAAATCTGGGCGATGGAGCCTGAAGTGGTTGCAGAGATCAATCAGCAGCATACCAATGAGACTTTTTTGCCCGGCGTAAGATTGCCGGATTCGATTTATGCCAGTAATTCCCTGGAAGAAGTAGTCTCCGGGAAGAAATATCTATTTACAGCTATGCCCAGTCAGTGGGTACGTAGCATGGCTAAACGAATGGCGGCCTTTGTTAATCCGAAAGCTATTGTAGTTAATGTCTCGAAAGGACTAGATGGGGAAAGCCTTGATCTTTTGACTAACGTTTTAGCGGAAGAATTGCCCACGGTTGATCCAAACGCGATTATTGCGTTGTCCGGGCCAAATCATGCTGAAGAGGTTGCTAGAAGGGTTCCTTCTGTAACGGTTGTGTCCACACCGGTTTTAAAATATGCGGAAGAAGTTCAAGACCTATTAATTTCTCCGGTTTTTAGGGTATATACCAATCCGGACCGGATAGGGGTCCAATTAGGCGGAGCCCTTAAAAATATTATTGCCTTGGCTGCCGGAATTTCCGATGGTTTAGGGTTTGGTGATAATTCCAAAGCAGCTTTAGTGACCCGAGGTTTAGTAGAAATGGCCCGCCTTGGCGTGGCTTTAGGCGCCCAATCAACTACTTTTTCCGGTCTGGCGGGAGTGGGCGACCTTTTTGTGACGGCGGCCAGCAAGCATAGTCGTAACGCTTGGGCCGGCCGTGAATTGGGTCAGGGAAAAAGTTTGGATCAGATTATTACTTCTACTAAAATGGTGGTCGAAGGGGTCCATACAACTAAAGCCGCATACAAAATAGCCAAACAACATAATATTGAAATGCCGATTACATTTATCACTTACAAAATCCTTTTTGAAAATCTTTCGGCTCAAGAAGGTGTCAGTCATCTTATGGAACGGATGAAGACCCATGAAATGGAAGAGGTTATTTTTGCGACCTACTCTTGGAAATAATTATTACCGGTAGGAGACAGGAGTCAAGCGACAGCATGAAAACCCGAAACAGTTCAGCCCTAGGTTGTCAATTCATGTTTTGCTCTGCTTTCTTCTGTCTCCATCCCTTGGCATCGCCCGAATCAACTACATTTTTTTCCCTCTTTTTATAATTTATTACCCCATTTATTCTTTAACCTCAAGTCTTTACTGGTTTTCCTACCCGAAAAATCTCTTTTAGCTTCGGGTTCCCTTTTTCTGTCTCTTACCCCTGTCAAGTAAGACCATAGATTAATTAGATTGCTTTCGAATATTAGTTATATTGAGAGGAAACAACCAATATATATATATTGTTGATTAGCATGGACAACAGAAACCAAGGGGGGGATGACTAAATTCCCATTTAAAGACTACTTTGTCGAGTTGTTCATTTTTGTATATTGGGACGAACTAAGCAAAGTAGTAATAAAGTACTAACTATTTATTAAAAGGGGGGAAACAGATGGAGAGGTATGATATCTTCCAAGATATCGCCGAACGTACCGGTGGAGACATATATATCGGGGTGGTCGGCCCGGTACGGACAGGGAAGTCGACATTTATTAAAAGATTCATGGAAATGTTGGTGATCCCGAATATTATTAATATTTACGATCGGGAACGTTCACAAGATGAACTTCCTCAAAGTGGGAGCGGACGGACTATCATGACTACCGAACCCAAGTTTGTCCCCAGCGAAGCAGTTGAAGTTGTGATCGGGGATAAAATCCATTTCCGGGTGCGAATGGTTGATTGTGTCGGTTACGCGGTTGGAGGGGCAGTCGGCTATGAAGATCAAAACGGTCCCCGGATGGTACTTACTCCTTGGCGGGCGGAACCGGTCAGTTTTGTAGAAGCTGCTGAAATGGGGACCGAGAAAGTTATCAATGATCATTCAACTGTGGGACTGGTGATTACCACTGATGGAAGTATTACAGAAATTCCTAGGTCGGACTATCTTACAGCAGAGGAACGAGTTGTAAATGAACTTCGAGTTTTGGGAAAACCATATGTAGTTATTGTGAATTCGGTTCATCCTGAAGAAGTTGAAACTAAAGACCTGGTTTTGGAGTTGCAAAGCAAATACCAAGTGCCGGTTTTAGCGGTTAACTGTCTCCAAATGAGTTCAGCCGACATTGAAAGGGTCCTCCAAGAATTGCTTTACATGTTCCCGGTCCGGGAGATCCAAATCGATTTTCCGAGATGGGTGGAGGAATTGGCCGGGGATCATTGGCTGCGGTCCCGGTTTGAGAATGGGGCTTATGCGGCGGTAGCCAATCTCAATCGAGTGCGGGATGTAGAAACGGCGGTTAATTCTCTTCAAAATTTGGAAGATGTTTGGAATGTCCAGCTTGATAATTTGAGTTTGGGCGATGGGGCAGTCCGGATCAGGATGGAAACTCCGCCACAGTTATTTTATGAAATTTTAGAAGAAATTTCAGGGTTTACTATTAGCGGAGACCATCATTTGATGCGACTAATCCGAGAATTGTCGGTGGCGAAACGGGAATATGATAAAGTGGCCATCGCGTTACAACAGGTAAGAGACCAGGGCTATGGAGTAGTTCAACCCATTTTAAGTGAGATGGTTTTGGCGGAACCCGAATTGATTAAACAGGGAAATCGTTTTGGGGTTAAACTAAAAGCAAGCGCTCCCTCGATTCACATGATAAAGGTCGATATTATGACGGAAATTTCGCCGATTGTAGGCACGGAAAAGCAAGGCGAAGAATTTCTACAATATCTAACTGAAGAATTTGAAAAAGATCCTTCTCGGATTTGGCAAACGGATTTCTTTGGCAAGTCAATGAATGATTTGGTGAAGGAAGGAATTCAGTCTAAATTGGCGCGGATGCCTGAAAATGCCCAAGAAAAGCTCCAAGAAACTTTAACCAAGATCTTGAACGAAGGCAGCGGTGGTTTAATCTGCATCATTCTTTAAACCTCAATCCGGCAAGTCTATTGTGAACATTTTAAATTGGTTATTTGCCGGATACTAATTAAAGGCTGGAAAAAGAAAGATTCAATTTAGATCCGGTAAAAAATGGTCTTTAATAACGACCATTTTTTATTTAGAAAAGCCTGTTGCCTAACCCAGCCCCAAAGGCATTGGTTTATTTTTATTTTTACATCAGCCCCGAGAAGGAAATTAACTAAAAGACAGCGAAAAAAAGGGTAAGATCTGGAAGTAGGTGATTGTGATCAGCCATAGAGTAATTGTTGAAAAAGGTTTATTAAACAATTTCAAGCTGAATATTGAAGGTAAGAACTATGACTTAAATGCCCGGACTTATGTGATGGGCATTATTAACCTGACACCCGATTCTTTTTCCCAAGACGGCTTATACGGCCAAAAGGATTATATCGATTCGGTCCTCAAACAAGGTGAAGAGATGGTCGCCGCCGGAGTTGATTTCTTAGATCTAGGAGCAGAATCCACCCGTCCTGGGGCGGAGCAAATTTCCGAAGCAGAAGAAGCTAAACGGATTCTCCCGGTGATCAAAGAATTGGTCCGAATGGTCTCTGTTCCGATCTCGGTGGATACCTTTAAACCAAGCATTGCAGAGGCAGCCTTAAATATGGGAGCTTCCATAATCAATGATATTTGGGGCTTGCAATCTACTGATGATCCGGATCGGCGTATGGCTAAAGTGGCTGCAACATTTGGCTGCCCGGTAATTATTATGCATAATCGAGAAAAACCTGATTACCGGTTCTTGATGAAAGAAATTATTGAATCCCTTCAAGAGTCAATCAATATTGCTTTGGAAAATGGAGTTGACCCCGGGCAGATCATTATCGATCCCGGTATCGGTTTTGGAAAGACTTATCAGGACAATCTAAAGGTACTTCAAAATCTGGATCAGCTTCGGGTCTTAGGAAAACCAATTTTGTTGGGGGTTTCCCGTAAATCGGTGGTTGGTTTGACCTTGGATCTTCCGGTTTCAGAAAGACTTGAAGGGACCATTGCCGCTAATCTGTGGGGGATTTCTAAAGGGGCAAATATTTTAAGAGTCCACGATGTTAAAGCTGTGAAAAGGGCGGTCAAGATGTATGATGCAATTAGTAAAGCGTAACCTAACTTTTATCGGTCTTGGCGGAAATTTGGGCGATCCGGCTTTGAATTTAAAAGAAGCAGTCCGGCTGTTGGAAGAAAAATTGAGGGTGGAATTAACTGTTTCCCCAATATACCGGAGTGAACCGGTTGGAGTGAAGGAACAGCCCTGGTTTTTAAATCAAGCGGCTTGTTTTAGCGACGAAGAATGTATAGGGCCCCTTACAATTCTTTCGATCTTAAAAGAGATTGAAACGCAGATGGGAAGGATACCAACAGTTCGTTTCGGTCCCCGTTTAATCGATCTGGATCTTTTATTTTACGATAATTGGGTATTTAACGGCGCTAATCTAGTGATACCCCATCCCCGGTTCTTTGAACGTTCTTTTGTATTATTACCTTTGCTGGATTTGAACCCCGATTTTATTGATCCTCGTTCGCAAAGAACTTTACAGCAGATTTGGGAAGAGAACTCAAGTAGTCTCACTGTGTGTCAGCGGACTGGTGGCATGAATCAATTAAAAAAATTGAGAGAGAATTTAAAAAAATAAGTTCATCTAGAAATTGCAATCCATAAATGATATTATTAAGATAAATTTAAGAAATTTGTTACATTTAGTTTGCTAATATATTTCACTTTGGTTCACTAATAAAATAGCCCGATATTTCCGGGGTCTGGAGGAGTGTTCATGAAAGAACAGGTCAAACACTGTGCATGTCAATGCGAAACCGATCAGGAAAAACTGGAGCGTATTGGCCAAGTGATCGAGGAGTACAAAGATAAGGAAGGCAGTTTAATCCAAATTCTCCATATAGCCCAAGGTATTTATGGTTATCTCCCCTTGAGTCTACAGCAATTTATCGCCGCTAAGCTTGATTTACCACTTTCCAATGTTTATGGAGTCGCTTCCTTCTATTCTTTCTTTTCAACCACACCCCGAGGAGAAAATACTATTAAAGTGTGTTTGGGTACTGCCTGTTATGTTAGGGGAGGCAAAAAAATCGTTGAACGGTTAAAAAATATCTTGGGAATTGAGGTTGGTGAAACCACAACCGATGGTAAGTTTACTTTGGAGGTTATGCGGTGTATTGGGGCCTGCGGTTTAGCACCCGCTATAACCATTAATGATCAGGTTTTCAAACAAGTAAATCCGGATAAATTACCAGCCTTGCTTGAAAAGTATTATTAGAGGATCGAGGTGTACGGGATGAATAATCAAAAGGTAGTAAAGGTTAAGACCGATGCTGATTTGCTAAAGATAAAAAAGAATCATCAAGAAAGGCTTAATAAATACCGTTATCATATTCTGGTATGCTCCGGTTCCGGTTGTATTTCATCCAACTGTGATCAAGTAAGGGATGCTTTGCTTGATGCTATTAAGGAACAAGGTTTGAACGAGAAAGTACTCGTTAGCGCAACGGGATGTATCGGCACTTGCGCCATCGGACCGGTGATGGTAGTTATGCCGGAAGGGGTGTTTTATAGTAAATTATCTCCCGCCGACATTCCCCAGATCGTTGCTTCACATTTGGTAGACGGTAATATTGTGACTGAGAAAACTTACTTTGACGGCAAAACAGGTAAATATATCCCTCATCTAAAAGATATTGATTATTTTAGAAATCAAGTTAAAATAGCCCTTCGTAATTGTGGAAATATGGATTATGCCTCGCTAGAAGCTTATATCGGGAGAGACGGTTATCAAGCCTTATCTAAGATTTTATCCTCGATGAAACCAGCCGATGTCGTTGCAGAGATTAAAAAATCAGGACTACGTGGTCGTGGCGGCGGCGGTTTTCCTACCGGAGTCAAATGGGAAGCCGGAATGAACGCCTCCGGGACTGAAAAATATATTGTTTGCAATGCTGATGAAGGCGATCCCGGCGCTTTCATGGATCGCAGCCTCTTAGAAGGCGACCCTCATTCGGTGATTGAAGGAATGATGATTGCCGGATACACTATTGGAGCTAATAAAGGATATGTTTATGTTAGGGCTGAATATCCTTTGGCGGTGGAAAGATTGTCTAACGCCATTGAATCGGCCCGTGCCTCCGGGCTATTAGGGACCAATATTTTGCAAAGCAAATTTCAATTTGATTTGGAGATCCGAATTGGGGCCGGCGCTTTCGTCTGCGGCGAAGAAACGGCTTTAATGGCTTCGATCGAAGGGGAGCGGGGGGAGCCCCGTCAGAAACCGCCCTTTCCTTTTCAGAAAGGATTATTTGGAAAACCGACAATTATTAATAATGTTGAAACTTTTGCCAATGTCCCGGCGATTATTTTAAAGGGCGGCGCTTGGTTCGCTGATTTTGGAACATCCGCAAGCAAGGGGACTAAAGTATTCGCTTTAGCCGGTGATATTAACAATACCGGTATTTTAGAAGTACCGATGGGAGTCAGTCTGGGAGATGTAGTCTTTGATATCGGCGGTGGGATTCCCCGGAATAAGCGTTTTAAAGCAGCCCAGACCGGAGGACCTTCGGGTGGTTGCATTACTAATCAATACCTGAATACGCCGGTGGATTATGATTCCTTAATAAAATTGGGCGCAATCATGGGTTCCGGTGGATTAATCATCATGGATGAAGATACTTGTATGGTCGATGTGGCCAGGTTCTTTATGGAATTTGTCCAGGAAGAGTCTTGCGGTAAATGCGTTCCCTGCCGGTTAGGGACTAAGAGGATGTTGGAGATCCTGGAAAGGATAACGAGGGGCGAAGGCCGGGAAGGCGACATCGAGCTGTTGGAGGAGTTAGGAGAGACTATTAAAGATACGGCTATTTGTGGTTTGGGACAGACAGCTCCTAATCCGGTGTTAAGCACCATTAGAAATTTCCGGGAAGAATATGAGGAGCATATTAAGTATAAACATTGCCGGGCCGGAGTTTGTAGTGATTTATTTATTTCTCCCTGTCAAAACGCATGTCCGGCTGGGGTTAATGTTCCCGGATATGTGGCTTTAACCGCTGCCGGACGGATACGTGACGCTTATAACTTGGTCCGAAAAGAAAATCCATTCCCGGCCATATGCGGACGGGTCTGCACCCATCCTTGCGAAAGCAGGTGCCGTCGGGGTCAATTAGATGAACCGATTGCCATTGCCGACTTAAAACGGTATGTAGCTGATCAGATATTTAAGAGTGATGAACCTTACCTGGACTTGGTCTTCCCCAAAAAAGGGAAGAACGCCGCAATCATCGGCGCCGGGCCTTCCGGTTTAACTTGCGGGTATTATCTGGCCCGACTTGGTTATGACGTGGATGTTTATGAGTCCCAGCCGGTGGCCGGCGGAGTCTTGGCATTCGGGATTCCCGAGTACCGGCTTCCCAAGGAAGTGTTGCGGCATGAAATCTCCCTGATTGAGCAGGTAGGCGTGAAGATTCATTTAAATACCGAAGTCGGGAAGGACTTGACTTTCCAAAAGGTTAAACAAGAGCATGACTCCGTTTATATTGCCACCGGGACACAATTTTCCCGAAAAATAAACATTCCAGGCGAGGAACTGACCGGGGTTTATCACGGGTTGGAATTTTTACGCGATGTTAATCTGGGCAGAAAGGTTAAAGTCGGAAAAAAGGTGACTGTAATTGGAGGCGGTAATACGGCAATTGACGCTGCCCGGGTGGCTGTCAGGCAAGGGGCTGAAGAGGTCACTATTCTTTACCGGCGGCTTGAAGAGGATATGCCTGCCGATTCCAGGGAGATCAGAGACGCCATCGAAGAAGGAATCCGAATTATACCTTTGGTGGCGCCGGTTCGGATCTTAGGCAAAAAAGCAGTTGAGGCCGTGGAATGCGTTAAAATGGAGCTCGGTGAGTTTGATTCCAGCGGCCGCCGTAAACCGAGAGAGATTCCGGATTCGGAGTTTAAAGTTGAGACGGATATGGTAATTCCGGCTGTCAGTCAATATTCGGATCTTCCTTTTATCAATAAGGATGAAGTTGAGATAACTGCGTGGGGAACCTTTATCACTGATAAAGATTCATTAATGACTAAGATGGAGGGTGTGTTTGCCGGAGGGGATGTGGTCCGCGGTTCGGATGTAGTAATAACGGCAATCGCCGATGGGAAAAATGCCGCCAAGGCAATTGATAAATATTTGGGCGGTAAAGGCGAATTAAATACCGGTGAGGATATTGAAATACCCAAAGCCGCTGATGATAAAGAATTGGTCGAACATGAACGCTTTACTATGAAATACCTTGATCCCGCCAATCGAAAAAACTGTTATGATGAGGTGGCTATTGGTTTTCATAAATTGAATGCAATTGCCGAAGCAATGCGCTGCTTGCGCTGTGATAGGAGGGCCTAATAATGGTAACGTTGACGATTAACCAAAAAAAGATTAGCGTCGCTGAAAACATGACTATCCTAGAAGCGGCGAAACAAAACAATATTTTGATTCCCCATTTTTGTTATTTGGAAGGCGTCCATGAGATTGGGTCCTGCCGGATTTGCGTGGTTGAGATCGAAGGGGCTAAAAGTCTGCAACCCTCTTGTATGGCGCAGGTTAGGGAAGGAATGGTCGTCAAAACCAATTCGGCAAAAGTAAAGCAAGCCCGTAAAGTATTATATGAACTGATGCTTTCCGATCATCCCCGTAACTGTCTTAGTTGCTCCAGAAATCAAAATTGTGAGTTCCAGAAGTTGGGTGAGTTAATTCAAATTAATGAATTGCGGTTTGAAGGCGAACTTTCTAAGACACTGATCGATGATTCCTCGCCGTCAATTGTCCGGGATACTTCCAAATGTATTCTTTGCCGTAGGTGTGTGACTATATGCAACCAAATACAGGGTGTGGGAGTTTTGAATGCTCAAAACAGAGGCTTTAAAACAGTGATCGGAGCGGCTGCTGAGTTGCCGTTGAATACGGTAAATTGTACTTTTTGCGGTCAGTGCGTCACTGTTTGTCCGGTGGGGGCCCTTCAAGAAAAAGACGACATTTCAATGGTTTGGCAGGCGCTTTTTGACAAATCAAAACGGGTGGTGATTCAAACTGCTCCGGCGATCCGGGCCGCTCTGGGCGAAGAGTTCGGATATGAACCGGGAACCCTAGTGACCGGCAAAATGGTCACTGCCCTAAAAGAGATGGGTTTTGACGATGTATTCGACACCAATTTTACAGCTGACCTTACCATAATTGAAGAAGGCAATGAATTATTGGAACGGGTTAAGGCGGTTTTTTCCAATCAAAAAGCGGTTTTGCCGATGATTACAAGCTGTAGTCCGGGTTGGATTAAGTATGTCGAACATACTTATCCTGATCAACTGGATCATCTTTCTACCTGTAAGTCGCCTCATATGATGTTGGGGGCTTTGGCAAAATCATACTATGCTGATAAAATAGGAGTAGATCCTAAAGATATCTTTGTAGTATCAGTTATGCCTTGTACCGCTAAAAAGTTTGAAATAACCAGACCGGAGATGATTAATGACGGTTATCCCAATGTCGATGCGGTTTTGACCACCAGGGAACTGGCGAGGATGATTAAGGATGCAGGGATTGAATTCACCAAATTAGGAGACTCCCCATTTGACAACCCATTGGGATTATCAACGGGAGCGGCTGATATTTTCGCCACTACCGGAGGGGTGATGGAAGCGGCTTTGCGGACTGTTTACGAAGTAATTACCGGTAGAGAACTGCCTTTCGAGAAATTACACGTCCAACCCATTGTCGGCTTAAGCCAGATTAAAACGGCGGATCTAACCATTGAAAATCCAAAACCTGAATTTGGATTTTTGAAAAATGTTACCCTTAAGATAGCTGTAACCAGTGGTTTGGCTGGCGCTAAAAAGTTAATGGAAGAAGTAGCCGCAGGGACTTCGCCTTATCATTTCATCGAAGTGATGGGCTGCCCAGGAGGTTGTATCAGTGGTGGCGGACAACCGCGCCTCACTAATAATGATGTTCGAAAAAAACGACTGGAAGCTATCTATAAAGAAGATGAAGCCAAAGAAATCCGAAAATCCCATGAAAACCCCTTC
>Ga0123334_1005913_pt1 | contig 11546 bp, 10 predicted proteins | sample BiotimSIPDNA_FD_89706 | JGI IMG/M metagenome (GOLD analysis project Ga0123334, IMG submission 89706) | Anaerobic biogas reactor microbial communites from Washington, USA - Biogas_R1 time_0 SIP DNA | ecosystem: Engineered > Bioreactor > Anaerobic > Unclassified | place: Washington, USA... | reverse complement strand
CTGTTGGTACAAATTCGTGAAGAGGAGGATCTAAGAAGCGAATAGTCACAGGATTTCCGCCGAGAGCTTCGTATAATTCCTCAAAATCGCCTTGCTGCATGGGTTCTAATTTCGCAAGAGCCTTTGTACGCCCTTCCACAGTGTCAGAACAAATCATTTCGCGAATCGCTTTAATGCGTTCGCCATCAAAGAACATGTGTTCTGTGCGGCAAAGCCCAATACCTTCTGCACCAAACAAGACCGCTTGTTTAGCATCTTTTGGGGTATCTGCATTGGTACGGACTTTAAGTACGCGGTATTGATCTGCCCAACCCATCAAACGACCAAGTTCGGCACTAATGGAGGCTTCTACTGTAGGGATCGCTTCCCCGTAAATTTTACCAGAAGAGCCGTCAAGAGAAATAAAGTCGCCTTCTTTGAAGGTGCGGCCTCCAAGTGTAAAACACTTGTGTTCTAAATCCATTTTAATTTCACCACAACCTGAGATGCAGCAAGTGCCCATGCCGCGAGCAACGACAGCAGCGTGCGATGTCATGCCACCACGAACAGTTAAAATGCCTTCTGAATAATGCATTCCTTCAATGTCTTCAGGAGATGTTTCCAAACGAACAAGAATGACTTTCTCATTTCTTTTGGTAGCCCATTCGGTGGCATCTTCAGCAGTAAAAACAACCTTTCCACAAGCGGCTCCAGGAGACGCTGCAAGAGCCATAGCGATTGGTTTAGCCTTCTTAAGCGCAATCACATCAAACTGTGGGTGTAAAAGAGCATCGAGCTGTTTAGGATCGATCATGCATACAGCTTCTTTCTCGTTAATCATCCCTTCATCTACTAAATCGCAAGCGATTTTAAGAGCAGCTGCTGCGGTGCGTTTACCGTTACGTGTTTGTAGCATATAGAGTTTTTTGTTTTCAATGGTAAACTCCATATCTTGCATGTCGCGGTAATGTTTCTCTAATTTGTTTGAAATCTCCACAAATTGAGCGTAGCATTCAGGCATAATTTCTTTAAGATGATCGATACTCTTTGGAGTGCGTACCCCAGCCACCACATCTTCGCCTTGAGCGTTCATCAAAAATTCGCCATATAATTTGCGTTCGCCAGTAGAAGGGTTACGAGTAAAAGCAACGCCTGTACCAGAAGTTTCGCCCATGTTACCGAACACCATCGCTTGCACGTTTACCGCAGTTCCCCAAGAACCAGGAATGTCGTTCATGCGACGATAATAAATAGCGCGTGGATTATTCCAAGAACGGAATACAGCCTTAATAGCACCCATCAATTGCATTTTAGGATCGGAAGGAAAATCACTTCCAATTTTTTTCTTGTATTCTGCTTTAAATTGTTCTGCTAAAAGTTTGAGATCATCAGCAGTAAGTTCTGTATCTAACTTAACCCCTTTTTTCTCTTTCAATTGATCGATAAGTTCCTCAAAATATTTTTTGCCGACTTCCATAACAACGTCGGAATACATTTGAATAAAACGGCGATACGAATCGTAAGCAAAACGTGGATTTCCAGTTTTTTCTGCAAAAGCAACAACGACAGAATCGTTTAAACCAAGATTCAAAATGGTATCCATCATTCCAGGCATAGAAGCGCGTGCACCAGAACGAACAGACACTAAGAGGGGATTCTCTAGATCACCGAATTTTTTCCCCGTGACGGATTCCATCTTTTCGATGTATTCCATAATTGATTTTTCTAAGTCTTCGCTGATTTTTTCACCATCTTCATAATACTTTGTACATGCTTCAGTTGAAATGGTAAAACCCTGCGGAACAGGCATCCCAAGATTGGTCATTTCCGCTAAATTGGCGCCCTTCCCTCCGAGAAGATTGCGCATGGATCCGTTTCCTTCAGAAAAGAAATATACGTACTTCTTATTCATATTTATTGACTTCCTATTTATTGACTTTCTATTTAATAAGTTGCGCGCAAATGTAGCAAAAAGTTTACAATTTGTATATAATGATTACATCTAAGTTAACACGTATATACCTTGGATATAGTTTTTTTAGAATCTGATTTAATTTGTATTTAAATCTTGGTGTGGTTAAATTATCCACAGTGATTAAAATCATAAAACTTTTTTCCCAATTAATGGAGTGAAAAGATTACTACTTATAAGCGGCAATAAATTGATTTTTTTGATGAATATCTTAAGGCTATCCAAATGATGAAACGAGTGCAATCAACAACCCAAAACCAATGATAAATTGAAGCTTACGGGTCAATGATTTTTTTTGGAAAATAGAGGATGCTTATGTTTTTAATAACACTAGAAGGATGTGTTTTATTGCAGTGCTTTTTATTCCATTTAAAATAAAAAAACTTCGACTTTCATCGAAGTTTTTTCAGTGCGGTCGGACAGACTTGAACTGTCACAGGATTGCTCCCACTAGCACCTCAAGCTAGCGTGTCTACCATTCCACCACGACCGCGTGGTAAAAACCATTTTATGCGCGCAAATATAGATTAGGGCGCATTAGTTTCCAAGGGGGCTTCTGTAGAATTCTCAACAGGAGCCGCAGGCAATGCAGGAGTTGCCGCTGGGATAGCGGAAGGCAATTGAGGAATAACTGCATTATTTACATTGGAAGATTCAGTCGATTTTTTCAAATCAGAAACCACAGGTTCTGCACTTTGTCTTGTTGTAACGAAACCAAGAGCAAGCACAACAACAAAGAAAACAATCGCAACGCCGCGAGTTAACTTTTGAATAAAAGTGGCAGCTCCAGCTGTCGAGAAAGCAGATTGTGAAGTCATGCCTCCAAGGCCTGCTAATCCACCCATCTTATCGTTTTGAATAAGAACGAGTAACATTAAAAACAAGCAAAGAAATACATGCAATACAATTCCAATCCAAAAAAGTGTCGACATTTTTAATTCCTTGAAAACGATGAATTATTGTGCTTCAGCAGCGGCAATGATAGCAAAGAAAGAGTCTGATTTCAAGGCGGCACCGCCAATGAGGCCCCCATCAATATCTTTTTGAGCTAAAAGGCCTTTAGCATTGTCTGGTTTCATAGATCCACCATATTGGATACGTACGGCTTCAGAAACAGACTCTCCATAAATATTCTTCATTACGGAACGCACAAAGGCTTGAGTGTCTTGAGCTTGTTCGTCAGTAGCGACAACGCCCGTACCGATAGCCCAAACTGGTTCATAAGCAATGACTGTTTTAAGAGCTTCATCAGCAGAAAGATCTTTATAAGCACCTTCAATCTGAGTTGTTAAAACGGATTCTAAAATACCACCGTTTCTTTGTTCTAATGTTTCACCAATGCAAATAATTGGTTTTAGACCAGCACTTAAGGTCTTCTTCACTTTTAAATTGACAGATTCTTCTGTTTCATGAAAATATTGACGTTGTTCAGAGTGACCGATGATTACATATTCTGCACCGATTTCTTTAACCATATCAATAGAAACTTTACCAGTAAAAGCGCCTTGATCTTTCCAGTGGACATCCTGAACTGCTAGTTTAACGTTAGTTCCTTTAACCACATCGGCAACTTTTGCTGCTGCAAGAAAAGTTGGAGCAATTACAACTTCTGTATTTTTTATGTCTTTTACAGCATCTACAATTTGTTTTGCAAGAATGACACTTTCAGAGACGGTTTTGTTCATTTTCCAATTGCCGGCGATGATATATTGACGCATTGAGGACTCCTTCAGGAGGTTTAAGGTTCAACTTTACGTGTGCAAAGTTACAAAAAAACACCGTCTATGGTAGGCGGTGTTTTAAAGAATTTAATTGTTTTGATAAGAAGTTAAATAGAACTTCTAAAAAAACGCAAAATTAGTAGTTCGAATAGGATTTTGAGGTTGGAGCAGGAGAACCACCATAACGGTCGCCTTCAATGGATTCTAAAATAAGCTCATTTTCATACCCTTTGAGGCGAGCTTGTTCTGGATATTTCCAAAGTAAACGAGTGATTAATTTCCCTTCACGAGTATAATACTCCCAAGTGCGACCATCGTTGGTTTCTCTATCAGGAGGACCCCAAAGTAAATTCACCATGTCATTGGTCATCCCTTCTTCAATATAACCTTGCTTAAAAACATCTTTTAGTCGTTTTTCTATCCCCATACTTTCTTTAATAGCGAAGTATTCACGCTCGTATTCTTTTCTTCCTTCGCCGCGTTCAATTAAAATCGGCGATGAATATCTGTTTGCACAGCCGAAAAAAATAAAGCTACAAAGTCCAAGCAGAATCCATTTAGACATCTTCATATTCTCTCCTTAAAGGCGTAAAGATATAACGAAAATAAGAATTTCTAGTGAAAGAAGTATGATTATTTTATAATTTATTAGCAAATACAGACAAAAAACAAAATGTTAAAAAAATTTTTACTTCTAATTCTATTTATTTGCCCTTCGCTATGGTCTCTAACTTACGACCAACATGGTGTGTTAGGGTTAGATTATGGTCCTAATATCTCTTGGACTTTTGCAGGCAATACGCCTATTTCTTTTGGTCAGTGGTTGCCTCAACTGACAGGGTCTTTAGATTTTCATTGGATTGAACCACTAGGAGAGAGGCTTTCTTATGGGGAGCAGATCGGTTTTAGAGAAGCTTTTTTACGTTTTCAAGCTTCAGTACAAACTTCTCCTTTTTATGGTGGGTTTATGGTCGGTCTTGGTCTTAGACCTTTCAAAACTAATCCACAAGTAGAAGCTCGTTTTTTATATCAGAGTACAATTTACTTTAACTCTAATATAGAAATGGTATTAACCGATTCTTCAGGTACTACAATTGCAGACTCTTGGAATGCAGACTATGTTTTAGATCATGTCTGGAGAGAAAAGTTTTCTAGGGTTGACTTTTCACAAAGTTTTAATGTTTGGATTGATTTTGATTATGCATTAAAAAGTGGGTCTATCTTAGGTTTAGGGACTCATTTAACCCTTACTGATATTCAAACAAAACATGATAATAAAAGTTATGATTATGAACGCAATCTCCCTGTTTTTAGTAGAGATTACATTTTTGAATTGATTTATTTCCATCACATTAAATTGACTCCAAAGTGGAGTTTTGTTTATTATATGAATGGATATCAAACAGGCTTTTTAAAAGATAATGATGGGACACTTTTAAAAGAGTCCTTAACTTATGGAAAAATCATGGCTGGAGCGAATTATCAATCAGAAGACGGCCTTCGTTCTTTTACAGTGACTCCAGGATTTTGGTTCCGTCCTATGGAAGGGCATTATAACGGAACATTATTGCAACAATTCCTTATCCATTTGCAATATCAAGGGCGTTTTTCTTTTCCTTTCCGCTCTAGGAAGTAAAAGAAGATTTCTTATCTCTTTTTTCTCTTGAACATTTTTGAGCAATGGATCAATGGATGCGTTGTGTTTTATTGGGTAAGCTGAACGAATCCATAAAGAGCCTGAGTTATCAGTACCCTCAAAGTCTAAAATGGCTGGTAATAAAATATCACTAAAAGGTTTCCATGAAAGAATCTTGACTTCTCGAGAGAGCCCTCTTGCTCCACGCATTTTAAATTGTTTAGGAGAGGGAATAGAGTCATAAATAATAGAATACCAAGTTTGAGAATAGGCTGTTGCTAAAATAGATCTTGCTTTTGCACTAGAATCTTGGCAGAAGAAGGCTCCGTTCGCTAGTAGCTCTAGATCGTCCCAGTGTATCGGTGTGTTCCCTATTTTTTCTTTCAGATGATGTGTAGCCATTTGTCGTTTCACATTTTCTGGTTGAATCCAAAGAATCTGGTAGTCTTTAGTTGTTATGTATAAAAAAGATCTATTATTTGAAAGATAAACTTGAAATGAATCTGGTGCATTTTCGTGATGTTTCCAAGAAACATCAATATGACACCGGCTGTTTTCACTATTTATAAAACGGCCCTCAAAATTTACAAGAAAAGATTTTTCTATTAAAGATGGATAACAAATATCTTGAGCAAAAGGTTGCTCAAAGAAAAAGAAGAGAATAATGAAAAGAAAAAAGCGCATAGTTACCAATGTATTAAATAGATCATAAAGATAAAAACAATAAACAAGTAACTATGGCTTTTTTTTGGAATCACTCAAGGAAGTTGGTACATGGCTTAACCAAGCTTTAGAGATATTCCGTTTTTAATTATCAAGAATAATAGGATTATCTCCATTTATCCTTCTGAGGGAGCTTCATTCGCATCAACAGAGAGGGCGTCGTCTGCACCAAGACTAAATAATTGGACGTCTTTCATGTTATCACGAATTTGTATTTCTAATTTTGCCATAACATCAGGGTTATTCTTTAAGAATAAGCGCGCATTTTCTCGACCTTGTCCAATACGTTCGTTATTGTAGGAGAACCAAGAACCGCTTTTTTCAATAAGTTCAAGCTCAACACCAAGATCAAGGATGGAGGCTTCTCTAGAAATGCCTTGCCCATAAAGAATATCAAATTCGCATTGTAAGAAAGGAGCGGCTACTTTGTTCTTGACGACTTTAATTCTGGTGCGATTACCAATGACGTCTTCACCATTTTTAATTGCTGCAATACGACGAATATCAATTCGTTGAGTGGCATAGAATTTTAGAGCATTACCACCAGTCGTTGTTTCTGGATTACCAAACATAACGCCGATTTTCATTCGAAGCTGATTAATAAATAGAAGACAAGTGTTGGATTTTGATAAGATGCCAGTGAGTTTTCTGAGTGCTTGAGACATAAGCCTTGCTTGTAAGCCCATGTGACTATCTCCCATTTCGCCATTGATTTCAGCTTGGGGGACAAGTGCTGCTACAGAATCCACAACAATAATATCGACGGCTCCTGAACGAACAAGAGTTTCTACAATGTCTAACGCTTGTTCGCCTGTATCTGGTTGAGAAACGAGAAGCTCTTCAATTTTGACACCTAATTTACGAGCATAAGTAGCATCAAAGGCATGTTCTGCATCGATAAATGCAGCAACACCTCCGCATTTTTGAGCTTCTGCAATGGCATGAAGTGTGAGTGTTGTTTTACCAGAAGATTCGGGCCCATAAATTTCAATAATACGGCCTCTAGGAAAACCTCCAACGCCAAGAGCCATATCTAATTGAATACAGCCGCTTGGAATGACGGGAATATCTTGAATAGGTTGACTCCCTAAAGTCATGATAGACCCTTTTCCGTAGTTTTTTTCAATTTGAGCAATTGCTGCTTCTACGGCCTTTGCTTTTTCGTTCGTAGCGGTTTTTGCTTCAGATGTTGCCTTCTTTGCCATATTTTTCTCCAGTGGTTCTATGCTCTATTATGAGCGATTGTTATTTAATATACTAATTACTGCACTTGTGAGCAAGTGTTTTTTTGTTCAAGTATTGAAAGTCTTAAACGATTCAATGCTTTATAAACGTTTTTCATTTGAATTTCTTCACGATTTCCGAAAAAAAGTTCAGAAAAAGCAAATTTTTTTTGTTTTGAGGCTATTGCGACCCAGACAAACCCAACGGGTTTCTCTTTGGTGCCTCCAGATGGACCAGCAATTCCAGAAGTGGCAATGGCCCAATCGCAATTTAATACATCAAGCGTGTGTTCTGCCATAGATAAAACAGTAGCTTCGCTAACAGCTCCTTCTGTATTGAGGGTCTCTTCTGGAACTTGAAGTATTTTTGCTTTGATTTCATTTTGATAAGCAACCACCCCTCCCTTAAAAATAAGAGAAGATCCTGGTTCTTTCACTATTTCAGAGGCGAGTAAGCCTCCCGTACAGGATTCTGCAACGCCAAGAGTTTGATTCCTCTCTTTTAAAAGATCCATAATGACTTGAATTAGGTTTTTCCCATTATCAGAAATGAGCATTTGATTTGCTTTTTCTCCTAAAGCACCAACAAACAATTGTGTTGCCTTATTTAGCGCCTCTTCTGATTTACAAGTGTAAATACGAAAAACTAAACAATCCTTCATGGGGAGGCTACTCCAATACACGCCGTCTTCAAAAGAGAAAGTTCTAAGTAACGCTTCCAGTGCAGATTCAGAAAGCCCAAATAAGCGTAAATCTTTATTATACCAAGTTACTGTTTTTTTGGTTTGAAGCCAGGGTACTAGATGGGTCTGGAACATGGTTTTCATTTCAGAGGGAACACCAGGAAAACAGAATAAATGAAAATCACCATCGTCCATTTGAAAGCCAGGAGCACTACCCACAGGATTATCTAGAACAATGGCGCCTTCTGGGAAACAAGCTTGAATCTTATTTGTGTCTAAATAAGGAATCTTTCTTTTTTGAAACCAAACCTTAATTTTGTCTTCATAAATGGAATTATAAACTAAGGGTTTAGAAAAGGTATCTGCAATCAATTGACGAGTTTGGTCGTCTGCAGTAGGGCCAAGCCCACCAGTGATAATCACAATGGATACGCCCGTTTTTTTTAACATTTGAAACGTCTGATTCCAGTAAAAGACATTATCGGGTAGAGATAAATGAAAGGCCACATTAAAACCCAATTGACGGCACTCGCCTGAAAGCCAGTAGGCGTTTGTGTTTAAGGTGAACCCTTGAGTGAGTTCAGTACCGATAGAGATGATGGCGACTTCTGGTATTGTGTTTGTCATTGTTTTACCTTATTTCTAAAACTAGAATAGATTTTTGACATTTTTTGTCAAAACCGAAAAAAGTGGTTTTTTTAGGAAAAAAGCCTTTTAAAAGATAAGTAAGCGTGATTATTCAGGCTTTAGTTTTTATCTTTATCATTCAATGGATTTACTATTAAAATGGTTTGTCTCTGTCTTCTTCTTTCTATCAATGTCTATCGGTCTGGCATTTGCAGATGATACACCTCTTGTTCAAGGGAAAACAGGGATAGAAGCTTTAGATACTTTAGCGACTCACGAATGGGATGTTTTAACGAAGCGAAAATCTCTTCCTTTAACTTTGCTTTCGGGCATTTTACCTGGTGGAGCTCAGATCTATTCGGAACATTACGTTCGAGGGGGATTCCTAATAGGGATTGAACTCGCTTTAGTCTATGAAGTATTTATCAATAAAACGTTTCAACAAGATCGTCGTTTTGAGCTTGCTCGTCCATTACAAGACTCCGTTGCTTTTTATAACAATTTAATACGAAACACTTCTGATATAGAGGCCTTGACTTCTTTACATTCCAAACGTTCTGTTTTTATCAATAACATAAAACGAATAAGTGATAAAAAAATGGAAGAAGAAGATTTGCGTAAGGCAGAACTCGCGTGGCTAGTAGGTCTTCATGTCTATGGTTTTATAGATGGCTATGGCATTTGGAGAAATAATCGCGGTCGAAATTTTGAACAAAAGTCTTCCAAAAAAGCAGTGTTACTTGCTTTGATTCCTGGGCTAGGTCAAATGTATAATGATGAGTTTGGAAAAGCGGGATTACTTTATATGGGATTAATAGGAGCCTTGACTAGTATTAATACAAGCCAGAACGTTGTTGATTATTATTTAGAACGTCGAAGAGTAATGACTGCAGAAAGTGCTTCTAGCACAGAAATAGATTACTTAACAGAAAGAATTACTTATTACAGAAAAAATCGGAATCAGTATATTTGGGGTGCTGCGTTAATTTATCTGTATTCTATTGGCGATGCCTTTGTAGATGCTATGATGAGCGATTTTGATAACCCTGTTCATTTTGCACTATTGCCAAACTTTAAGGGCGGATTACAAGCCGCGTTCTTACTAGACTTTTAAGAATTAGTCCATCGCTAAAGGGGGTTGAGGAATCCCTTCATGAAGGGTTTCAAAGCGACCTTGAATGCGACCATTTTCATCGGCATTAAATTCAAAGCGGGTGACCATAGCATAGCCAAAAATCCCTTCTACAAATTCATGGTCAGGAACACCACAAAACGTATGCTGTAAAGAAGCAATGACGCCAGCGTGGGTAACCCAAGCAATTTCTCCCATATCCATAGAATTCACAATCGCTTTTGAAACGCGCTTATCTACATCATAAAAAGATTCGCCATTACCAGGAAACTGATAGCCTCTAAGATTTGCTTTCCAAGCGTTCATTTCTTCTCTAGGAAGATCAATTAATCTTCTGTTTTCCCAATCACCAAAAAAAACTTCGATAATGGATTCGTTAATTTCAAAAGGAATATTTAAGTGATTGCTGACTTTTTCTGCAAGGCGACGGCATCGAAGTAGAGGGCTAGAATAGAGCTTGTTGATTTTTGCTGAATTTAAGGCTTCTAAGGCAGGAGGGTATTCTTCTTCAAAAGAGGGGGATACATCAAAATCAGTTCTACCATAACAGACATGGTTAATGTTTAAGGGTTTTGTATGTCTAATTGTCCATAAAATCATAAAAACAACATAAAAAAAGACGTTTGATACGCCTGCATAAGAGTAAAGTGTGGTGAAAAAAAGTCCTAGACTACCTGCAGCACATAAAAATTCACAAGTCCGTTGCTGCTTTCGCCCTGGCGATTTACCCGCAAATAGTCATTGCGCAGGGTCTAGGAAAAAAGAATATAGCAATATAATTCTTTTTTTCATTTTTTATTTGAAAAAAATGAAGCAGCCAAAAAATCGAGGTTGTTTGTAGCTTAAAAAACATAAAATTGTAACAAAATCATAAGTCTATCATACTCAATCAGTTGCTGTTTTATTTTTTTTAGAACTATGCAAAAAGGAGCAACAACCATCATCTTTTTTTGATTTCTTTTAAAAAGAACAGTAATTTGTAGCATTTTTTAGTGTTTTTTTCTATTTTTGATACAGTAAAAAATATTTTACAGTAATGTAGTGCCCTATGACTACAATTCTCTTTGAACGTAATATGTTTTTTTCTATTTATTCCTCTGGTGTTATTCTAGGTTGGAATATTGTGTGTCTTTTTTTGTGGGGAATATCCTATGCTTATAAGAAATTTTGAGCAAATGTTAACATTCGGAAGCATCTTGTGTCTTCTTTTAGTGGTGCCGTCTTTTGCAGCTTCACTCGCTCCACTTTATTTTGACGGCGTGGATGAGTCTCTTCAAGAAGATTATTGGAAAGACCTTATGCGATACAAACTTTGGGGAACTCACGGGATAGAATTCCCTCTAAATAATGTACACATCTCCGAAAAAAGCGGCTACACTGGTACTGCTGATGGCGATATGCTTATTAGTGACAACCTTCATACGCTTGGTGGCCCTATTTTAATAGGTGGTAATGTCGCTTATGGTAATGGCGGCAGTGGTATTGATGACTATGTATTTGAAGGTGGCCCTGCGCGTTTTTTGGGATCAGTGACTATTCCCAATTGGTCTTGGAATTCGGGTGAGCATCGCAGTGTTTTTGACGGGCCTTATTGCATTGAAGGTGATGTTAAGACAATTGATTCTCCCCAATATGATAATAGTGTAACAAAATGGATGGACTTAGTGCAGGGTGGCGTTTATTCTGCTGCCACAGGCGCTGCCGGCACCTACAATGCATGCCCTGCTTCGGTGCCATTAGTAGACACGCACTTAACAGTGCCCCTTCGTCCTGATTATACTGGTACTTGGGCACCCGCTATTAATATGACTTCGGGTGATGATGTTGAAGAGCTTAACTATATTCAAGTG